>OLNQ01002602.1_pt1 | contig 15490 bp, 9 predicted proteins | sample 1672821 | NCBI WGS metagenome assembly OLNQ01 (sample SAMEA3136727, study PRJEB25190) | human gut metagenome | biome: human gut; feature: human-associated habitat; material: faeces | place: Austria | collected 2013 | reverse complement strand
GCTCCTTTGCAAAGGAAAGCAACTTTTCAGCTTCTTCCCTCGAGAGCACCGTCTGAGCTGCCCATGCACCGAGTTCTGCGTTCCACACTACTTCCAGTGGCTCGCTGCGCTCCTGCTCCAGGCGGTCTGCACAGTGAAGGAGTGCCTCTGCAAGCGCTGACGCTTCTTCTTTTCTATCGTTTTCTGCGTCCTTTGCCAGCCAGACTGACATTTGGGAAAATACGTCCGGCAGGCGCTCTGCGCTGTAGCCAATTTCCTCCGCCATCCGCAAAAACAGCTCCGCCAGCAAAAAAAGCGTTCCGGCATGTCTGCTTTTTTCCCGGCAAAAGGCGAGCCCGCTCCCGAAGCTCCCGGCAAGCGTCAGGCAGATGCCGATCAGGCGCAGCATGCCAGACCGGACGCCAGCAGCTGTCCGTCTCCGTCCCGTACCTGCTCGACGAAAAAGGTGCCGTCGCAGTGTTTTAACACCAGATACCGTTGAAACGCGCCAGCCTGCAAAAGCGGCTGTAAAAACCGTTTCCGGCTCAGCTCTTCATACGAACCGCCGTGAACCGTAGCGAGCACGCTGCACCCGCATTTGAGCACCTGCTCCAGCGCAATGGTATCCTCCCGGTCTCCCAACTCATCCACCGCCACAACATCCGGCGCCATAGAACGCAGCAGCATCAGCATTCCGGCAGCTTTTAGACACCCGTCTAAAATATCTGTCCGCATTCCAAGATCATTGACTGCAATCCCATCACAGCAGCCTGCAAGCTCCGACCGCTCATCCACAACGCCGACTGTCATTCCACCAGCCAGCCTGTTTCCATCGGAAACCATCCGGATGATGTCCCGAAGAAGCGTCGTTTTTCCACAGCCCGGAGGAGAAATCAACAACGTACTGCATAGCTTTTTTTCTTCATATAAATAGGGCAGCACCGCGCCCGCGATTCCTTTCGCTTCATGGGCGACGCGGATGTTCAGACTGGAAATGCAGCGGATATTTTTGACGCTGCCGTCCGTTCCCATTAAGACCTCCCCGGCGACGCCGACCCGGCAGCCAAACGCCGTGCTGATAAACCCCTTTCCCAGTTCCTCTTCATACGCATACATGGAATACCGGCAGATGTGCTGAATGATCTGCAAAATCTCCTTCCGGCTGGCGATCCACTGCAGCGTAGGCTGCAGTGTCTTTTGCAAACTGCCGTCCTCCGTTGCGAACCATTCCTCGCCGTCTATGTAAAACAAAACCGGACGTCCGATGCGGAAGCGTATTTCCTGCAGGCCACAGGTGTAGCGCTGGCGGCTGTGTGACGCGCCGCCGATACTGAGCGGTTGCCTGTCCGGCACACCCCTGCCTCCGGCGCTCTCCAGTGCCATGCGGACCTTCTGCCGGTATGGCTCTGGGAACAGCTGCAGCACTGCAAAACAGTCACGCGGCTCTTTCCTGATCTCTGTCTGATTCATACGCATCCCTCCCAAATTTTTCCATCAGTTTCTGAGTACCGTTCTTTTCCAAAAGGACAAACAGCTCATGGGCCAGCAGCGGAAAACAGGAAAGCCCCGCCAGATACAGCCATTCCCCTACAGAGAGTCTGCCCGTTGAGAACACTCCGGTCAGAAACGGCAGCTCTGTCACCGCTGCCTGCAGCAAAAATCCAATCCCACCGGCAACCAGCATCAGCCGGTTTTCAAACGGCCTGCGCGAAAAAATGCTCTGCCTCACATCCCGCATTCCGACCGCGTGAAACAGCTGCGACATGCCGAGCACAGTAAAGGCATAGGTCTGCGCCCGTTTTAACACCTTTTTCTGTTCCAGAAACGCAGCCAGCACCGCAATCGAAAAATCCGCTTCCTCCTGTTTCATCAGCACATACGGGACGGTAAAAAACGCCGTCAGGCTGATGCCGGCAATCAGTGCGCCGTAAAAACAGATTACCGAAAGTCCGCCGTTTGCTAAAAGGCTTTCCGACGCTGTTCGGGGCGGTCTGCCCATCAACTTTTTTCCATCGTTTTTATCAACACCGAGCGCCAGTGCCGGGAGCGAGTCCGTAATCAGGTTGATCCACAAAATATGTGCGGATTGCAGCGGCGAGGGAAGTCCCATCAGCACTGCTGCAAACATCGTCAGGATTTCCCCCAGGTTGGAGGACAATAGAAACAGCACTGATTTTCGGATATTTTCATAGACGCCCCTGCCCTCCTCCATCGCCCTGCGAATCGTCGCAAAGTTGTCGTCTGTCAAAATCATATCGGATGCCTGCCGCGCCACATCCGTTCCGCCCTTTCCCATCGCAATTCCAACATCCGCTGCCTTTAACGACGGCGCATCGTTGACACCGTCCCCTGTCATCGCCACGATCTGTCCCCGTTTCTGGAACGCCCGCACAATTTTCACCTTATCTTTCGGGGAAACCCTCGCAAACACCCGGATCTCATCCAGATGTCCCGCAAGATCATCCTCCGACAATCCGGACAATACCTCTCCCGTCATGCACTGGCTTTGTTTTGATACGATTCCGAGTTTTTTCCCGACCGCAAACGCTGTCGCTACATGGTCTCCTGTGATCATAACCGTGCTGACGCCCGCCTTCTGAAAATCCGCCACCGCACGGATTGCCTCCGGACGGATCGGATCCCGCATACCGGTTATTCCCAGAAAAATCAGGTTCGTCTCCGCCATGTTTTCCGGTTCACCTTCCTGATACGGTCTGCAGGCAAACGCCAGCGTCCGCAGCTCTTCTGCCGCCATCTTTTCCACTCCTGCCAAAATCTGCTGCCGGTGCGCCTGTGTCATCGGCACAGGCTGTCCCCACACCATCACCTGACTGCAGCGCTTTAAAATCCGATCCGCCGCGCCTTTAACATACCATGTCAGCTTTCCCTGTTCCCGGCAAAGCACGGACATCATTTTCCGGTCAGAATCAAAGGCATTCTCTTTTTTCCGTTCAAAAGAAGTTCCCAGTGCGTTTTTTTCAAATCCATATCTCGCCCCGAAATCCAACAGCGCGAGCTCCGTCGGATCTCCTACCCTGCTTTTTTCGATCTGCGCGTCGTTGCAGAGAAGCATCGCCAGAAACAGATCCCTGTTTCTTTTTACGTTCATCCGCTCTGCAGGCAACAGCTTCTGATCTGCAAAACAGGCTTCCACCGTCATTTTATTCTGCGTCAGCGTCCCGGTTTTATCCGAGCAGACGACAGAAACCGCGCCCAATGTTTCCACGCTCGGAAGACGACGGATGATCGTATTGATCTTTGCCATCCGCGTCACGCTCAGCGCCAGACACAAAGTGACCACCGCCGGCAATCCCTCCGGGACAGCTGCCACCGCAAGGGAAATCGCCGTCAGAAGCATATCGAACACCGGACGCTTCTGCACAATCGCCAGCAAAAACAACACGATGCAGATTCCAAGGGAGCCCAGGCTTAAGAATTTTCCAAGCTCTCCCAACTTTTTTTGCAGCGGCGTCGTCTCCTCCCGGCTTTCGTGCATCAGCGCCGCGATTTTTCCAATCTGCGTCTGCAAGCCCACCGCACAGACCATCCCCGTCCCTCGCCCTGCGCTCACCATCGTCGATAAAAACGTCATATTGTTCCGGTCCCCCAGCGGGATCCTGCCGCCCTGTTTTCCGGAAAGTCTCGCCGTCTGTTTTTGCACCGGAAGATTTTCCCCCGTCAGCGCCGCCTCCTGGAGCTGTAACTTCTCCGCCTCCACAAGCCGCAGATCCGCGGGAACCATCGCCCCCGCCTGCAGGCAGACCAGATCACCCACAACAAGCTTTGCCGCCGGAATTTCCTGCTCTGAACCGTCCCGGATCACGACCGCACGCGGCTGCATCAGCTGCTTTAAGGAATCCAGTGCCCGCTGCGCTTTTCCCTCCTGTAAAACGCCGACCGCAGCATTCAAGCAAACAACGAATGCAATAATTCCTGCGTCACTGTATTCTCCAAGCAGTACGGAAATAAGCGCTGCTGCGAGCAGCACATAGATTAACGGATCGTTTAACTGCTCTAAAAAGCTTTGCAGCACCGACTTTTTTTCTGCCTCCGGCAATCGGTTTTCTCCGTTTTCCCAAAGCCTGCGTTCCGCCTCCTGCGCAGAAAGTCCCCGCTTTGGATCGGTATGCAGGCTGGCTGCAGCCTCCTGTATCGTTTGCCGGTAAAATTCCTGTTTCTGTACCATGCTTCCTCCGACTCTGCCCTGAACACTTCTGTTTACAGGTACAACCTATGCAAAAAAAGGACAGCTTATGATAGGGAATCCGGCACGAGAAAAAAACACACTATCGGAAGAAATCCGGTAGTGTGTTTATAAAAATGATATTCATGACAATAGAATGCTCGCAGAGCGTGCATTCTATTGTTTGATTCGGGTTTGAATGTCCTCACTTCGTCCCAATCAGCCGGATGACCGCCTTTTTCCACATCCGGTAGGGCTGATAGCGCACGGGAATGTCCACGATTTGAGATTTGTCCAGAATGCTCTTTTGATGGCTGAAGGTTTCGAAGCTCCTTTTGCCATGGTAAGCGCCCATGCCGCTGTTTCCGACGCCTCCAAAGGGCAGCTTAGGCGTTGTCAGGTGCATCACGGTGTCATTGACGCAGCCGCCGCCAAAGGACGTATAACAGACAAATTTTCTGCGCGTCTTTCTGCTCGAAGTGAAGATATAGCAGGCGAGCGGTTTTTCCCGATTCTGCACAAAGCGCTGCGCTTCGTCCATATTTTCCACGACAAGGATCGGTAAAACAGGTCCGAAAATTTCTTCCTGCATGACGGCATCTTTTTCAGAAACCGGAAACAGGATCGTCGGCTCGATCTGCAATGTTTCTTCCTTTGTCCTGCCGCCGTAAACGACTTTGTTCTCCTCTATCAGCCCGCTGATCCGGTCAAAATGCTTCCGGTTGACGATTCGTCCATAGGATGGATTTGCAAACGCATTTTCGCCGTACATTTTTTTCGTCCAGTAGATCAGATATTTTAAAAATGCGTCCTTCACCCGGCGCTCCACCAGCACATAATCCGGTGCAACACACGTCTGCCCACAGTTTAAAAATTTTCCAAATACAATCCGTTTTGCTGCCAGCGACAGCTTCGCCGTATGGTCAACGATGCACGGGCTTTTTCCCCCAAGCTCCAGGGAAACCGGCGTCAGATGCTTTGCTGCCTTTTCCATAACAAGCTTTCCGACAGAGACACTTCCCGTAAAGAAAATATAGTCAAACCGCTGTTCCAGCAGCTCCTGGTTTTCCTGCCTGCCGCCCTCGATCACCGCAACATAGCCTTCCGGGAAGCATTCTTTTACAATCGCTGCAATGACAGCCGAAGTTGCAGGTGCATAGGCGGACGGCTTTACCACGCAGCAGTTTCCCGCCGCAATTGCTCCGGCGAGCGGCTCCATCGCCAGCATAAACGGATAATTCCACGGGGACATCACGAGCGTGACGCCGTATGGCTCCTGCACCAGATATCCTTTTGCCGGAAAATTCGCCATGCTGACCGGGACACGTTTTGTTTTGCTATAGGCTTTAACATTCCGGTACAGCCCGCGGATTTCCGCAAGCGTCAGCCCGACCTCGCACATATAGCCTTCCGTTTCCGATTTTCCAAGATCTTCTGTCAACGCCTGACAGACTTCTTTTTCGTGCGCCAGGATCGAAGCCTCGAGCCGTTTCAGGGCAGCCTTTCTGAAACGGATCTCATAGGTCTTTCCTTCTGCAAAAAAGGCGCGCTGCTTCTGCAGAATCCGGTCAATCTCACTTCTCTGCCTTCTGCGGTTATACAGCTCTTTCTTTTTGGTCAGCATACAAACCTCCCTTTCGATCTACCTGCAGAACGTGCATTTTATTCCTGACAATAGAATACTCGCAGAGCGTGCATTCTATTGTTGCTTTTTCTGCTCTACAGTCTGTCTTGCGATATCTGCGTCCACGATTTCTTCTCCGGTCTGATGCGCCAGCTGTGCGCGGGATGCGGCGCTTAAGCCATCGTTTACCTTTGCATTTTGGTCGCAGGTGCTGCAGCGGTCCAGCTGCTCCTTTGTCACCTTGCCATCCCGATAATCGCGGACAATTTTATTTTCATACATGGAGTAAGGCTTTTTCATAAAGAGGGCTTTGCATTTGTGCCAGATTACCCATGCCGCCGGAATCCAGATATATTTATGCATTGCCGGGGAAACCGAACCGATCATCCAGCAGTTTCTGTCGCAGCAGCGCACCTTTTTGCGCACGGCTTCCGCCTCCGGGCTACTCCACAGCTCATCCCAGCTTTGGGTGTTTAAATTGCCCATCACTTCTTTGTCCTTTGTACCGTTGCAGGGCATGACATCTCCATAAGGATCGATGAAAAACGTATCGAAGCTCATATCACACGGCAGCAGGCGCTTCTGTCCGTAAATATAATTGATCAGACCGTGGTTGAAATACGCGCGGAACCACTTTTTCGGGCTGTTGGATTTTAACAGCTCGTTAACCAGCTTTTCAAAATTTTCAGCCACCATCGGGCGGTCATGAATGATATTTTTGGCTTCCACGAAATAAAAGCTGTTGTGCAGGCTCGCCGTTGCAAACTCCATGCCCATCTCATTAGAAAGCTCGTAAAGGGGAACGAGGTCCGGTGCGTTTTTATCCTGCACCGTCATACCGAAGCCGACATCCTTCATGCCCATTTCCCGCAGGGTTTTCAGGGTCGTATATCCTTTATTAAAACCGTCCTGCAGACCGCGGATTTCGTTATTCGTCTGCTCTAACCCTTCGATCGAAATGCGGATGCCGATATCTGGAAATTCCTTGCACAGATCAACGATCCGATCCGTAAAAAATCCGTTCGTGGAAATTACAATACGGTCGCTCTTTTTATATAATTCCCGGACGATGTCCTTTAAATCCGTGCGGATAAACGGTTCCCCGCCGGTGATGTTGGTAAAGTACATTTTCGGCAGTTTTTTTATCGTTTCGATTGAAATTTCCTCATCCGGTCTGGAAGGTTTTTTATAACGGCTGCACATCGAACATCTCGCGTTACAGCGGTAGGTTACAATGACAGTTCCGTTGAGTTTTTTTTCTGACATGCGTATACTCCTTTTCTATTTGAAATTCAGAAGCCGCCCCGTGCAAGCACGGCGGCTTCTGAACTTGGATCCCTGATATCATCATACTATGCTTTCCGGTTTCGGGCAAGCGACATTCTCTTGCTGCGCGCTACCTCGTATAGTCGTTTAGCAGCTGTTCGATCTGCAGATTCACGCTTTCCGGCATGCCTGCCGTATCTTTTTCCAAAAGCTTTACATAAAAATTCAGCTTCTGGCAGGCTGCCTTTTTGCCCTCAGCAGCTTTCATGCGAACCTTTACACGGCGTTGTTCCATCAGCGGGATGACAACATAGTACATGCAATCGTCCCGAAACGAAAGGTAGCCCAGTTCTTCGCCCTGGCTGTTTTTTACATAAAGGCGGTGTTTAGTCAGGCGCTTCGGGGAGATCACTTCGCCCTCGGCTGCCTGGATGTTTCCGGTCAGCTCCAGCATCGCCGGAATCAGAAAAATCCGGTTTCCTTCTGCGTCCGCTTTCTGCTCCTGTCCAAGCTCTTTTAACAGCGCCGTGCTGTTCAGAAACTGCTGTGCCAATAAATAAACCAGAGCCGCCAGCGTCTGTATGCGGAGCCGCTCACTTTTATATATCTGTTTTTTGCGCTCTACTTCTTCCAAAATCTGCGATGCGCAGGCGAAAATGCTTTTCTGGAACAGGGAAAAGTCCTCTTCTGTCTTCCAGATATATTTTCCTGCTGCGATTTTAAAATACCCGATTTTCTCGCCTTCACTGTCCTCCGCATAGGAATAAATTTCCCGTTCGCGCCACGCCCGCAGGTTGACTGGTGCATCCCAGACCTGTGTTTTTGACGCACGGGATTTCACCTGATACGACTTTTTAGACACATGTCCATCATACCAGCCGTTCTTTTTCAAATACGCATACGCATAATTTAACAGCTGCGCACTGTATTCCGTCTCTTCCTCCGGCTGGACGTCCGGATGTGCGCTTAGTATCCTTTGCCGATATTTTTTCTTGATCAGGCGCTCAACTGCCTGTCGGTTAAAATTTTGAAACGCGTTGTCAAAGCTTTGGGGATTTTCTCCTATTGCTTTGTATGCCGTGCGGGACGATGTGGACGCTGCTGTTGTGTGCAGCGATGCCGCCCCGGATGATACTGCATCTTCCGGCGTTTCCAGAGCTGCCGCCTCGATTTCTTCCTCCGTGATTCCAAGGATTTTATATGCTTCCTGTTGTGTCATGTCAAAAATTCCTGTTCCAAAATTGATTTCCCGCTGCCGTACAGCCAAAAAATATGATTTCGGCGCTGCGCAAAACTCCGCCAATCGCTGCCGAAAATACGATTCCCGACGACGGGTCTGCGCCAGATCTGCGCCACCCCGTCTCTTTACGATTATGCACCGTTTTTATCTTTTACACAACAGGAACTAAAAAACCGACAGGTGCCCAATCAGCCCTGCCGGTTTCCATTTTTCCTTTTTTTCTGTTTTGTACCGCCCCGACAGAAACCAAACTCAGTCTCCTGCCTGGATACGAATTTTACCTTTTACATGCAGCCTCAGATGCTATACCACTTGATCTCATTAGCTTCCAGCTTCAGGAAAAAGCTGCTGCCGTCGCCGCAGTATACAGTCGTTTCCTGCGGTTCGTAGGTATTGTTGACCACACAGTATTTTCCGTTTTCCACATATGCATGCACTTCTACGTTGAAGTTTTCACTGTACCAGCAATGCAGGATGTCCTCACCGTGGGCACTCCACAGAATACTGCGGTACAAAATCCGGCTGTTTTCAAAGCTGTAGGGCAGACCGCTGATGTAAACGCTGCGCCCTTTTCCAAACTCATTGACAGCCATCTGCACCTCCCGGTCGCGCTGCACCAGAATCTCAGTGTCGGCATAGGCGTACATGTTTTTCTTGCCTTCGCCAAAATCCACCGGCTTTGTGATATCCTGCAGGATAAAATGTTCCGGATGCTCTTCCCAGTTGTACTTGTCATAGTTTAAGGTAAATCCGGTTTCTTTTTCCACACCGATCAGGTCAGCGAGCTGCAGATAATGTCCCTGATATGCATGTCCGGAGGGTTCTCCGACTCCGATAAAGCCTCCACCCTCGTATACAAACTTCCGGATTGCCGCCGCTACCGCAGGATTTTCCCACGCTGCTCCGCCGGTATGCGCTGTATCCCCGTCACCTACATTGATGATGACATCGATTTCCTTTAACAGGCTCGGATCGGCTAAAATATCGTCAAACGAAAGGAACGATACCTCAAAGGGTGCACCGCTGAGTGCTTCAATAATACCTGCATAGCTGTAATTTTGCTTCTGATACAGTGCATGATGCACCATATGACAGCCCCAGCTCCTGATTTTTCCCCAGCTGTTTAACACTGCAACCTTTTTGACGCAGTACGGCGTCGTCTGGCGAATATTCTCATACAGCTCCCGAAACTCGTTGCAGACGCTTTCCACATAATCCAGAAACTCCGGGAAATCCAGCGTGAGCTTTAAATAACCGCCATACCCGATCCGGTCAATGGGCTTTCTCAAGATCGCACGACGCGCCGTGATCCAGTTTTCCTTTGCTTCCTTTACCGGGTCGCCGCCCTCATGGAAGGTATCCGGAAAGAAATACGGTAAAAATCTTCCCTCTGTATACTTTACGCCCTCAATATCAGAAATCAGGCGCAGCGTGCTTCCGTTTCCGACGCTTCCTACTACCGCATCCAGACCGATCGTTGCAAATTCCTTCATAAAGGGCTCTGTTCCGATCCAGTGGTCGCCTAAAAACATCATCGCTTCCTTGCCGTATTCGTGGGTGATATCCACCATTTCCTTTGCAAGCTTTGCGACTTCCCGACGTTGAAATGCCTGAAAATCCAGAAATTCCTTCGAAGGCACGCGATACTGGTTGTTGTAATAGCCCTGATCGATAATAAATTCCGGGCGGAACCGATAGCCAACCTCTTTTTCAAACTGCTCTAAAATATACGGGCTGACAGACGCGGAATACCCGTACCAGTCCACATATTTTTCGCGTTTTAATTCGTCAAACAACAACGTAAACTGGTGGAAAAACGTCGTATAGCGGATGACATTCACATACGGATGCTCTTCACAGTATTTTTTCAGCCGCTCCATCGAATATTTGTGGGTTTTGGGCTGCCGGACATCAAAGGTGATCTGATGTTCAAAATCCTTCCACTCATTCGTCACGGCGTTGTACATATGCACCGGGTCCCAGATGATATAGGCTAAAAAGCTGACGGTATATTCATGGAACAGCTCTGCGTCATGAATGATCACATTTCCGCTTTCTTCCTCGTATTCCCACTGCGTGCAATCCACAACAGCTCCGGTCGAGCGGTCGATTACCTCCCACCAGCGCCGAATATCATCCCGTGTATTGACCTCCATCAACTCTTTGGAAATGCCTTTCATCAGCGGAATTTTCAGCGTTTTATCAACCGCCGTATAAAAAGCCGACATGATATAGCATTGCTGCACCTCATCCGGATTTTTCTTCGCCCATTCATTGTCTTTTCTGGTCGTATAATAGGTCGCATAAATCTTTGCACCGGTTTCAACCAGCTCCCTGGGAAATTCTGTTCCATCACAATCCCGGATCGCATCTGCACCCCATCGTTTCATCAATTCTATCGTTTCCGGCACGATGTCCAGATTTGTCGGAATCGTCACTCTCCCTGTCCGCTCCCTCATCGTTCTTCCTCCTCCAGCAAAATAATTTCATCCGCTTTCTGCGTATACGTTCCGCCGTCCATATTTTTTCGGACAAACGGTATTCCTTTCCGGACATAATACCTGTTGTGAGAAAGCAGGGCATCCGGATTCTGCGCCGGGCTGATCGTCCCGGAAAGGTCATCGAAGCTCACATTGTTGCAAAACCGGCTGTGAATTGCTTCCTCCAGACAGAACATCACGCAGCCTCCCTCATTCTGCCTGCTGAAATTATATTCATACACCGTCCCGTCTCCGGAATCCGCATCGTATGCCATTCCATCCTGATTCAGCCTCGTATCTGCTGCCTCATTAAACCGAAACAGCGCGTCCTTACATTTCCATGGCCAGATCGCAGCCGCCACTTTTCCGCCCCGCTTCTGGGGCTCCTGGTAAATCCGGTCGTTGATCTCCTGCGCCGCGCTGTCCGAACAGTTATGCTCCACCACAGGTCTTAACGCATACATTACAGTAATCGCATCGCCTCCTGACCGCTTCACATAATTATCCCGAATCGTAATATTTTCGTGTCCATACTTTAAAAACGCTTCTTCCGAAAGCTCTGCTCCGGCAAAAGCGGCATGCGCATACGTATAGCCGACTGCAATTCCCCAGCGGCTCACCCGGTCTACATAACAGCCTTCTACTGTCACATCCCGGAAACGCGCTGCTTCTGCGTTTTGTGCGATCGGCTTCAGCGCCGTCATATAGATACCGCCGTTGTTCATATGCTTGTCGTACACATTTCCATTAACGTCGTGGATGACGAGATTGCGCAGCGTAATCCCGCTTCTGACACCTTTATCTCTCGCAGCGACGGCAACTCCGGTTCGGTTCATTTTATCCGGTGCACTGTAGCGTTCCCCGATAATATCCTGCCCGCTGTTTGTCAGCTCGAGATCCTGCAGCGTTACATATTCTGCATCATACAACAATACCGCAGACGATACATATCCGCTCCTGGTATGTGCCGGGGAATCCAGCTCACATCCATAATCCTGATACCAGATTCCCTGCCCGTTTGCTGCGATAACCGGCGGATGCTGCTCTGCTTGCGTCCGATCCTCATATGCACCGATCACAATCGGTAAATCCTTCGTCCCGCTGTCCGTAATCTGTAAAAACTGTCCGGCAAATACGGAATTGTTTTCCAGCAAAATCCGGTCGCCTGGCTGCAGCTTCAAACGGTTGATCGCAAAAAGACTGGCGTATGGCTCTGCACTGCTTCTTCCGCTGTTTTGGTCATTCCCGTGTTTCTGACTGACATAATATGTCCTGCACAAGTCTGTCATAAGCCGCCTCCCTCAGTCTTTTTTCGATCACTGCTTCGATTTCTTCATAGGAAAACAGATCTCCCTGCGCGCGCGTCAGCAGATCCTGATTTTCCTGATAAAATGTCCTTTTCTGTGCTTCTGTTATCTCAGGGCAATATCCAGAATCCCGTACTGTCCTGGAAGGAAGAGCAAATTCCAGTCGGAATCTGGTCAGCTCATATTGCAGATACATCGGTCTGGTAAAGCTGCAGGGTCCGTAAAAAACTTCTCCGGCAGCTTTTTTTCTGCGGTTTTCTTCGTTTTTCTGCAGGCGCCGCTGTTCCAGCGCATCAAAGCCCGCCTGCCCAATCAGCCCCAGTGATACCGCCAGCTCAAGCTCTGCCTCTGCCCGGCAAAATTCCTCTTCTGATAACGCGTATGCTCTTCTCATTTCACTGCTCCTGCAATTCCGTTTGCAAAGCTCTTCTGCAGACATAAAAAGATGACTGCGGTCGGAAGGGTACAGATCAGGACTCCAAGCATCAGCATTCCATAATCCACGCTGTATCCGCTCTTTAAATTGGCAACCAGCATCGGCATCGTAATCTGATTTTTATCCTGTAAAATAATCGTCGGCCACAGATAGTTATTCCACGCATTCATGAATGTTACCGTCATTGCTGCTCCGTAAGTAGACTTCATGATCGGAAGAAACATCGTGAAAAAGATCTTGATCTCACTGAGTCCTTCCAGTCTGGAGGCCTCGATGATATCATGTGGAAAAGAGCGTGCAGCCTGTCGGAACATCATGATCAAAAACGGCGTCGAAATCGACGGCAGTGCCAGCGCAATCCAGGTATTGACCAGCTTCCATGCAGAAAACATTTTAAACAGCGGAATCATGATTGCAACAAAGGGCAACATCATTGCCAGCAGCAGGATGCTCATCAAAATATCTTTTCCTTTATCATGGTAGATTTCGAAGCCATAGCCTGCGATCGAGCAGACCAGCAGCGCAACTACCGTGATGACAATGGCATTTCGGAAGGAATTAAACATCGCACGTCCGAGATTCTGCGTCGCGATCAGTGTCTGGAAATTTTCCAGAAGATGGGTTCCCGGCAGTAATCTTCCGCGCACAATGTCGATACTGGTATTGGTTGCCCCGCAGATCATATAGTAAAGCGGAAATGCCGACAAAAAACTGGCAAGAATTAAAATCACATAAGAAAAAGCTGTTTTTACTTTAGTCACGCTTGTCACCTACTTTCATCTGAATGGCTGACAAAATTGCTACGCTGACGAGGATAAACACAGATAGTGCCGCCGCATAGTTAAATTTCGGCGTTTCTACAAAGGAAATATTGTAAATATAATGTGCCAGCGTCATCGTCGATTTTCCAGGGCCTCCTGCTGTCAGGTTGACCGATTCATCAAACAGCTGCAGGGTTCCTGATGTGGACATAATCGCAGTCAACAAAATCGTAGGCTTCAGCAGCGGAACCGTAATCTTCAAAAACTGCTGAAACGGTGTCGCTCCGTCAATATAGCTCGCTTCATATACGGAATAGTCAATATTCTGCAGTCCGGCCAGATAAAAGACCATGTTATAGCCTGTCCATCTCCAGATCAGTGCAAGGATGATCACCCAGCGGGCTGCCCAAGCATTCTGAAACCAGTCTATTCTGGAAAATCCGATGGCAGTGATCACATTGTTGACCAGTCCATCCTGGGCAAACAAAGATTTAAAGATCATCGAATAGGATACCAGTGATGTTGCACAGGGCAAAAAGATCAGCGTACGGAAAATACCTTTTCCTTTGATCTTGGGATTATTTAACAGCTGTGCAAGTCCCAGCGCCAGCACAAGCATCACCGGAACCTGAATGATAAAATAAAAAACGGTATTGAACAGACACTGCTGGAATGTCTTATCCTTTAAAATTCTCTGGTAATTTGCCAATCCGACAAAGGTGCTCCCACCCGTTCCTTTTTTGGAAAAAGAAAGGATCAGTGCCTGCACCATCGGATAAAAGCAAAAGACAAAAATCAGAAGTGCCGCCGGGATCAGAAAAGCCCAACCGGTCAGATTATGTCTTTTTTCCAGACTCATCTTCGCTTTTTTCTGCATACTGCTCTCTCCTGTATACTTCCTGGATAAAAATACCGGGAACGCAATACGCTGCATTCCCGGTACTGGTTCATATGTTTATTCGCTGATGTTAAATTCTACCGTATCCTGTGCATTCTGGATTTCTGTCTCAACATCCGCACCATTCTGTACGACATTGGTGATGGCATCAGTCAGCGCGCTTCTGATATCAGAATAATATGCGCCGTAATCGATTCCGGGAACCTTTCCTGCAAATTCCACGATATCCTTATAAACAGCCTGTCCGCCGTAGAATTCAGAAGCTTCGCCATATGCATCAGAAGCTGCTGCAGGCAGGTAGCTTGCGATCACGCCTGCATTCGGAAGCAGCTCGTCATACAGGTCTACACTGCTGCCAAAGGTTGCATTTAAGAAGTCAAATGCAAGCTCTGTGTTTTTGCAGTTAGAGGATACTGCCCAGCTTGCGCCGCCGCAGTTTGCATAATTGGTTGCGCCGTCAATTTCGTCCAGTGCAGGCATGTTCACGATCGCCCATTCGCCGCTCTGGTCTTCTGCAGCCTGAATAGAGGACATGATCCAACAGCCCTGGATCACACCGGCAGCTTCGCCTTTGTTCATGGAAGCGATGTACTGATCCCAGTCTGTGTAATCTACCATGATGCCTTCATCGATCAGCTGTTTGTATACTTCGATCGCTTTCTTCAGTGCTGCATTATCTACCAGCTTCACTTCACCGTCCTGCATGGGAGACGCACCTGCGGACTGCAGCATTTCAATTACGATTTCCGAACCGCCGGAGCTTGTCAGCATCGGTACGCCATTGGCATCTACTACCTTCTTTGCAAGTTCCATAAATTCAGACCAGGTAGTATCCTTGAAATCTTCTACCGTCAGTCCTGCTTTTTCTACCATATCAGAGCGGATCGCCATGATCGTTGCACCGTTATCAAAGGGAATTCCGTAATGCTTGCCATCTACGGTAGAATCTGCAAGCTTACCGCCGGAGAACTGAGAGAAATCGATGCCGGAATCTGTCAGCTCTGTAAAGATCTCCGGATAGTTTGCAACATCTTTATGGAAGGAATAATCCTGCATCAGGAAGATATCCGGTAAAGTGCTGTAATCACCGGCTTCAGCCGCTGTGATCAGGGCAGTCTCGATATCGCTATATACCTTCTCCTGAATGTCTAACTTGAAGTTAGGATGATCCACCTGATATGCCTTCTCTGCCTGCTTCATTGCATAGACATTGAAGTTAGGGTCCCAACACCATACAGTCAGTGTCTCGTCTTCTGCGGAAGCAGTTGTTTCTGCTGCTTCTGAAGTTTCCTCTGCCGCCTCCGTTGCTGACATAT
>OLNQ01002595.1_pt1 | contig 15499 bp, 10 predicted proteins | sample 1672821 | NCBI WGS metagenome assembly OLNQ01 (sample SAMEA3136727, study PRJEB25190) | human gut metagenome | biome: human gut; feature: human-associated habitat; material: faeces | place: Austria | collected 2013 | reverse complement strand
CGACGAGGCAGAAGAGACTTTTCGGCATACGATCAGGTCCTTTTGCACTACAAATATAGCAAAAATTCCGGGAGTGCCAAACGCGAAAGCGGCGTGCGACAAACGGTTTGTCGCACGCCGCTCCGAACGGAATACCGCCGGATCAGAGGCTACGCAGCGTCTCCAGCAGCAGCTCCCAGAATCTGGGGACCGTGGCGATTTCGAGCCGCTCGTCGGGCGAATGGACGCCGCGCAGGGTCGGCCCGAAGGAGACCATTTCCAGACGGGGATATTTTTCGAGGAAAAGCCCGCATTCCAGCCCGGCGTGGATCGCACGGACCCTGGGCTTCGTGCCGAACAGCCGTTCGTAGGCGCCGGCGGTCACCTCCAGCAGGTGCGACGCGGGGTCGGGCTCCCAGCCCGGATAGCCGTCCGAATGGACGACCTCGGCCCCGGCCAGCGCGAAGACCGCCTCGACGCTCCGCATGACACAGAGCTTGGCGCTCTCGACCGAAGAACGCTGCGACGAGGTGACGACGATGCGGTCCTCGCCCTCGAACTTCACCGAGGCGAGATTCGTGGAGGTCTCGACCAGCCCCGGCACGGCGAACGACATTTCCACGACGCCGTTCGGCACGCCCGCGAGCGCATAGACCAGCCCCCGCTGCGTCGCGGCGTCGATGACCGACGCGGGGCGCTCCGTCTCCGAAAAGTCGATCCTAAACGACGGCTCGCGCAGGCGGAATTCGGCTCCGAGGTCGGCGGCGAACCGCTCGCAGAAGGCGGCGAACCCGGTCTTGCGGCCGGCCGGCACGCCGAAGACGGCCCATGCCTCGCGCGGAATGGCATTGCGGAGATTGCCGCCGTCGAAACGGCTCAGCCGCAGGTCGAACTCCTGCATCGCGGCCCACAGGAAACGCGCCACGACCTTGTTCGAATTGACGCGGCCCTTGTCGATGTCGTCGCCCGAATGGCCGCCCTGCAATCCCGAGACCCCGACGCGGAAATAGGCGTAGTCGGCAGGTGCCGCCCCGGCCGTGTAACGGAACGTGGCGAGGGTGTCGATGCCGCCGGCGCAGCCGATGAACAACTCGCCCTCGTCCTCCGAATCGAGGTTCAGAAGGTATTTGCCCGTGAGCATCTCCTCCCCCAGTCCGAAGGCTCCGGTGAGCCCCGTCTCCTCATCGACGGTGAAGAGTGCCTCCAGCGGCCCGTGCTGCGCCGCGGGGTCGAGCAGCACGGCCAATGCGGCGGCCATGCCGATGCCGCAGTCGGCGCCGAGCGTCGTTCCTTCGGCCTTCACCCACCCGCCGTCGATGCGCGTGCGGATGGCGTCGTGTTCGAAGTCGAACTCGACATCCGAACGCTTCTCGCAGACCATGTCCATGTGCGATTGCAGGATCACGCCCGGACGGTCCTTGTAACCCGGGGTGGCGGGCTTGCGCATCACGACGTTGCCCGTGGCGTCCTTACTGTATTCGATGCCGTGCTTCTCGGCGAACGCGACGAGAAATTCGATGATCCTGCCCTCTTTCTTCGAAGGGCGCGGAACCCGCGTGATGGCATCGAACTGCTCCCAGACGATGCGGGGTTCCAGCGAGGTGATTGCTGACATACTATAAAAATGTTAGAGTTACACTTATTTTCCTCAATCTATGCAACGCCCTTACGCCGCCGTGCGAATCCGGACAGCCGCGATTCGCCGCCCGCGACGGCACGCACAAGTCCGACTCGGCCCTGAATCCCCGCCCCGGGCGGAGGCGTTCGCAACGAAAGCGCAGCAAAACGGGACGCCCGGCCGGCGATCCGGAAACGCACCGCACGTACGGATACGCCCCATCGGGCGGAAAGCCGGGACAGTCCCGGGATTCCACCCGTAAAGGTACGGATTTCGGACGGAAAAACTGCGGTCAGCCGCAATAAAAATAGGTTTCGACCAGCTTGCGGACCTTCTCTTCGTCCCCGGCCAGCTCCCGCCGCAGGTCGGCGTCTCGGAAAGCCGCGAGGCGTGCGACGAGTCCGTCGATCAGGCGCGGCGAGAAGACGCCGTGGCGCTCGTAAACGGCCCGGTGCTCCTCCAGCCGCCGCGCCGACTCCTCGCACGAGGCGGGAAGCCGGTTCAGCCGCGCCAGCACCTCCCGATGCCGCTCGTCGAAGATATTGACGTCCACATAGCGGTCGCGGGCGTACTGCGTGCCGTTCTCCATCTCGAAGCCGTGGCGCGCAGCGACGGCCAGTCCGGCCAGCAGCAGGTAGATGTCGGCCGAGCCGTCGGGACAGCGGAACTCGACGGTCTGCTTGAGGTTCACGTCCGGCGTCGCGGGCCGCTCCAGCGGATTGGCGTCGCAGGCCATGCGGCCCGCCCCTGCGCTCCAGCCCAGCGGCACGCGCACGAGCACCGAGCGGTTGCGGTCGCCCCAGCAGATATTCGTGGGCGCCTCCTGATGCGGAACGAGCCGGAAATAGGAGGTGGGATTGGTGTTGCCGAAGGCGGTCAGCGAAGGAGCCAGCCAGAGGTAGCCCGCGATGGCCTTCAGAGCCTCGTCCGACAGCGAGCCGTCCGGCCCCACCATCGCGTTGCGCTCCCCGCGCATCAGACGCGTGTGGACATGCAGACCGCTGCCGGCCTTGCCCGCAGTGATCTTCGGCGCGAACGTCACGTCCACACCGTACTCGCAGGCCAGCGTGCGGATGATCCATTTGGCCACCACGAGCTGATCGGCGGCGGACTCGAGGTCCGTGGGAAGGAATTCGATCTCGTTCTGCTCGTACATGCGGTCGCCCTGCGTGAAGTTTCCCACCTCGGAGTGACCGTACTTGATCTCGCCGCCCGCCTGGGCGATGTATTTCATGGCCTGCGCACGGAACGCGGCGCCCTTGTTGAAGGGCGTCGATTCGTGGTAGCCCCGCTGGTCGGCGGCCAGAAAAAGATCCTGTTTCGGCGAGACGACGTAGAACTCCAGCTCGCCCATCACGTGAAAGTCCAGCCCGGTCGCGCGCCGCAGCTCCTCGTGCGCACGGCGGAGGGTCTGCTCGGGAGCCATGTCGAGCGGTTCGCCGTCCTTCGTGTAGTAGCTGCACAGGATGTCCACGGCGGGAATCCCGCCGAAGGGATTGCGGAACGCCGTGCGGTAGCGCGGCACGACGTACAGGTCGCTCGACCCGGCCTCGATGTAGGGAAAGAGGCTCGACCCGTCCACGCGTTCGCCGCACGTGAGGATGCTCTCCAGGTAATCCTCGTCGTTGACGACGAAGTTGAGCGTCTTCAGGCGGCCGTCGGCCCCCGGATAACGCAGGTTGATCATTTCGATTCCGTTCTCCCGGACATACCGGACGATGTCCGAACGGGTGAAAGCTGCCCGGGGCTTTCCGAGAAAGCGCACCAGCGGGTCGGGATTGAGCGTCGTGTTCATAATATTTCGAAAGTTTAAGGTTCGTTTTTCCGCCGATCCGGAAGCGAATCGCACCTAAAGATACGAAAATAAAACACAAACGGCAAAATCCGGACGGAAAATTTCCGGCGGACTTGGCAAAAAGGCGGGAGAGCGTTATCTTTGTATGTCAAGAAAAGCCGCCCGGTGCGGTCCGACGTTCCCGGAAGAGAGGACGCGCGGGTACGCCGGCGGTGCGAAAAACCTCCGACACATGGATTTCAGAATAGGACACGGATACGACGTGCACGCCCTCGAAGAGGGGCTGCATCTGGTGTTGGGCGGGGTCGAGATCCCCCACACGAAGGGGTGCGTGGCGCACTCGGACGGCGACGTGGCGATACACGCCGTGTGCGACGCGCTGCTGGGTGCGGCGGCGCTGGGCGATATCGGGCTGCACTTCCCCGACACGTCGGCCGACTTCAAGGGCATCGACTCGAAAATTCTGCTGCGCCGCGTGGCGGAGCTGCTGCGCCGCGAGGGATACGAGATCGGCAACGTGGACTGCACGATCCGGATGCAGCGCCCCAAACTGCGTCCCCATATCGACGCCATGCGCGCGGCGATGGCCGAAGCGATGGGCGTGGAGACGGACCGCGTGTCGGTCAAGGCGACGACGACCGAACGGCTCGGGTTCGAAGGCCGGGAGGAGGGCGTGTCGGTCTCGGCCGTGGCGCTGATCTACCGGGAATAACCGCCCGCCGGAAAACGGACGGACCGCTCCCGGCCGCATGAGCTGCCGGAAACGGTCGCCGAAGGAGGGTCCGCGGTCGCCGCGGAAAAGCAAAGTCCGCTAATAGAACTGCGAAATCGTGCCCGTATATTGCACGGGATTGTACCACGGATTGGTGATCGTCAGGTTCGCCCCGCCCGTGCGCGAGAAGATCTCGAGGGTGAAGGTATAGGTCGAGGCCGAGAAGAGCGAGGTCGAGAAGCTGACCATCCACCCCTCCTGGGTCTGTTCGGTGGTGTAGCCCTGCAGATCGGAAACCGTGTAGTTGATGATCGTGACGTAGTAGGGAGCCACATACCCTTTTATATAAGGCAGGCAGATGTCGGCCGTGCCGTCCCAGATGCCGAGGCTGAACTCGGGGTTCATGATCTGGCGCAGGGGCCCCGCCGGCTGGCGCTGCATCGACTGCGGATTGAACTGGAAGTTGCGCGACTGCACGAGCGAATCCATGAACTGTTCGTAGTTGGCGATCCGCTCCGCACGCCGTTTCTCGCGCACTTCGCGGCGCTCCTGTTTCGGAGAGAGCACCTTTTTCTGTCCGATGACGGTGACGGCCGCCGCACACATCAGCAGCCCGAGCACGATGATGACTGTTTTTTTCATAGCACATAAGATTTGTTACGGCTATGAAAGCAAAATCGGGGCCAGCGGAGGCTAAAGACCTAATTTTTCGAGAAATCGGCCCGTATGGCTCTCCGGACAGCGCGCCACCTCGTGCGGCGTGCCGCAGGCGACGATCCGGCCCCCGGCCGCCCCGCCCTCGGGGCCCATGTCGATCAGATGGTCGGCGACCTTGATGACGTCGAGGTTGTGCTCGATGACGATGACCGTGTTGCCGCGGTCCACGAGTTTGTCGAGCACCTCCAGCAGCAGGCGGATGTCCTCGAAATGCAGTCCCGTGGTCGGCTCGTCCAGAATGTAGAGCGTGCGGCCCGTGTCGCGCTTCGAAAGCTCCGAGGCGAGCTTGATGCGCTGGCTTTCGCCGCCCGAAAGGGTCGTACAGGGCTGCCCGAGCGTCAGATAGCCCAACCCCACCTCCTGAATCGCGCGCAACTTCTGGTGGATGGCGGGAATGTTTTCGAAGAATTCCACGGCCATATTGACCGTCATGTTCAGCACGTCGTCGATATTCTTTCCCTTGTACTTCACCTCGAGCGTCTCGCGGTTGTAACGGTGGCCGCCGCACGCCTTGCAGCGTACATAGACGTCCGGCAGGAAATTCATCTCGATCGTCTGCACGCCCGCGCCGCGGCACTCCTCGCAGCGTCCGCCCTTGACGTTGAACGAGAAGCGTCCCGCCTTGAACCCGCGGATCTGGGCGTCGGGGGTCATCTCGAACAGCTTGCGGATATCGGAGAAGACGTTCGAATAGGTCGCCGGATTCGACCGCGGAGAACGTCCGATGGGCGACTGGTCCACGACGACGAGCTTGTCGATATGCTCGATGCCCTCGACCGAGTCGTATTCGAGCGGCTGGTCGAAGGAGCGGTAGAGCGCCTTCGAGAGAATCGGCCGCAGCGTCTCGTTCACGAGCGTCGATTTGCCCGAACCGCTCACGCCGGTGACGCAGACGAGTTTTCCCAGCGGGAACTCGACCGTGACGTTCTTGAGGTTGTTGCCCCGCGCACCGCGGAGGACGATGCGCCCGCCCGTGCCGGGACGCAGCTGCGCGGGAATCTCGATCCGCCGCCGGCCCGTCAGGTAGTCGGCCGTGACGGTCCCCGACTTCAGGATGTCGTCGAAAGTGCCTGCAGCGACGATTTCGCCGCCCCTGCGGCCCGCGCGGGGGCCGACATCGACGATGAAATCGGCGGCGCGCATCATGTCCTCGTCGTGCTCGACGACGATCACCGAGTTGCCTGCGTCGCGCAGCTCCTCGAGGCTGCGGATCAGCCGCCGGTTGTCGCGCTGGTGCAGCCCGATCGAAGGCTCGTCGAGAATGTAGAGCACATTGACCAGCTTCGAACCGATCTGCGTGGCCAGCCGGATGCGCTGGCTCTCGCCGCCCGAAAGCGAACGCGACGAGCGCGACAGCGACAGGTAGCCCAACCCCACGTCCATCAGAAAGCGCAGTCGCTCGCGGATCTCCTTGACGACTTCCTGTGCGATGCGCCACTCCTTCTCGGTCATCCGCTCCCCGATACCGGCCACCCACTCCGAAAAATCGGCGATCGACATGGCCGACACTTCGGCGATATTCTTTCCGTCGATGCGGAACTGCAAGGCCTCCTTCCGCAGACGCGAACCGCCGCAGACGGAGCACTTGCGGTAGATGAGGAACTGGTCGCGCCACTTCTGGCCGCGCTTCGAGTCCTCGTCCTCCGTGCGGCCGATGTACTCGGCGACGCCCTCCCACTGCAAGAACTGCCGCCCGCCCGAGGAGCTGAACTCCGAAAGATCGACCGTCAGCGGCTCCGAATCGCCGTACAGCACGGCGTTCAACCCCTCTTCGGAGAAACTCGACACGGGATCGTCGAGCGTGAAGTCATAACGGCGGCCCAGCATCTCCAGCATGGCGAAGAGCAGGTTGTTGCGGTACTTGCCCAGCGGCTCCACGGCCCCTTCGCGCAGCGACAGCCCCGGATCGGGAACGATCTTCTCCAAGTCGAAGACCGCCTCCTCGCCCAGGCCGTTGCAATGGGGACAGGCGCCCTTCGGAGAGTTGAACGAGAAGGTGTGCGGCGCGGGGTCCTCGAAAGCGATGCCCGTCGAAGGACACATCAGGTGGCGCGAATAGAAACGCTGCTGCTCCGTCCCGTAGTCATAGACGGCCATCGTGCCCTTGCCCTGCCGCATGGCCTCGCGGAGCGAGGTCATAAGCCGCTCGGCCGACTCCCCGCCCACGACGAGCCGGTCCACCACCAGGTCGATCGTATGGATCTTGTAGCGGTCCAGCCGCATCCCGGCCGAGATTTCGCGTATCTCGCCGTCGATGCGCGCATAGATGTAACCCTTTCTGGCCAGGGTCTCGAACAGCTCGCGGTAGTGGCCCTTGCGGCCCTTCACCACGGGCGCCATGACGGCGATGCGCCGCCCGGCGAAGCCCGAGAGGATCAGCTCGGCGATGCGGGCTTCGATGTCGGCGACGATCTCGGCTCCGTCGGGAGTCTCCTTGTAGGTCTTTTTCAGGCTTTCGAGATAGGCTTCCAGCTCCTGATAAGCGTCGGTATCCATCGTGAACGCCACGCCCGAAATGCTGCATTTCTTAACCTCTTTCATGGTTGCTCGGTTTGGGGGTTAGTTGCGGCCGACACTGCCGCCGCTCGACTTGTTGATGCTGGTCTGACAGTCGCCGCTGTAGCGGATCGAACTGCCGCTCGATGCGTCGGCGTGCAGACGCTCCGTGCAGTTTACGACGGCTTTCGCCGCGCTCGAAGTGTTTACCGAGCACTCGGCGGCGACGAAGTCTCCGGCTGAAAGCTTCGAGGCCGAGCTGAGGTCGGCGGTGCACTTCGCGGCCGAGCCTTTCAGCGTGATTTTCGATGCGCTCGAAGCCTCCACGCTGCAGGAGACCGCTTCTACCGAAGCGTTGATTTTCGATGCGCTCGATGCGGCTACGGCGCAGGATTGGGCCTTGACCGAAACGTCGATCTTGGCGGCGCTCGATGCGTCCATGGCGAATTTGTCGGCGTTCAGCACCACGTCGCCCGAAATTTTCGCGGCGCTCGATGCGTCGAGGGCGCGGATGCTGCCGTTGGCCGGAACCGTCACGGTGACGTCGGCGTTCGAGAGGTTGTTTATCGACTTGTCGATCGTCGCGGTGAGCCGGCCGCCGTTGGCTTCGACTACGACGTAATCCATAACGTTGTCGTCGGCGGCGATGATGATTTTGCCGGAGGTCTTGTCGGTGATGTCCAGCAGGTTGCCCTTGATGGCGTACTGCGGGATGGCGTAGTACTCAACCTGAGCGACGTCCGGAGCACCGGAGCCAGCCTCGATGGCGTTATCAAGCTGGGTGTATTCCTTGGTGTTGGTGCCGACGTTCTTGAGATCGACCTTGATGCCGGTCTTCTTGGTGAAGTCCTTGGCAACCTGGGTCAGCGTGGGCTCCCAAGCCCACACGGTGATTTCGGTAACGTCCTTATCTTGAGCCGGCTTGCCACTGGCGGTGTCGGAACCGCAGGCGGCAACGGAACCCAGCATGGCAACCGCACCGGTAAGTGCAATGGCCTTCTTAGCAACGGTGAACTTCATCGTTCTGTTCTCCTTCCTTGGATCGCCTTTCGGCGGTCTGCAGTGATTGTCACCACAACAGCATGGCAACTCTCCTCGTCGTCATGCTATCGTGAACCATCACTCTATGGTTCAGTAGTCACAAAACGGCTTTGTTTCGCCACTTTGTAGCTATGGTTGCGATAACATCTTTTATTATACACATTCTTCGGCAACACGCCATCTTGGTATCGCAATCCGCGCGCCACTGCTCCCATGGCATAAGAAAATCGGGCGCTCCGAAGAGTGCCCGATCCTGTTATCGCAACCTCCCGCTACAGAAACCACAGGAGGAAGTCTGCTGTGATTGCCGTTACTTCACCTGGTAGCCCTGCTGCTTGGCGTAATCTTGCAGGTCCTTCTGCCAGGAAGCCACGGCATCGGAGAGCGTGGTCTTGCCGGTGTAGGCATCGCCGGCGTAGTCGCCGAACTTGCCGCGAGCGTAGACCTCGAAAGGCAGGAACTTGTAGCCGGTGGACACATTGGCTGCGGCCTTGGCCAGCTCCTCGTTGAACTTCTGCCCGCCGAAGTACTCGTGGGCCTTGCCGTCGGAGTCGGTCAGGGAGGTCATGTTGAGGAAGTCGTCGGACTTGAGGGTGTCGTTGTCGGCCGGGAAGGCGCCGCCGTCAACACGGGTCTTGATGCCCTCGGCGTCGTGGCAGGCGTATTCCATGAACTTGTAGGCGGCGGCGACCTTGTCCTTGTCGTCGGACTTCACGATGGCCAGCGAGGAACCACCGTTCTCGGAGTTGGTCTCGGAGCCGTCTGCGGTCGGCATCTGGGCGATGCGCCACTTGCCGTCACCGTTCGGAGCGCCGGAAAGCAGGTTGTACGGCATCCAAGCGCCGGTCAGCAGGGATGCGATGGAGCCGTCATCCAGACCCTTGTTCCAATCGTCGGTCCAGCCGACGGTCTTGGTGTCGATGAGATCTTCGTCGATCATCTTCTGCCAGAAGTCGGTGAAGGTCTTGACGTTCTTGTCACCGGTCAGGTTGATGGTCACGGTCCCGCCGTCCTTGGAGGTCTCGAACGGGGTCGCGCCGGCCAGCCAGGTCATGGAGTCGAAGAAGCCGGCGTCACCGGAATCGGAGGTGATGTAGGAGTCCACGGCGCGAATCTTCTTGGCGGCCTCGTAGAAGTCGTCCCACGTGCGCACCTGAGTCGGATCGACGCCGGCCTTGTCGAAGACGCCCTTGTTGTAGAACCAGGCCATCGGGCCGGAATCCATCGGCAGGGCGTAGACGCCGTCATTGATGTTCACCGAGGACCACGTGCCCGGGGTGTAGAAGTCCTTGAAATCGGAGGCACCGAGATCGGAAAGGTTCTCGAGGTGGCCGCGAATCACGTATTCGGGCAGTGCGTAGTATTCGATCTGGGCGATGTCCGGAGCACCGGAGCCTGCCTCGATGGCGTTGGACAGTGCGTTGTACTCGTCCTTGTTGGTGCCGGCGTTGGTCACCTTCACCTTAATGTTCGGGTTCTTGGCCTCGAATCCCTTGACCGTACGAGGCAGTGTGGAATCCCAGGACCACACGGTCAGCTCGATCTTCTTATCAGAGGAGCCGGTGCTTCCGCTATCCCCGGCAGAGGTGGAACCGCAGGCAGCTACAGAGGAGAGCATGGCCACAGCACCAATCAGGGCAATCGTCTTCTTGCCGAACTTCATCGTTCTTTCCTTCCTTGTTATGGGAAACGACGGGACTTGGCGTTTTGTTCCAAGCCTTGTATCGTTTTAAGAAACGGTACCACATGTTTTATGTTTACGCAAACACGACACGTCGCACCATGGTGACTAACCGCAAACCGAAGGAGATGCATCCCGCTCATGACCACTCACAACAGCCAGTATTCCGCCGAAACCACCCATCCCGGCAAGCAGGAAAGCAGCCCGGAGCCGACCGCCGCCGACACCACGGCCAGTAACGTCTCCACAACTGGCAACGCAACCACGCCGGACGCCAGCATCGCCCTCAACGCCGACGCCACTCCGGTAGCCGACGTTCCCCCGCGTCTGTTCGGCTCATTCGTAGAACATCTGGGCCGCTGCGTCTACGGCGGCATCTACGAGCCCAGCCATCCCACCGCCGACGAAAACGGCTTCCGCCAAGACGTGCTTGACCTGGTCAAGGAGCTGGGCGTCACCTGCGTGCGCTACCCCGGCGGCAATTTCGTATCCAACTACAACTGGGAAGACGGCATCGGCCCACGCGAGAATCGCCCCGTGCGCCGCGACCTGGCCTGGCATTGCACCGAAACCAACGAGATGGGCATCGACGACTTCTACCGCTGGAGCCAGAAAGCCGGCACCGAAATCATGCTTGCCGTCAACATGGGCACCCGGGGGCTGAAAGCCGCGCTCGACGAGCTCGAGTATGTCAACGGCGCGCCCGGCACCGCTTGGGCGGATCAGCGCGTGGCCAACGGCATCGAGGAGCCGATGGATATCAAGATGTGGTGCATCGGCAACGAAATGGACGGCCCGTGGCAGGTGGGCCACATGAGCCCGGAAGAATATGCCGGCGCGGTGGATAAGGTGGCCCACGCCATGAAGCTCGCCGAGTCCGGTCTCGAACTCGTGGCTTGCGGTTCCTCGGGTGCCTATATGCCGACCTTCGGCACGTGGGAGAAGACCGTGCTCACCAAGGCTTACGAGAATCTCGACTTCGTCTCCTGCCATGCCTACTACTTCGACCGCGGCCATAAAACCCGGACCGCCGCCTCCATGCAGGACTTCCTGGCCTCTTCCGAAGACATGACCAAGTTCATCGCCACCGTCTCGGACGCGGCCGATCAGGCGCGAGAAGCCAACAACGGCACCAAAGACATCGCCCTGTCCTTCGACGAATGGGGCGTATGGTATTCGGACAAGTGGAACGAGCAGGAAGACCAGTGGAAGGCGGAGGCCGCGCAGGGTTTGCACCACGAGCCATGGCCTAAGTCTCCGCATTTGCTGGAAGACATCTACACCGCGGCCGACGCGGTGGTCGAAGGTTCCCTGATGATTACCCTGCTCAAGCACTGCGATCGCGTGCGTTCCGCCTCGCGCGCCCAGCTGGTCAACGTCATCGCCCCCATCATGGCCGAGGAACACGGCCCGGCATGGCGGCAGACCACGTTCTACCCGTTCGCCGAAGCCGCCCTTCACGCGCGCGGCCAGGCCTACGCTCCGGCCATCAGCTCCCCCACCATCCATACCGAGGCATATGGCGACGTGCCGGCCATCGACGCGGTAGTCACGTGGGATGAACAGGCCCGCACCGGTCTGCTGCTTGCCGTCAACCGCGACGCCAACACCCCGCACACGCTCACCATCGACCTTTCCGGGCTGCCCGGCCTGCCCGGTCTCGGCACGCTCGCGCTCAGCAAGGCGCAACTGTTGCATGAGGACGATCCGTACCGCACCAACACCGCCGAAGCGCCCGAAGCCGTCACGCCGCAACCGCTCGACATTGCAATGAACGCCACCGGCACCTGCACGGCAACGCTTCCCGCCATCTCCTGGATCAGCGTGGAATTCCACGGCTAAAAGACGGAGAGTCACGCCCGTACCAAGTACAGTCAAGTCCAATACGACCAGGGCCCGTCAATCACCGTACGATTGACGGGCCTTGTCATTCACTTCGGATATTTCGAACCACGGATTCATCAGGCGCGCGCCAACGCCGGTGAGGACTCGCGCAGGGAGAGGCTATAGGGGGCCTCGATGGTTTGGGCGGGGGCACGGCTGCCGGATTCGACCTGTTGGATGATGGATTCGACGGCCAGTCGGGCGATGGCTTCCCTGCCGGGGTTAACGGTGGAAAGAGACGGCACCATGTAGGCCGATTCCTCCACGTCATCGAAGCCGATAACGCGAACATCATCCGGCACGGCAACGCCGCGTTCGCGCAGTTCACGCAGCACGCCCCACGCCAGCAAGTCATTCAAAGCGAACACGGCATCGAATTGCAGGCCACTCTCCAGCATGGTGTCCACCGCGACCAAACCGTCGGCGCTCCCCCAGCCTTGGGTTTCGATAAGCAGACTGTCATCACAGGGGATGCCGCGCGCGGCCAGCGCCTCACGATATCCGTGGGTGCGGATGGAGCCCGACGAGAAATCGTGCTCGGGGTGGGGCACGGCACCGACTACGGCGATGCGGCGGCAACCGGCATCAAGCAGGTGATAAGTCGCGGCGGCGGCCCCTTCGCGATTGCGAATCACTACGTGCGGCGCGTTGACGCCGAACAAACGTTCACCCAACAGTACGAGCGGGTAATCGCCATCCAAAGCCGCGATATCGTCAACCGTCATCATCAGAGGGCTTAAGATGAGCCCGTCCGCGCTGTGCGTGCCCATCGATGCGATGCTTTCCAGCTCGCGGGCACGATTGTTAGTGGTGGATTCCACGATGACGCCGTAGCCATGTCGCCGGGCCTCGGCCAGAATATCCTCGGCGAGTTCGGAGAAGTACACCTGCCGCAGATCGGGAATAACCAGCTTGAGCAACCGGGTACGCCCGGAACGCAGGTTTCTGGCCGACGAGTTGACTTTGTATCCGAGCCTGTCGATGGCTTCCGCAATACGCGCGGCCATCGCCTCGCTCATATATGGCTGTTTGTTCAGAAAATTAGACACCGAGGCTACCGAAACACCGGCCTCATGGGCCACGTCCGCCATCGTCACTCTGTTTTTGCCTCGCACGGTGACCACCCTACCCGACTTTGCTGGAGATACGAAAACGACTCCCCTGCTACGATGAGCAGCAAGGGAGCCGTTGGGTAATTAGGCGCTATGCGCGGTTTTACAGCTTGACGACGAGTACGCCGTTGGGCTGGATGGCGGCCGTGTGCTCGGACTCGTTGACCTGGGCCAGCGAGGCGACCAGCGGTTCGCCTTCCACGTCCACGACCGCAACATCGTGGGTGCGGTTGAACAGGAACACGAAGTGGTTCTCGCCAGTTTCGTCCGCACGCTCGACGCGCAGCACTTCACCGCGATCGTCCTCAGCCGAAGTCTCGATGCCGAGTTCCTCCAGCAGCACGGGCAGGCTCTTGGCCAAACCCTCACGGCCGAGACGGGCACCGACGTATGCGGCCTTGCCGTCGCCGAAGTCGTTGACGGTGATGGCGGGAGCGCCGTCGAAACCGGTCCACTTATCTGCCTTGAAGGAGGCGACCACGTGAGCGGTATCGGCCACGGAGGTGATCACGTCGGCGAAATCGTGCGCCACGGTTCCGTTGTCCAAGTCAAGGTGGTCCATGGCACCGGGGAAGTCGTTGCCCATCGGGGCGAATTCCTCAACGCGCACACCCACCACGTCACGGATGGAACCGGGGTAGCCACCCAGCCAGACGTGATCCTTGTCGTCCACCAGACCGGTGTAGTAGGTCACGAACAGCTTGCCGCCGTTCGCCACATACTCGCGCACGCGGCGCGTGGTCTCTTCGGACAGGATGGTCAGGCTCGGCAGCACGACGGCTTCGTACTCGTCCCAAGGGCCGCGAACCGGCACCACGTCTGCGGTCAGACCGTTGTCCGCCAGCGCGCGGAACCACGCGAGCGGCTCGGTCCAATGGCGTACCTCCTGAGTAGGCGTGGCGGTGTGTTCCGTAGCCCACTGGGACTCGTAATCGAAGACGACGGCGACCTTGGACTTGACCAGCTTGGTGCTCAGCAGGCCCTCGTCAGCAAGCTTGTTGAGGTCGGCACCCAGCTCGCACACATCGCGGAAGATCTGGGAGTCGGGGCCCGCGTGAGGAACCATCGAAGAGTGCCACTTCTCGGCACCGGCCTTGGACTGGCGCCACTGGAAGTAGCAGATGGCGTCGGCGCCCATAGCGACCTGCGCGAGGGAGTCGCGCACGACCGAGCCCGGCTCCGCACGGTAGTTGATCGGACGCCAATTCACCGCGGAGGTGGAATGCTCCATCTGGAACCACGGTTCCTTGCGTGAAATGCCGTCCATCAGCGACGCGGCGTACGCAACCTCGTCGAAATGGGCCTCGCCCGGCGTGAAGTAGTGGTCGTTGGAGACGAAATCGACCTCCGCACCCCAGTCGTCATAGTCAAGCATCGAGCCGCCGGCAGACACCATGAAATTGGTGGTCAGCGGCAGACCCGGCGTGATGGACTCCAGCACGTCACGTTCGGCGATGTAGAGCTCCTTGAGCGCGTCGGAGCTGAACCGCTTGTAGTCGAGCAGCTTGCCCGGGTTCATGAAGTTGCCGTCGCCGATGAAGCGCGGCGGGATGATCTCGGAAAAATTGTTCATGCGCTGCGCCCAGAATGCGGTGCCCCAAGCGTCGTTGACGGCGTCGATGGTGCCGTACTTCTTCTCGCACCACTTCTGGAAGGCGCGCTCGGCGTCTTCGGAATAGTCGAAGCGGTTGTGGCAGCCGTACTCGTTGCTCACATGCCAAGAGACCACATAGGGGTTGTCCTTGTAGTGCTCGGCCATCTTGCGGCACAAGCTGAGCGCGTAGTCAAGGAAGACCGGGCTGGTGGCGCGCCAGTGCTGGCGGGCACCGGGCTGGCAGACGTCGCCGCGGTAGTCGACCCAGAGGATCTCCGGGTGGGCCTGGGTCATCCACATCGGCGGGGATGCGGTGCCGGAGGCGAGATCGACGGCGATGCCGGCCTTACCAAGCTTGTCGATGACGCGGTCGAGCCAATCGAAGTCGTACACGCCTTCTTCGGGCTCAAGCTTGGCCCAGGAGAAGATGGCTACGGAGACGAGGTTGACGCCGGCCTGCTGCATGAGGGCTACATCTTCGTCCCACACTTCCTCAGGCCATTGGTCGGGGTTGTAATCGCCGCCGTACCAGATGCGGGGCTTGTTGCCCGCAAGCGGCTGCGGCCACTTGAACTCTTTACGTTCCATGATGATTCAGCTCCTTTATTGAATTTTATCGATAATCTGCGTCCGCGGGAATAAACAGCCCACAGGGCTGTTTGCCTAACGGCTCAGCTCGTCAGAGGGGGGGCTTGGCACTATTATCTCCCTCTGATGAGGAAGGTTGTCTCGGCGGAGCCGGGACGGAGGGAGAGACCCCGCCGCGAGGCGGTGAAGACACCGCGTCGGCGGAGCCGACTCCATCACTCCTTGACGGCGCCTGCGGCGAGTCCGGACTGCCAGTACTTCTGCAGGCACAGGAACGCGATC
>OLNQ01002589.1_pt1 | contig 15527 bp, 16 predicted proteins | sample 1672821 | NCBI WGS metagenome assembly OLNQ01 (sample SAMEA3136727, study PRJEB25190) | human gut metagenome | biome: human gut; feature: human-associated habitat; material: faeces | place: Austria | collected 2013 | reverse complement strand
AAATATCGTCAAAGCCAGTAAAATCAATAGATTTAGGCTTGACAGAATAGGAAGGTATGCATCATGAAAAAGCAGCTTAAGAAAAAGGTTACAGTCGCATCAAAGCAGCATGTAATGGCACACTGCTCATGCACATGTAGTTGCAGCTTGAACAACAACTACAATGCATCTTGGGGAAAAGTAAATTATCATTATATTTAATAAGTGATGGCTTGTGAAAATATAGTGAACAATTTATTTTGTTGCCAAGTATGTGGGGGCTGATCATAAGGTCGGCTCCCTATTTACTAATATTTAATGTCATTGGAATTTTGTTAATTGAGGTGACGTGAATAATGGATGAAATAAAGGTAGCATTTCTTGATGACGGATTAAACATGAGTTTGCTTTCTGAAATGGAAAAAGTGGATTTATATGCAGTAGAAGATGGCGAGGTAATATTATGCTCAAATATAAATAGAGGTCATGAAATAACTCATGGAACAATATGTGTAAAAATTTTTAAGCAATTTGTAAAAATAAAAGCCAACATTATTAGTATAGAAATACTTGATTATAATAAGAGATGTAGCTCAGATAAGTTAGTAGTTGCATTGAACTGGATTGAGCAAATGGGTATCAAAATAGTAAATTTAAGTTTGGGTACATCTTTTTTTGGGGATGAAATGTGTTTAAAACGATGTGTTAATAAACTAGCTGATAGTGGTCACATAATTGTGGCGGCACAGAATAATAATTCGTTTATTACATATCCAGCAACTTTTACAAATGTAATAGGAGTTAGTGCTAGCCATGAAAATCAAGATATTTTGCTAAATACAGAATATGTTTTTTCTGGAATTGATTTGTTGGGAAAATCGGAACATGAAATTGATATGCAGGGAAATAAAATTGTAACACAACACGCAAGTAGTTTTGCTACACCATACATAACAGCGATGGTTGCTAATTTATATAAGCCTGGGGACGATGTGCTAGATATGAAACACAAATTGTGTTCAACATTTTGCGATGGTTTTCTTGAATTGAAAAAGTATGACTGGTGTAATAAGGCTATTATTGTACAATCACGAAATTGTAATTTTGAAAAAGACTATGTATGCTTTGAAGTGATTAAAAGATATTATTTCGATGAAATCGAATTTAAAATAGAAGAAATTAAAATATTATATAAACAGAATATAATAAAAACTTTAATAATAATTGGAAATGGAGAGAACATTATACATTTGCTAAAAGGCGAAAAAGTTAGGTTCCCTTACCTATTAATGATAAATACTAACAACGAAATTTTATTATCTAAAATGAACAATTTAGAGAGGACTCTTATCATAAAGGACCTGAATTTGAAAAAAATATTTTCAAATGAAAAAATAAAGAAATTAGATATACCTATAGTTGTTATATATTACAATGAACAGAAAGAAAATGAAGCGATATGTAGAATATGTAAGGCTAAAGAAGATTTTGCAGATAACGGATATAATTGTAAAACATTTATTGACAAAAGTGTGGGAGCTTTATATAGTTTTGAATATTGGACTGGTGAATTTGATATTAGAGAATATATTGAGTTTTATATGATAGACTTGGTAGTTATACTGATAAATATGAATAAAAAAAATGGATATATAGATGGTGATTTAAATCTGAGGTTTGGGCAATCGGAAGTTTTTAGTGAAATAAATATGCTTTTCGATGTAGAAGACAAGGATATATATCAGTATACCGTAGAACAATTACAAGAGGAGAACAATAAGTATGAATAAACAAGTTAACCCTATCTATAAACTTTTTCAAACAAGTAATAATGATTTTTATATGTTTGATACGTATGCAAACAAAATCAAAAAGGTAAGTAGAAATTGCTATGAATATTTACGCAAATTAGAAGAAGGGAAGGCAGATTTTTTTCAAGAAGCAGCCATTATCGAGGATGAAGAATTTAAAAAATTTTATGAAGAAAGTTTAGAACAAGGATTATTTGCAAAATATTGCATTGAAAAACTTCAGCATCCAATGACAGAACTTTTAGATGATATTTTGGATGTAAATATAGAGAGCATAAATTTGCAAGTAACACAAAACTGCAATCTAAGGTGCGAATATTGTCCATATACTGGCAATTTTTATAACAACAGAAGACATACAAATAAATCTATGAGCTTTGAATTGGTAAAAAGAGGTATTGACTTCCTTTATAATCATTCAATGAATTGTGAAGTCGTAAATGTTGCTTTTTATGGCGGTGAACCTTTATTGGAATTTGAATTAATCAAAAAAAGTATAGAATATGCAAAAGAAATATTTAGAACCAAAAAAATAATATTTTCTTTGACAACAAATGCAGTATTACTTACTGATGCAATGATGAGATTTTTTCGTGAGAATGATGTTCTGTTAACAGTTAGTTTAGACGGGCCTCAAAATATTCATGATAAATCTAGAATTTTTGCTAATGGAAAGGGTAGCTTTGAAATAGTATATAGAAATTTATGCTATTTTAAAGAAAACTATTTGGAGTATTTTAACCATAATGTTATGTTTAATGCTGTAAGCGCACAAGATCAAGGAGTAATAGAAATAGATAAATTTTTTACGGAGGATCCCCTCTTTGAAAAGTGTGAAGTAGCTACAACATTCTATAGTACAAACTATGTAAGTAATGAGCCACAATATAATAATGAAAATGATAAATTTGTACAGCATATGGAGTTTGAAAAATATAAATGCTTTTTATACATGATGAAAAGGATAAAAAATTTCCCAACAAGGATGCAGATAAATAGTTTTGAAGAAATTAAAAAGACAGAAAAGCATCTAAAGGGATTTATGGGTATACCTAAAATATTTCATCCTGCGGGTCCTTGTGTTCCAGGTAGAAAGAAATTGTTTATGAATGTGGATGGCAATTTTTATCCATGTGAGCGAATTGATGAGACTTCTCCTTGTTCAGTGATTGGGAATATTGATGAAGGATTATCATTAGAAAAATGTGAAAAGCTTTTAAATATTGGGAAAATAACTGAAGAAAAGTGTAAGGGGTGCTGGGCGATAGCTCATTGCAAATTTTGTTTTATTCAAGCAGATAGTGGAGGGGAACTTTGTCCAAAATGCAGATTGGAAAAATGTAGAAATTTACAAGATTCTATAATAGATACATTTAGGGATATTTGTGTGTTAGAAAAGAATGGTTATCATTTTGAGGAGGACGTTTAATGAAAAATAATAGCGAAATAGCGATTGTTTATCCTATGAGTAAAGAATTTGTGGAAATAATAAAATATAGAAAAATGTTAGAAAATTATGAAAAATTAATTCCGGTGTCGTTTATTGGACAAAGTGTAGAAAATAGAGATGTTGGAGAACTAGTAAAAGGAAGTCATATTGGCATAGAAATAACATCGGACTTTGAAAAGAAGATACTTGATGCAACAGAGATTATTTTTACAGAATTTTCAGACATTGTATATGAGAAAATAATGTACTCAATAGAGAAAAAGAAAAATATTGTTTGTTTATGTGAGTTAGAACATGGAGTGGAAGAAAAAATTATACAAAAATGCAAAGAAAAAGGTCTTATATATAAGAATTATTGTAAACTGAGTGAAACTTATCCTGAATTAAAAGAAAATAGATTAAAGCAAGTATGTGCCCCGATATTATTGATTTGTGGATTATCAGAATATACAAATAAGTTTGAATTGCAGCTTAAAATAAGAAATGAGTTTATTAGGCGAGGATATTCAGTTTCTCAAGTTGGGAGCAGAAAGTACAGTAGTTTATTTGGAATGCATAATTTTCCGCAGTTTATGTTTGATGATATTCAGGATAGTGAAAAAATATATCTTTTCAATTCCTATGTAAAACAAATTGAAGATAAGGAAAATCCGGATATAATTATCATTGGTGTACCAGGTGGAGTAATGCCATATGATGCAGATCATCCAAATGGCTTTGGCATTGTAAATTATTTGGTTTCTAACGCCCTAAATGTGGATTATGCACTTTTATCTTTGTCTTATAATGAATATGATGAGTCTTTTTGGAACTTTGTCATAAATTATATGAAATTTAGATATGAATACCCAGTTCAAAGTTTTCATTTGACAAACATTTTTCATGATATATATGGAGACGAAAGAAATGATCGGGAGAGATTAATATATATAAATCAGAAAAAGGTAGAAGAAAAGATTAAAACCTTTGCAAGAAAGGATATATTTAGTCTAAACAATGAGGAAATTTTCATAAGTAAAATTGATGAGATAATAGACTATTTATCTAATTAGAGGAGATTTATCAGATGACTAATAATATAGAAAAAAGTGTGTTAAATAAGTTAGAAAAAAATTTTTCCATTCAATTAACACAAAAAATGTACGATACTAATTTTTTTAATCCTAAAGTAGGTTTACCTGCAAGACATTTTATTGATTTAATATATGAAATGGAGAATGAATTTAGTATTAAATTTGATGAACAAACTTTGATAAGCCCAGAGTTCTGCACATTAAATGGGTTTGTAAAAAAAATAGAAGAAAAGATAAAATGTTAAGCAGAAAGTTTTACGAAAATATTATTAGGAGTAGATGGAGATAAACATGAATAACAGTGAAGCTGTTAAAAAGTTGCTTGGACTTTTAAAGGGATATAGTAAAACTATAGCAGTTATTATTGGCTGCCTCTTAATTTCTACCGGATTGAGTTTATGTATCCCCTTGCTTAATAGGCAAATCATGGATGAAGGTTTTATTGGTGAAAATAAAAGCTTATTGATTGAGCTGACGCTGATACTAATGGCAATATATGGGATAAACTCAATTATTGATATTATTAAAGAAAAGAAAAGAGTAGAAATTTCTGCTAAGTTACAATATTTTCTTTCAGAGCAGTCTTTTGCGCATTTAATGAAAATGAAAATGAGCTATTTTAATAGTACAAATTATGCTGAATTATTAAATAACATCAATACGGATATTGGTAAAATGGTTATGATTTCAGATGAAAGTATTTTTTTTGTTGTTACACAGACGTTTAATATGATAGGCGGGTTGATAGGTCTTTTCATAATAGACTATAGAATGTCCATACTTGTAATCATATTTATTCCAATTAAATGTATTGTTATGAAGTATTTTGCAAAAAAGCAAAAGTCTATTATGGAAGATTTTATAAGACGTAATCAAGAGTATGCAAAATGGTTTGGTGATACCGTTGAGGGAATTAAAGAGGTTAAGTTATTTAATATTTTTGATAAAAAGCACAATGAGTTTTTAATTAGGCAGAAAGGAATTATAGATAAGCAGAAGCAAATGAATATGCTTAGTCAGTGGAATATTATTACTGATTCAATAATGGTTCAGTTATTATCTACGGTATTATATATTGTAGGTGGAAGTTTGGTGTTTGACTTACAATTATCTGTTGGGAGTGTTTTTGCATTTATTACATATAGTTCTTATGTAACAGGACCAATATCAGCAATTTTAAATATCGGATATTTGCTTTCGGGTATAATACCATCTACAAAAAGATATTATGAATTTATGGATTTACAAGAGGAAACAGAAAGTGGAAAACATCTAGAACCAATTTTTGGAGAATTGAGATTACAAAATGTCTCTTTTTCCTATGAGGTAGGCAAGCCTGTACTTAGAGCTATCAATCTAACATTTCCAAAGGGAAGCAAAACGGCATTGATGGGCAGGAATGGTTCTGGAAAAACAACAATTATTAATCTGCTTACAAGAGTGTATAATCCGGTAAGTGGTTATATATTGTTGAATGAGACGGATATTTCAGAAATATCATTACATAAGTATAGGAACATGGTATCTGTCGTAAGCCAACAGATTTATCTTTTTAATGATACAATCAGAAATAATATATGTCTCTATCAGAATGTTAGCGATGAAGTAATACGTGCTGCTTGCAATGAGAGTGGCTTGGAAGATTTTTTAAAAGAAGTGTCTTTAGATTATGTGGTAGGACAAAATGGTGCAATGCTCTCAGGCGGACAGAAACAAAAGATTGCCCTTGTTAGGGCGTTAGTGCATGACAAGCCTATTATAATTTTTGACGAGGTTACTTCTAATACGGATTCTTATTCAGAATATCAGATTAATAACTTATTACATACAAGGCTAAAAAATAAGACAGTAATTATTATTACACATAAAAGAGAGATACTTAGTGAGGTGGATCGAATTATCATGTTAAGAGATGGTATCGTAGTTAAAAATGAAAACTATGATGAGCTAATAGGTAATAGTGATGAGTGATGAAATATCTTGGATAATTAATATGTTATTTTTTGCAAACAATATTTATGTGTAAAAATATTTGTTTTTTTACTTCATAAATTATTTATCTAAAAACAGTAATTTGCAAATTCGAGAAAAATAGAATGAAAAACATTATTAATAAAGCAGACGGTTATGTAGCAGTATATGCCGAATGGTATGATGAAATTGTGTAGGATATGAGCGAACCATGCGGTCTACAACTCTTATTTTTATCTAGATGGGGTACTAGATTTTTCAGCAATGTTTAACCTTAACACATTTAGTTGTTCAATATTAATTAAAGGGAACAGATTATAATCTTTTCCCTTTAATAGTTGGTTGTAAATTATAGTATTACTGACCGTTTTCTGCAATAAAAATTACATAAAGTGGACTAAAACCAGTCCCTTTTCGATAGCTCTATTGAATACAATACTCTAAAAAGAACCGAAATGGGTTCAGAGGTGTGGTGATGACGTGGAGCAGAAAATAAAGCAGGATGAAATATTTATCGGGCAGAATATCAGGCGTATCAGAAAAGAAAAGGGTAAACGTCAAACCACTCGCCTTGGATAATTAGCATTTTTGTGAGACACTCTAAAAAACACGAAAAAACTAATAGTTTTTTAGAGGAGGCAAACTATCATGGATCAACTCACACACAATGTCAGGCGTGCCAATTGGTTAAACATCATAAAACAATGTCAGGAACGACCTGCAAACGTAACCGTCCGGCAATGGCTGAAAGACAATGACATCAAAGAAAAGTCATACTATTACTGGCTGCGTAAGTTTCGCAAAGAATCATACGACCAGATGCAACTTCCAGCAGCTACTGAAGAACCTGCGGAAGTTTCTTTTGTTGAATTCGCAGCTCCCACATCGGAGAAAGTTGTTTCAACACAAAATTCGCTGAATTCAACTACGACCGCGGTTATCCGACATGGAGCTATCACTCTGGAAATATCGAATGCTATTTCAGAGGAAGTACTGAGTCTGCTCCTAAAGGAGGTAATCCATGCTGGAGAACGTTGCTAAAATCACTCGTGTCGTACTTGCGTGTGGAACAGTTGACCTGCGCAAAGGCATTGATGGTCTCTCGGTGATCATTGGTGATAAGTATAAGCAGAATCCGTTTGAAAAAGGAACCCTGTTCCTGTTCTGTGGCAGGCGCTCCGACAGAATCAAAGGGCTGCTCTGGATGGGCGATGGATTTCTTCTGCTGTATAAACGGATCGAAGCTGGTTCGTTATCCTGGCCAAGAACCACGGAAGAAGCTGCGGATCTTACTGAGGAACAATTCGATTACCTGATGCTCGGTTTAAATCCGCTTGACCCTAAGATTAAGGATGTCACACCACAAAAGCCATTCTGAGTTTGTGCAAAACAGAGATTTTTTAAAGACATTTATGGTGCTGTAAAAACTATAGTACAGCTTCGATTGTAAGCCATCTTTGTCACTGCTATGTTGGCTGGAAGAGGCTTGAAATAAATATTTCGAACTTTGAAAACTCTATATTTCCTTGCTTTTATTGGCAGTATACAGCCTTACGTCTGTAGGCATAATGACGAAGAACCAGCACATAAGCATTCGCTAATTAAGCTCACTTCTGCTATAATAAAATCAGTTTGAAGGAGCGAAGCAATGGCACAGAAACACACTTTGGAAGAACTGAATAATTGCAGCCGTGAAGAACTGATCACGATTGTTCTTATGATGCAGGGCAGCTTGATGCTTTAAATGACAACATCGAAAAGCTCATTGAGCAGGTTCGCATTGCCAACAATTACAGATTTGGCAAACATACAGAGACCTTAAAGTCAATCGAAGGTCAGCTTTCATTTTTTGATGAAGCGGAGGCTGCCTGCGATGAATCAAAAAAGGAGCCTTCTGCGGAAGAAGTTCTCCCAGCAAAGCGTACAGTGAAGAAAAAAGGACAACGGGATCTTGATCTGAAGGATTTCCCGGAGGAAATACTTCCACCGTACAGTGTTTCTGAAGAACAGCTGGATGCTTTTTATGGAAAGAACAACTGGCGCCGTATGCCGGATGAAACCTACAAAAGGCTTCGCCATGAGCCTGAATCATGGACGGTCGAAATTCATACCGTCGAGGTATATGTAGGAACCGATGGTGATCATCAGGATGAATTTCTGCGTGGAAACAGACCCAGGGATCTGCTTCGCAACAGCATTGTAACACCATCATTACTGGCTTCCATACTGAATGTAAAATATGTGAATTCATCCGCATTACACCGGATTGAACAGGAATTCCAACGTAATGGTGTGAATATATCACGCCAGACAATGTCCAACTGGATTGTTAAATGCTCCCAGATGTATTTCACTCCGTTCGTTGAGCGGATGAAGCAGGAACTGCTGTCGCTGCATGTCACGCAGTCTGATGAAACACCAACGCAGGTGATAGCAGACAGCGACCACCCCAACAGTAAATGCTATATGTGGGTGCACCGCTCCGGAGAGTTTTATACCAGGCGTCCAATCGTGGTCTATGAATATCAGAAGGGGCGTGATCATCAAAAACCTCTGGATTTTTACAAGGACTATAAGGGAGTCCTTGTAACTGACAGTTTGCAGCAATACCATCTGGTTGATAAAAAGCTGCCAGATGTAACAAATGCGAACTGCTGGGCACATGCAAGGCGTGATTTTGCAGATGCGGTTAAGGCTGCAGATAAAAAGGATCCGTCGTCGGTAAGACAATCGGTTGCATACCAGGCGTTGCAGAAGATCGCTGAATTTTATAATGCTGATACTGAGCTAAAAGGACTCTCATCAAGGGAACGTCTTCAAAAACGGCAGGAAGTGATTAAGCCGATGGTTGAAGAATTCTTTGCGTGGGTAAAACAGCAGGTAAGCGATTGTACAGTACCTCCAAAATCAAAAACAGGGCAGGGACTTAATTTCGTAATCAATCAGGAAAAATACTTACAGATATTTCTCGAAGATGGCAATGTGCCTATCGACAATTCAGCTTCGGAGAGAACTATACGAACCTTTTGTCTGGGCAAGAAAAACTGGATGTTCCACAATACCGCAAAAGGAGCATCTGCCAGTGCAATGGTATATAGTATTTCTGAAACCGCAAAGCTGAATCAGCTGCGACCGTATTATTACTTTAAGTATATCCTTACAGAGTTGCCAAAACTCTGTGATGAAAAAGGAAATATAGATCCGGCAAAACTGGATCATCTCATGCCATGGTCAGATAGTCTTCCGGACGAATGCCGGAAGCCGCGCCGCCCATAACAGGCGGCGTTGAATTTAATGACTGGCGCATGATTTGACGTTTACAGAAAAGGGTATGCGGCAAACGGAAATGGTAGCATTGATGCAGTTAGAGAATGTCCCACTGACAAGGGAGGCGTTAGTGAAAATAGAAAGAGGAATACAGCACATACAGGCATCACAGCTTAGAGCGATCAGAAATGTATTGGGTACAACGTATGATGAATTGCTGAAATTAAAAAGACAGATTGGTGTAATTTGCCATTTTACTATCATATTTTACATATCTATCCGAATGATAGCAATTCTTTTATTGCTGCTATAAATGAATTTGAAGAGGAAACGATTTCTTTCAGCGTACATTCATTACAGTCCGGTATTTGTGAAAGCATACTGATATCATACTGATATTATGCTTTTTCCATAAGTAAGCAGCATTTTTCCCCGGAAGAATCTCAAAAATGAATTTATCCTGCCAATCGTTCAATACAAGCCCATTTTCTTTCAGAATAAAATAGGTCTGCATCAGCAGGTTTGATGATGTAAAGGAAATCCAGAAGTTAAGTGGAATGGGTCTGGTGGCATGCAGCTCCGGCAAGCATAAAGGACAGACAAAGATCAGCCACAGAGGACGCAAGAGACTGCGTTACTGGCTGTTTCAGGCGGCAAAGTCAGCAGTGTCGCATGCGGATGAATTCAAACAGCTGCATGAGTATTACACAACCCGAAGCAACCATCCACTGAAAAAGATGCAGTCACTGGTTGTGATAGCCTGCAAGATACTGAGGGTGATTTACACAATCCTGAAGACAGGGACAACTTATGATCCGCAGAAACTGTTGAAAGATATCAAACGCCCGGTAGAAGCACAGGTACCGATGGCAACATAGGAAACAAAGATATATAAGTAACACACTCCAGAACTCTGTCGAGTTGCTGATGGGAGGCATCAGAGACTGGACAGGGTTCTGGAATAGAAACCCGTAAATGATGGAGTCCGGAACGGACTGCATCTGCAAAAGGCCAACAAGAACCTGAGATGGTATAGCGTCCACTGAGTAAATCAGTACCACGACAGATGAATGCAGATCAGTAACAATCAAACATAAAAACAAGAGCTGTAGCCGGCATCGGTTTTTTCCGTGGGGCATGACCCCGTCTAGGAGTTTGGCTGGCACTTAGTGTATGGTAGATGGGACGAAGGAAGTTGGGACAAGATCCCCTTAGACACGGAAGGTTCATCATCATAGTTGATCAGAGGGAAAATAGCCTTTATAAAGCAAACAAAAAGGATGCTTTATTAGCTATACTTATTTATCAACTATTCGGTACATGATACTACGATATCCATCACTCTCGGCTTTTGTTTTGAGGTAAATAAAAATCGTCAAGGCCAGTAAAATCAATAGATTTAGGCTTGACAGAATAGGAAGGAAAGCTGCGAAAGGTACATAACACCGTTCCGTATCAGAGCATTTTGCAATCGCTTCGACATCGGAACATCATAAATTGATATTTCGTTACTTGGTGGCAGCAGATAACCTAAAGCGTTTAATTCGTCAATCAGGGGTTCAATATTATAATTTTTTGGAAATTTATTTATCAGAGTAATATAATTTTGTCCTGCAAGTCCTGAAACCATTGTCAAGCCTATACTTTTTAGTGCGGATTTAGAGGATGTAGAAATATCCAGGTCTTGAATTTTCATATCTATAGCATTGCTCCTTTATTCTTTGGATTGGAATGGAAACAATCCTAGTATAGCACTTTTTTCTGAAAAAATGAAACAAAAATGGACTGAAACGGGTTCTTATTTTATAATCTTGATTGTTACAATTCATGCTTGTATCATTTTCTGCATAATATGGTCGATTTCTGCAATTTAATTGACTAATGCGCTGAAGAAAAATAAAAAGGGGTTTTATATTATTTTGTATATCGCCCTTCCTTATTATGAATGTAAGGAAAGGGTTAAGGAATTTAGTAGGATGTGTCGAAATACAACAAGATGGATTATAAAATATCAGGGACAGACTACTGTCAAATAGCAGGAAAGGAGGAGACAACATAGATGTTCAAAATTGCAATATGTGATGATGAAAGTCTTTTTACAGAAGAACTAAGAGAATTGCTCTCCGGCTATATGACGGAAAAAGGTCCTGCTTTTGAAATGGATACATATAGTTCCGGGGAAGCACTGATAGAATTAGGAATCAAAATAGTGCAATATAATGTTGTGTTTTTAGATATCAATATGGAGAAAGTCGATGGTATCAGGACGGCTGAGATGATCAGAAAAGTAAGCCGGGAAGTGTTTATAGTATTTGTGACCGCATATGTTGATTACTCGCTGGAAGGATACCGATTAGATGTTGTAAGGTATTTATTAAAGGGCAATGCCAATTTTCAGAGCAAAATCAATGAGTGTATGGATGCAATTTTCGATAAGATGAATTATTCCATAACGAAAAGGAACTTTGACTTTAAAGAGGGCAGCAAAGAAATATCACTGGAAAGATTATTGTATATTGAGAGTAATCTGCATAGACTTGAGTTTCATGTTATGGAGGACAAGGAAAAAGTTTATACCATGTATGAAACATTAAATGTGTTGGACGATATGCTTTCAGAAAATGGATTTATCAGGACACACCAGAGTTATCTTGTAAATGCAAAACATATTAAGAATGTTGTACGCTGTAAAGTGATATTATCAAATGGAGCTGAGTTATCCGTACCGAAAGTAAGGTATACAGAAGTCAGAAAAAAGTTTATAGCGTGCCGGGGAGAAGTGTAGATGTTTGATTTAATTCAGAATGTATTGTTGATATTTATTGAGGCAATGTGTTGTAAGACTTTTTTTGAAACTTTTGGTAAAATACGGCATAATGGATGGATTAATTTAATACAGGTTATGTTGTTGTTTTATAGTATGTGTTTTTATTCGTATACTTTATCTGAATATTTTGTGCTAAGGCAGGTTGTTGCGATTTCTGTATTTTCAGTATTGATGTTTTGGCATATTAAAATTAGTTTAAAAAAATCTTTCATATTGGCTATATTGTTTGATGCATTATTATTGGCAATGGATTATCTGATATATTTGATTTGTAGCTGGTTTTCTTTAAGCAATGAGTCGTTAGGGCAGCAGTATGAAATTGGATTTGCATTGGTTTCTCTATTGGCAAAGGTTATATTGTTTTTTGCTGTTCTCATTATTAGAAAACAGTTTGGTAAAAAATCAATAGAAATGATGCTGGATGCAGAATGGATAAGGTTTCTATTCTTTCCTGTGTTTATTATAGCAGCGATTTCTGCAATGTTGTCTGTTTTTGGGTATGTGCAGACAGTAGAACAGGCGAGTCTATTGTTTATTATTGCATTTGGAATGATAGGAATGAATATCGTTGTATTTCATTTAATTAACGATGTTGTGGAAAGGGAAGCACAGATGCATGAGAACAAGGTTTTTCAAATTCAGGCGAAAAATCAGTTGGAGATGTATCAGTCTATCTCTGAAAATTTTGATAATCAAAAAAGAAAGACACACGAATACAAAAATCAGATTTTATGTATAGAATCTTTGCTAGATAAAAAGCAATATTCCAAATTAGAAGAATATGTAAAAAAAATTTATGGTTCTTTGAATGATGAACCAGATGCTATTAATACCAATAATGTGATTGTAAACGCCGTACTTAATACAAAGTATCAGGAGGCAGACGCAAAGGGAATTGTTTTTGTGTTCAGGGTGAATGATCTTTCAGAACTGAAAATAAAAGATGAGGATGTGGTTACTATCCTTGCTAATCTTTTGAACAATGCTATTGAAGCGTGTGAAACATGTGAGGATAAAAAGGTAATTAGGTTTAAGTTCGTTAAAGAAGATGACATGATAATCATTGCTGTTAAAAATACGTTTAATTATGACGTTATATATGAGAATGGAGAGATAAAATCTACAAAAACATCAAGCGTGGATGAACATGGTGTAGGAATCAAGAATGTGATAAAAATTATTGAGAAATATGATGGCTCATATGTTATTGAAGATAAGGATAAGGAATTTTTCTTTTCAATTATCATTCCCACATGAATGCAATGATAAATTGATTGGTTATAAAACTTTTCTGTGCCGTTTTCTGCAATAAATAGTCCATTTTCTGCAAAATATCTTGTTTTTTTTGATTTATAATTCATACTAAAAAATTAAGGAGGCATATTTATGATAGAGAAGATGGCATTAAAACTCGTCAATCAAATGGAGATGCAGAAGATAATAAGCAAATCAAATTGCGAATATTATGAATATGCATTAATAGGTATGGCTGAACATGCTATAACAATTGGAACTATGTTATTTTTAGGAATGTTATTTAGACAATTCCCGCATACCATTTGTTTTATTGTATTTTTCCTTTTATTGAGGAAACGTACAGGGGGATTTCATGCGGCTAAGTTTTGGCAATGTTATCTGGGAACAATTATTTTTTATATTGCAATTATACAGATTGTACCTATACTTTGTAGAAAGCCGCCTGTTATGTATGGATTACTATTACTTTCAATCCTTTTAATCTGCATAATGGGAACAATAAATCATCCTAATATGGATATGAATAAAAGTGAATTGGATGAGTCGAAAAAGGCAGCAAGGCTGTTGCTTTTAATGGAAGTAATGATACTCGCTGCCTTAGTTTATTTGAAAGCTGATATTTTGTATATTGGCTATATGTCAATAGCTGTCATCTTATGTGCGTTCCTGATGTGTCTGGCAAGAATAATAAAACAGGAGGTAAAGGTAAAATGAATGGAAAAGAAAAAATCAACAAAAAGGCATTAAAGGTAGTGGAAAGAATTGCCCGTAATGAGGTTGAAAAAGTTAGGCGTGGATGGCCTCCAATTTGTTCTGGGATTCTTCATCAGCCGAAGAGACCGAAGCGGAAGGATGATTAAGAATTAATAGTTAATATAGTAATAATGACAAATCAAATATTATATTGAACAAGAAACTTAAGCGTAGGGAAAAATCTTTCAGAACGGTACGACGTGTCTGAAAGGTTTTTTGTGCCGCTTTCTGCAAGGATAATTGAATTTTAATCATATTTTGCTATTATGAGACTAGGAAAATTTTAACAGTCAACGATATGGTGGAAATGGATTTCAAATCATTTTATCAAGGAGGTGGAATAGTATGTCAATGAGTATAGTTGGAAGCAGTTATGGACAACAGGGATATAATAGCATTAACGTAAACAGTAAGCAGTATAAAGCTGCAGCGAATGAATACTTAGATGCTGTTATTGCTGAAGAAGCTATGATGACACCCGAACAGAAAATGATGTATGAGTTGATGGGCGGACGAGAAGCACACATGAAAAATGTGATGAGCAACTTTAATTCGGATGGGGATTTTATCGGTCCCGGAGGAGTTGTTGTTCCTGGTATGTATCATGGGAAAGACGGTACGGAGGATCGTTCGACTTGGCAGCAGATAATAAGTGTTTCTGACGAAGCACGACAAAAGATGTTCGATAATGTGAAAAGAGAGTTTATTCAAGAGAATGGAATCTCCAATGGCGATACAACAAAAAGATCAAAGATATTTAAAGAATATCAATTGAGTGTAAAGAAAGAAGATCGTGCGAAAGGAACATGGACACTGCAACAGTATGAGGGCAAATATCGTTCTGCCATGTATGCGGCTGTAAAGGCAGCAAATCCCGACTGGGAGCCAGGACAGCCGTTTGATTCCAGCATATTGGATAGCGTAACAAGGGAATCGGTGGAAAACAATCTGGTGCAAAGTGGCAACCAGTTTGTTAGAAAATCTATTGATTACAGTGTTTAATTTCATATGCACATTAAGATGTTCGTTTCAGAGTGTTGTAACACTATCTAAAATGTAAGCGCATAGTTTTAGGGCGTACCCTTAAATGAAATCTGACACCCCGCGCTAGGATGCCAGACATGCGAGTATTTCACTAC
>OLNQ01002587.1_pt1 | contig 15529 bp, 9 predicted proteins | sample 1672821 | NCBI WGS metagenome assembly OLNQ01 (sample SAMEA3136727, study PRJEB25190) | human gut metagenome | biome: human gut; feature: human-associated habitat; material: faeces | place: Austria | collected 2013 | reverse complement strand
TACAAAGTCTATGAATCAAATCAGTATTTTAGAACTAAATACTTGTAAATTTTAAAAAATGTGATAAACTAATGTGGTTGCAGATAATAATAGGTAGAGAAAAGGAAGATTCGTAATGAAGACAAAACGTGAAGATGTACGTAATATCGCGATTATCGCCCATGTTGACCATGGTAAGACAACATTAGTAGATGAATTATTAAAGCAAAGCGGTGTATTCCGTGAGAATCAGGAAGTAGCAGAACGTGTCATGGACTCTAACGATATCGAAAGAGAACGTGGAATCACAATCCTCTCCAAGAATACTGCCGTCACCTACAACGGTGTAAAGATCAATATTATAGATACTCCGGGACATGCTGACTTCGGTGGAGAAGTAGAACGTGTCCTTAAGATGGTTAACGGTGTTATCCTCGTCGTTGATGCGTTCGAGGGAGCTATGCCGCAGACCAAATTCGTGCTGAAAAAAGCACTCGAGCTGGATCTGTCCGTTATCGTCTGCATCAACAAGATCGACCGCCCGGAAGCACGCCCGGATGAAGTTATCGACGAAGTGCTCGAGCTTCTGATGGACCTCGATGCATCTGACGAACAGCTTGACTGTCCGTTTCTGTACGCATCCGCAAAGATGGGTCATGCAGTACTCGATCTGAACGATACCCCGAAGGATATGACTCCTCTGTTCGAGACCATCCTGAAATACATCCCGGCTCCGACCGGCGATCCGGAAGCTGGCACACAGCTTCTGATCAGTACCATCGACTACAATGAATACGTTGGACGTATCGGTGTCGGCAAAGTTGAAAACGGAACGATCCGCGTGAACCAGGACGTTATGCTGGTCAACCACCACGATCTGACCAAGAAGAAAAAAGTAAAGGTCAGCAAACTGTATGAATTTGACGGACTGAAAAAAGTAGAGGTTACTGAGGCAGGCATCGGTTCTATCGTTGCTGTTTCCGGTATCCCGGATATCCACATCGGAGATACTCTCTGCGGCGATCTGGACAACCCGGTTTCCATCCCGTTCCAGAAAATCTCCGAGCCGACTATTTCCATGAACTTCATCGTAAACGACAGCCCGCTGGCCGGTAAAGAAGGTAAATACGTAACTTCCCGCCACCTGCGTGACCGTCTGATGCGTGAGCTGAACACTGACGTTTCTCTCCGCGTCGAGGAGACTGATTCCGCAGACTGCTTCAAGGTTTCCGGCCGTGGTGAGCTGCATCTGTCCGTCCTGATCGAGAACATGCGCCGTGAGGGATATGAGTTCGCTGTAAGTAAGGCAGAGGTTATCTACAAAGAGGACGAGCGCGGACGCAAACTCGAGCCAATGGAAATCGCATACGTTGACGTTCCGGACGAGTTCTCCGGTACTGTCATCCAGCTCCTCAGCGAGCGTAAAGGCGAGCTTCACGGCATGAGCCGCGCAAGCGATGGTTCCACCCGTCTGGAGTTCGAAATCCCGGCACGAGGCCTGATTGGTTTCCGTGGAATCTTCATGACCTCCACCAAAGGAACTGGTATCCTGAACACCGAGTTTGAAGATTACGCACCGTACAAGGGCGACATCGAATACCGCAAACAGGGTTCCCTGATCGCTTTCGAGGCAGGCGAGTCCGTTACCTACGGTCTGTACTCCGCACAGGAGCGCGGTACTCTGTTCATCGGACCTGGCGAGAAGGTTTACGCCGGTATGGTTATCGGACAGAACGGTAAGGCCGAGGATATCGAGCTGAACGTCTGCAAGACGAAACACCTGACCAACACCCGTACTTCTTCCTCCGACGAGGCACTGCGTCTGACTCCGCCGAGAATCCTTTCCCTGGAGCAGGCTCTGGACTTCATCGACAAGGACGAGCTTCTTGAGGTTACTCCGGTTTCCTTACGTATCCGTAAGAAAGAGCTGGATTCCAGACTTCGTAAGAGAGCGGCAATGAAATAAATTTTTATAAAACGACATAAGAACCGCCAAAGTCTATTACATCTGCGAGAAAACTCAGAATGTTAAATTCGATATTCCGTAACAGATCACGAAACTGATTTCGGACAGTTACCATTTTTAGAATACTTGAAGAACAGCCAGTATATCCTGATTGTTCTGCAGCCCATACCTCCAAGCTTCCAAAGCCACTTGTTACTATGGCAGCTATAAATATGAGTTGATACCATACCTTTTTTGTTTTCATGTACTTCAAAATTATGCTCCTTTCGTGTGCTTTTTGTTTGTGTATGCTCGTAGAAACACTATGGATAAGCGTTTTTACGGACACACACAAACGTGTGTCCTTGTGATTTAACCCACTCCCATGCTCTGTAAAAATCTGTCTGCAAACACGAGCAAGATAATGGCAATTACCAAAGCGATAAGCCAACCTTTTACAGAAGCTACACCTTGTTTACCACTTGTGCTGAGGCATATAACTATACATACAACACACAATCCAATGAGTGCTTTTGCGACTATGGACAAACCATTTTTGTTTTTGGTTATCCATGCAGCTATGTCTGACCATACGCCGCCTGCTTCTGTGTCTTCAACGTCAGCATAAGCTGCCACGATCGTTGAAAAACAAGCCGTCATTGCACCGAAAATGCGTGCGCTAAGCTTTACACCTTTTTCTTTGATCTTTTCAATTATTTTTCTCATAATTATTCCTCCGTATTTGTTTTTTTGTTTTTTGACGTTACAATAAATTTCAGCGTATCGTTCCAATCCTTGCCGTAAGGCGGTATGCTCACTTTTACAGTGTAATTTGCAGAATAGTCAGACATTAGCTTTTCTGTTGCTTGACGTCCTCTTTCATCATTATCAAGACAAAAGACTATCTGTTTGATCCGAGGATCATCAGATAGTCTTTGTTTAAGTGCTATATCAGAGCAGCCTGATAGTGATACCCTGTTTATTCCAAGCCAACAATCAGAACGATACATTTCAGACATTCCAACTGCTGCACACTGTTTTTTCATTGAAAGCTGCATTAAAGCGCCGTGAGATAAAAGGTCTATGGGTGCTTCAAACACATAAAGCTTTGTAGGGTCATAACCATACGCATTTGGTTTAGCAGGGATATAAAAGCTGTATTCTTTCATGCTGCCTTCAATGTTCTGCGGATAGTATTTGTTGTATGTGTTTGTGATCTTTGCTTCTGCAAACTTCATTGAGCCAAACTTATCGTAGCCGCAGAAAATAGCTCGCTTTTTAACATCGAGGTATATGAGCTTATTGCTGACACAATAATTTATTATGTCAGCTGGAAGCTTTCTCGTTATGTTAAGATAAGCGAAAAGCTCTCGCCATTTGCCCTGCATGGGCGGCGGAGCTTTAAATTCTGCCTTTTTAGTTTTTTTCTGATAGTGCTGTTCGCTGATTACTGCTTTTCTCATTTCAGGAGAAGCTCGTATACTGGTGTTGCCTATTAGACGAGAAACAGCTTCTTTAAAATCGTATCCATCGACCTTGCAGAGCCAGTCGATAGCACCTTTTCCGTAAAGATCTCTTGAATACCAGTGCCAGGTATAGCGGTCTGGATTGATCTTAAGACTGTCATGCTCTATCCCTATATACCAACCGCCTGACGATTTAAAGCTGAAACCCTCGTGGCTTTCGAGAAATGTGACCATATCTGTTCGCCGTGCGGCTTCAAACTCCTCTTTAGAGTACATGACAAAGCTTTTGCCTGATTCGTATCTTCTGTCTATCATATATCCTCACCTCCTCTCAATGTTTTATAATTTAAGAGCCTTTGGCTTAAGTTTTTCCAGTAAGGAATTATTCTTGCCTGTGTCAATTTTGTCACCGTTAAAAACATAGCTGCGAAACTGGTCGCTTTCTTTTTCAGACAGATTATAGAACTTTGTATCTGACGCAGCGATGAGCTTGCCACCCTTTGATACTACATCACACCATTCTGATTTGTCTTTAGTGCCGATCAATGCCTGATATTTGTTATTATGGAATCTAAATTCCACAGCACTTTCAGGAGCATTATTTATACTCTGAGAATTTCCGCTGAGCTGTGCATTGACATATTCAAGACGTTTTGTCTTTTCGGCTAATTCTTGTCCATGTTCAAATGGTTTGAGCATATTTTGCTGAGCTTCTGAGAGATCTTTGTTTGCTTTTTCAAGCTGTTCTTCAAGAGAACATTGCTTCTGATTTATCTGTATTCCTGCAAGATTTTCAATTCTTCTGACATTTCCCACGCCATTATCTGTGGCAACGTCACATGAATAGGTGAGTTCTCCGTGTAGAACAGCGATACAAGGTTTATCAAGCTCAAAAAATGTATTTGCTAACGGATTTCGTTCTATTGTGATTTTAAAGCCACGATACGTTCCAAGCTCTATAGGCTCACCTGTGGCAGTACATTTTGCCATTGCCACGGCAATTTGTTCTCCTGCATTTTCTCTCTTATCGTATCTGACCCCGCCTATTGTCATTTCAAACTCCTTGTTCAACGCCTGATTTTTTTGATATTTAGACATATCGTTCCTAGCTTTTGTGAGAAGTTCAGAGTATTGTGTTATCTGTTTCGGCAAAATTTTCTCTGCCAACTCCTGCATTTTATAAATTGACTTCTTGTGTTCTGCTTCAAGGGTTTTCAGCATTGCAACATCATTGTCAAGCTGTATTTTCTCTTTTATCATAGGATTACCGCTCGCTATAGCCTGCATTTCAGAGTATGTAAGTACCATTTCGTCAACATCTTCTGAAACTCTTGCAGGGCTTTTTGAGGTCAAGATCTGATTTATGAATTTTGCCTTGTTTGTTATAATGCCCATCATATATGCGTCAAAGGTTTCCTCTGTAAGATAGTGATATATTCCGACTTGCGAAAATCTGTTGCCTTGTCTTATGCCACGTCCGTCCTGCTGAGTGAGGTCAGAGGGCTTCCATGGTATATCAAGGTGATGAATTGCGCAGATCCTATCCTGAATATTTGCGCCAGTTCCAAGCTTTGAAGTGCTTGCGATGATAAAACGTTTTTCGCCTTTGCGCAGGCTTTTGAACATTTCGTCCCTTGCCTTATCTGTCTTTGCGTCGCCTGCAAAGCAGATCTCTTTCTCTGGTATCCCACGCTCCATAAGCGCCTGCTTTATAGCTTTGTACACAGAGAAGTGTGTTTCGTCCTCGTTGATAGCGATATCACAGAATACTATTTGAACGCCTTTTTCTGTCATAGTGTTTTTGTAGTTCTTTTCGAGGTTATCGATAAGCTTCGTCACTTTGCTGTCTGGTGCAGGCTGAGCGTCTTTGAAAATACATCTAGTGTCAAGACCGAGCAAGCGTGCTTCATGAGTTATTTTCAGCATATTGTCTTGCCGTGGGTCAACTGTGCCGCTGTGTATCGTTTCAGAACGTGTGGCAAGCTCTTTCATGTATGCTTTTTGACGTTCGTCTGGCTTTGAGGTCACTACTATCGGCTTGCCTGTTTCAAGCTTTGGCACAGGCAGTTTCAGCATATCCGCTGTTTGAATATCAGCGAATTCCTTATACATCTGCATAAGCTCAGGTATGTTTACGAATTTGCTGAAACGATTTTTCATTTGAAAGCCGTTTCCTGCAGGCTTTATCTCTAATTGCGATACAACTTCACCAAATGTGCTTGCCCAATCGTCAAAGTTCTGCAATCCTGCTTTTTCGAGAAGATCTGGTCTGAGATAACGCTGCATAACGTAAAATTCCACCATGGAATTGCTTATAGGTGTACCTGTGGCAAAAAGTATATTGTTGCAGCCGTACTTGTTGTTGAGATACTGAGTTTTCATCAGCATATCCTCTGATTTTTGTGCTGCTGTTGTTTGTACGCCTGCCACATTTGACATTTTTGTAGAAACAAAGCAGTTCTTATAGTTATGTGCTTCATCACATACAAGATAGTCAAAGCCGAGCTTTTCAAAACACAATGATGAGTCTTTTGGAGAAGAAAGCAGCTTTTCAAGCCTTTCCTCTATGTTTTTCTTTTGACGTTCAAGGGCTTTTACTGATGTTTTGTCCTTTGTTCCTGCTTCCGATATTGCACTCATGATATCGTGAAGTTCTTTTTGCATGAACTGCTCTTTATATTCGTCCGACATAGGTATTCTTTCAAACTGTGTAAATGACATTATCACGGCGTCGTAGTCACCAGTAACACATCTTGCAATAAAACGCTTTCTATTGGCTTTGGTAAAGTCCTCTGGCTTTGCCACAAGCAGTTTTGCATTTGGATAAAGCCGCAGCCACTCACTTGCCATTTGCAGCGTAAGGTGCTTTGGTACAACTACGCAGGCTTTGTTTATAAGACCAAGACGTTTCTTTTCCATTACAGTTGCGACCATTTCAAAGCTTTTTCCTGCGCCGACCTCATGTGCGAAAAGTGTGTTTCCGCCAAGCTTTGCACGCATTATGGCGTTTGATTGATGTTTCCGCAGCGTTATTGATGTGTTCATGCCTGGAAAGGTTTGATGTGAGCCGTCATACTCTCTGCCCCTTATGGAATTGAACAGATAGTTATACTTTGCGACATATTTTTCACGTCTGCCCATATCTTCCCACAGCCAATTTCTGAACGCTTCTTTCATCAGACGAGCTTTCTCTTTTGCAAGCTGTGTTTCTTTAGTGTTTATCTCGTACCATACCTTATCGCCCTCCTCTCGTCTGTCACGAACTAAAATATCACGCTGATTAAGAAGATTTTCAAATATCTGATAGCTGTTCATTCTTGATGTTCCGAATGTTTCAGTGGCAGCAACTGAGCGGTCAGATGTTTTACCCTCTATTTTGTATTCTCCAAGCTTTGTTCTTGTGACAGGGTAGTAATATGTGTTTGCGTGTGCATACTCGTTTAAAAAATTGTTGTAATCTGCGACATCGATCCAGTTAGCGCCGATCCTTACGGATATCTCGCTGGCTTCAAGGTCTTTTGGCACAACTTTCATTAGAGCTTCTACGTTTTTGTTGTAGCTGCTGTCGATATGTTCCGCATGATCTCTGGCTATTCTCAGCTTATCACGGATATTGCCTGACAGATATTCAGATGACTCCGTATAGCCTGAATATGGGTCATTGTCTTTAACTTTGGCAGGATCTCTGAATATTTCATCACCAAGGTCAGCAATAACCTTTTCAGGCGTAGTGTCTGTGAGCTGTGACATATAGAGAATATCGACCTTTCCCAATCTGTCCATTGATACTTGAAGTGCTTCTAGTGCTGTATCAACTTTTGAAACTGGAATATCTGGAAGTATCGTTCTCTTTGTGAATATTGCAGCCTTTTCAACTGTCTTATTTTCCACGTTGACAACTTCGAGTGCTGCTAAAGTGTTGTAGTCATCATCATTAGAAAAGCAGCGTGAATTGGCGCTGTCAGTAATATTTCCGAACTTTGTTCTGAAATTGTCATATGTGCTGTTGAGCTTCTTCTGAAGCTCTGCAAGCTGTTCATCAGTGCAGCCGTCAGCCTGGGCATTGATAAGCTCCATAGTTGCTTGCCTTAGAGTATGAAGCCCTTTCATGCGTTCAAGCGATTTGCCTGTTTCTGTGACCTTGACCATTATTTCATTTTCACGGAAATAAAGATCTCCGTCAACAATGGTATGGGTGAAGTTCCTGACAGTTGGATCAGCAGGGAGTATCTCAGCTGTCCCATTGTCAAGCTCAGTTTCCACAGTATCAATAACGCCGTCTATTTTTGAAATGGCATTTATGAGCTGCTGTGCAAGGGGAGCGTCACTGTTTGCATAGCAGGTCGTTACCTTGCTGTCTGCACCATATTTTCCTCGCATACGCTCGTCCCATGCCATAGTACCAAGTACCATATCGGGATTGTCCACAAAATACTGATTGCAAGGAATGTCGTTGGCAGTTTCTGAAACGTGTACCCAGTTTGGAATAACAGAGGTCATTGTTGTTCTTTTTTTCAGAAAGATAATATCTGTTGTAACGCTGTCTGCATCTTTAAACGTTCCAGAGGGAAGTCTTACTGCGCCTAAAAGGTCACAGCGTTCGGCAAGATACTTTCTTGCTTTATCATTTTTCTTGTCCATTGTGAATTTTGAAGTCACAATGGCAACAATTCCTCCAGGCTTCACCTTATCTACTGCTTTTGCAGCGAAATAGTCATGGATTTTGAAGTGGTATTTGTCATAGGCTTTGTCTGCAATGCCATAATCTCCAAAAGGTATATTACCTATGACCACGTCAAAGCTGTTATTCTTGAATGTTGTTTTTTCAAACCCTTTTATCTGGATATTATCCTCTGGGTAGAGCTGCTTGGCTATTCGTCCTGAAATGCTGTCAAGCTCAACTCCGTAAAGTTTTGACTCTGCCCTCATTTCATCAGGCATTTTTGCAAAAAAGTTTCCAACGCCCATGCTAGGCTCGAGAATGTTTCCACCCTCAAATTGAAATCTTTCCAAAGCAAGATATACGCTGTCTATGACTTCTGGCGGCGTATAGAAGCTTGTCAGTGTTGATGATCTTGCTGCATTATACTCATCAGCGGTCAGAAGCTCTCTTAAGCGAGTCTGCCTTGCTCCCCAACTGTCAGCAGAAACATTCTCATTATCTGCAACAAAAGCCTGAGCAGTTCCGCCCCAACCTGAGTATCTAGCCACTATCTTCTGTTCTTCAGGTGTCGCAAGCCGCTTTTCACTCTCTATTTTCAGCAATGTTTCAATAGCAGCTATATTTGCGTCACATCGAGCAGCAGCTCCGCCCACAACAACATTATCAGGGTCAAAGTGGTATGTGCTTGCCTTGACATTTTTCTTTGGCTTTTCTACCTTTTCAGTTTTGATATCTTCTTGCGGCGTTTCAAAGAGTGATATCTGTTCATCAGATGTAGAAGATATAGGAACGCTTTCAGAAACAGGCGGTGTTGTCTTTTTTTCTTCAGACAGAACATTATCAGCGATTGTAGGAGTTTCATATGGTATAGGTTTTTCAACCTCACCATTTTTTATCGCAAGCATTTTCTTTTCATAATCGTCTATCTGTTCTCTTGTGAAGTAGGCGTTTTCAGGCATTTTCTCATACAGCTCATTGATCTTAGCTATCTGCTTTTCAACTGTTTCTGCCCACAAGTGCTTTTCTGCACCTGTTTTCAGATAGTAATCACAATCAAGCTTAAGCCTGCCCAAAAGCTTGTCTATTTCAGGCTGTGTTTCATTTGTAGGTGTAGGCACTTCATCGACTAGGTTTGCCATATGTGCGGCTTTTGCAGCTTCAAGCTCAGGTACGATCGAGTTGTATATTGAGTATCTTTTCAGAAAATCAATAACGCCGCCGTATCCGTCCCCTGCGTCTTGGCGTTCAGTGATCGTTTGTCCGTCAGGCATATTGATAGTAAACTTGACCTTATCATAGCCCATAAACTGTGAGAATTCGTCATCAGCGTCTGCTTCATACCATGCTTTTGCTGAGCCGTATTTCTCTATTGCAGCCTTTGCTCCTGCCACCATTTCACTGTCAGCCTGTTCCATGAGCGTGTCAAATTCTGCAACACTGTAGGTCTTGCCGTCCTCAAAGTAATTACTTTCGCTCCATTCACAGGTTATCGTAGGCTCGGATAATGCAGCAGAGGTCTTGACATCATTTGAACTTATATCTGCACTATTTTCTTGCTTTTTACTCTTGACAATATTGCGACTTTGGTGTATAATAATATTAGAGTCAAGATTGTTTGTTAATTCGGAGTATTGTTCTCCCCATCTCTCAAACATTGCTTGGCTTTTTTGTTTATCACAAAAAAGGAGATTGTCTGATTGAACTATTCTTCTGAAAAACTCAGGGAAATTGTTCCTCCCATACACACTTGTAATGAAATTAGAGCTGACATTTTCAACTTCATATCTTCCCTTGCCGTTTGGCTTTATGCTCGCAATTATCGGATTATCACTCTTGTCAACTTCTGATGTTACAACAATGATACTGTCTTTACGATTTGGCGAATCAATAATCATTACAGGATAAGAGAGAAGCTCTGGCAATCTTTTAATCTGCTCAATTTCAAGACCATGCCGATGATTTCTTTCATCAGGCGGTAAAATTGCATTTTTCAAATGCTTTTGTGTATACAGCATAGGCAGCTGTTCACAACCGACATCAATTAAGATCTGCGGTGTGTCACAAACTTTTAGACTCGTGTAGAATGGTAATTTTCCGCTTAAAGCTTCATCAACCTGCTCGGCAAATGTTTTTTCACTCTTGACAACTCCAGAGGAGTCTGTTATACTGCTTGTAGAGCTATTAGGAACAGCAGGGCGTAGCTGGTTTTCAGCCAAACCTATAATTCTTGATGGTTCTATTTTTTTGTCCTGTTGAGTAACATCTGCTGAGATTGTGTCGGCAGAGTTGTCATGGACTTCAACCGCTTGAACGTTCTGCTTTGAATGCTCTATTACAGCTTTATCAAGATATATCTGAACATCATGTGGATCTATCTGTCCGTCAACTGCCTGATGAAACATCTCAAAGAATGTTTTTATCTCGTCTACCGTTAGCCGTTCATCGACCTCGTTAAGAACAGTAATAGAAATTCCCTCAGAAAAACCCTGCTGCAGCATGGCTTTTTGTTCATCACTATAATCATGGTGAGAGAACATATCTGACAGCTTCAGCCGACCATTGAGCTCATTTACATATGTATAGTAATCATTGAGTATGCCCTTTGGATCGAGTGTTTGCTCAATGACACTCTGAGCATAGTAATCAGATAATAAAGATGATATATGCCGCAGTTCGTCGGGCGAATATCGGACGCTTACCCAATGCCGTATGTTATGTTCACCATTTTGTGCAGCTGCCACCACAGCCTGTTTTAATGCAAGTACCTGTTCTTGCGAAAACTTAAGCTTTATAAGGTCTTGGAGTATATCGTCAACCCTATCAGACGTGCTTTCTTGCTTTGCGGTTTTGGCATTGTCAAGAGCTTCGTTTTTGCGGTCAATTGCGATAACTTCTTTTTCGATTTCAAACAGCGTGTCTTTGGCAGCGTGCTGAACAGCTCTGCTGAAAAGAATCATATCTCTTGCATTTTTGATAAGGTCAAGAGCGCTTACATCAACATCGGCGTGCAGATCTATTTTACCTGAAAGATTACATCTTTGAGAAACAACGAACTGCACCATAGAATCCAGTGAATGGCGGTATATCTCAGCCTGTTTTGTGTCAAGTCCCATTTGAGATATTGCATTTTGTACTGACTCAGCAATAGGCGCAGAATTAATACTGTTTGCTGTCATTGCTTCGATACATTCTTTGACCGATCCTGCGCTTATATTGTATCGGTTATTAAGCGTATTGAGCAGCTCAGGTGTGTTGCGGTCAGTAAGTGTCCACATCTCAGGCAACTCTTTGCCGCCTGTCTGAGTGACGTCATATAAATATCTGCAAGTGTGATTTTTGCCAAAAACAGCAACGCCGTGAGAGCCACGTCTTACATATCGCCCCAGACGTCCCCATTTCTTATACTCAGCGATCTTTGTTGCATTCCTATCCTGCTGGAATACTAACACAGCGTCTGAATACGGCTGCTTATACATTTTTGAGGAAAATTTGAGATACTCAATGTAATCCTGCTTATTGTTTCTGAGATGCTCATTGATTTCAAGCCATGCTTGTTTTACAACTTCATACTTATCGTGCTTATCCATTTAAGTTCCCCTCTTTTATTTTTCAAGAATATTTAAGAGCCGTTCCAAAAGCTCCTTGTTTTTTCCTGTGTCTGTCATATCCATGATGTTGAGTGCATATCTTACGCCCTCAACAAAGCCCAAATCGTGTGCGTCATCAATGACATTCGCTTGCAGTTCACATTCTTCTTCTTGAAGCTGAATTAATCGCTCTTTCCGCTCTTTGTAGGTTTTCACCCAATGGGTTTGAGCATAATCTGTTTCATAATCATCTTGAAAGCTTATCATGATTTCTTCCAAGATATCAAACTTAGTTTTCTTTGGCGTTTCAGTATTCATTGTGTTTCTCCTTCCGTATATAAAAAGAGCGTATGAATTTCTTCACACGCTCGTGTTTGCGATTTTAAGTTGTGTGTCACTGTGACACACCTATGTATGTGTAAGTTTATAACTTTGTAAAAAATATTGTATTGACCTTTCAATTTATAATATTTATACTTTATAGATGAAAGGAGGCGTATTTATAATGGACGTTATAAAAGATATCATAAATAATATTTACAACAATTATAAATTATCGATTTTTGTATTGTTAGCATTATTAATGTGTTCATTTGACAATGATTTAAAATCAATGCTTGATCCGGTAATTTTTAAGGACGCAAGGGTATATCCAATTCTTATGGGCTTGACAGTTCTTGTATACTTGATTACATGGCTATTATTCTGCTGGTGGTTTTTCTTGCACGTTAGTGATATAATTATTTCAATATCACGTAAACATAATGTTGATATGACTATATATGACAAATCCATTGCGTGTTTTGATTTAAAACCGTACAAAAAGGTTACTAGATACCGGCTAGTTAATGCAATTAAAATGTTATGTTTTCTCGTGATGATTGTGTCATTTCATGAAAATTACCTAGATATAGTTCGTCCCTTGTTTTTTAATTATTGGAAATATCAACTGTTATTTTTAATCTTTCCACCTGTTTTAGTGATCTATTTGTTTGTTTTTAAGAAAATCATAAAGAATAAAATTTGATTGTGCTTTTCTTAAATATTTATTACCATTCAGCCGATCATAAGTAAAAAAGCCATAAAAGTGCAAATACAACTTAGAAGATGTGTATTTCTTATAATTGACCAAAAGCTGACGGAGATGTCTTGGTCATGAGTCAGATTGTACACAAGCTTGTACATATATTTGCTATTCAGCAAAATTATAAGTGCTTTAATTAGTAGCCAAATAATCTCTATTTTTACTCTTAATATTGAATTGTTCTCATAATATATTTTGAGATATCCGAACAACAAAGAGTTAGCAAAAACCAACAATATTAGCAGCTTGGAATCTATAAATGGCTGTTGATTATTATTGTCCATAAAAAAATATCTCCTTTGCTTGACTGGTTTTGTGTTTTAAGATATAATTAAAATTAGAAAAAGGAGGTGAATATAGTGTATCAACAAATCAAAGACTTATTTTTTCTATCGAAAAAGAATAAGTTTTGCTCATTTTTAATAATATTTGCACTACATATCTGTACACTCAACAATGATTTTAAATCAGAACTCGATTGGTTTCTTTGTGGAAAAAATGAAATTTATGACTTAACCAAACTACTTATCTCTGGCTTTTTTACCTTCACGGTCATATTTGTATGTGTAAAAATAACAACATATGGATTGTTTCATCTGATTTTTGCCATAGAATTTAGAAATAAATTTCCCGCAATTGATAAAGTTGGAAACAAATATTTGTTCTTGCTTGACCTTGGGGATACGGCAGGGCTTCTTATATATCCTAGTCTGTTGATTATTTATTTTTTGTTAATAATTATGTCGGTCCGTCAAAATTGGGATTATTCTTTGACATATTTTACAAAACAGTTTTCCATAGAACATCAAATTGCATTAATTTTATCATTATTGCCATTGGGGGTGCTATGGCTTTATGATAAAAAATCAGAAAGAGTTTAGATAAATAGCTTGCTAAACACCCAGCGCCTGCCCCGTTGCAGGCGCTTTCTTCATGTATGATAAATTGATCCCCTTTTTACTGCCTTTTCAGACAGTATCAATTACCTTTCTTTTCGCTTTCGGCTGAACATCAGGACCGCAGCTCCTGCGAGAATGATAGCCACGCTGCACAGTGCTGTTCTACCGTCTGTGTCATTGTCCGTTACGCCTGTGTTCGGCGTGTCAGGAACTTTCTGATTGAACATATCTGCGTCTACTGTCTGAGCATATGTTACAGTGACTTGCTTTGAGTCGGCAACAAGATAGCCATAAGGAACTGTGCTGCCGTCCTCTGTGATAGTGTATGTGCCGATAGGAACGCCCTCAAACTTCGCAAGTCCGTCCTTGTCAGTGGTTGCCTCAATGCGTATCTCTCTGCCAGTATCGGAAATGCCTGAAAGGATAAATCTGATGCCCTCAACGTTAGTCATATCAGCAGTTTTCTTGTGTACCTTAACTGTTCCTGTCTGCTCGTTATTAAGAATAGTTTCATCAATAGTCTGAGCATACTCGACCTTGACCTCTTTTTCGTCAGCTACGAGATAGCCGTATGGTACTGTTTCCTCGTCCTCGATAACCATGTAAGTTCCGATTGGAACTCCATCAAACTTTGCTATGCCGTCCTTATCAGTTGTCGCAGGGATATCAATAGCTCTGCCGCTATCAGATGTACCTCTGAGATAGAATTTTATTCCCTCGATGTTCTTCTGACCCTCAGTTGTCTTGTGAACTGTGATAGAGCCTGTCTTTTCCTTGTTCTCAATAGGAACTTCTTTTGTTTCAGCATAGGTTACTGTCACGTTCTGTGGGTCAGCGACAAGATATGCAGTTGGTACTGTTTTCTCATCTTCATAGATAGTATAAGTTCCAATTGGTATCTCACTGAAAATCGCAACGCCGTTCTCATCAGTTACCGCAGGAATGTCGATATCTCTGCCGCTGTCTGATGTACCTCTCAGGTTGAATGTGATACCGCTGACATTGATGTTGCCAACAGTGGTTTTTGTGACCTTTATCTCGCCTGTTTTCTCGATATTCTCGAACGCAACCTCTGCTGTTTCGTTGTATTCAACTGTTACTTCCTGCTCATCAGCAGTGAGGTAAGCCGCAGGAACTGTTGATCCGTCCTCTGTGATGACATACTTGCCGATAACAAGCTTATCGAACATTGCTACGCCATTTTCATTCGTTGTCGCTTCAAACTTCAAGTCCTTGTTTGTATCAGAAATTCCTGTTGCAAAGAACTTAATGCCCTCGATATTGAGATTACCTGTTGTTGTCTTTGTGACCTTTATAGAGCCACTTTTCTTCTTGTTTGTCATTTCAGCCTTGACGATATCATCGTTTTCAGTTATTTCAAACGGATAAGGAGTATCGTCTATCTCGTAAATATCAGGTGCTGAAATCTCACGATAGAAATATTTGCCTATAGCAAGCTGAAACTTTGCAATGCCGTTCTCGTCTGTAGTTCCTGTGATGACCTGTTCTTTATTTTCATTAAGAATTTCAAAAGAACAATCAGGGATAAGCTCACCTGTTGATATGTCAGTCTTTGTTATCTCAAAAGGAATAGTGTTTTGCTCGTTGTCAAAATCCACAACGAACTCCGCCTGCTGTTCAACAAGCTTGATAGTCTGTGTTGGCTCATCAGAAATCGAATAGCCCTTTGGTGCTTCAATTTCTGTCACAGTGTAGCTGTAGCCCTTGTAGATAGCCTTTGTTGTTTCAGCTATGCCGTCTGCGCCTGTGGTAATGGTGTCGATAACTGTTCCTTTCGGATAGATACAATAGCCATTGCCAACGTAGATATCCTCGGCTGCTGCCACTTCAAACTTTGCGCCTGCAAGGTCAGCTCTTGTTTCAGCGTCACGCTTGTGAATTGTTA
>OLNQ01002572.1_pt1 | contig 15597 bp, 9 predicted proteins | sample 1672821 | NCBI WGS metagenome assembly OLNQ01 (sample SAMEA3136727, study PRJEB25190) | human gut metagenome | biome: human gut; feature: human-associated habitat; material: faeces | place: Austria | collected 2013 | reverse complement strand
GCGTTCGAGCCCGATGTCGGTGACGGTCTGGCCCGGGTATTTGTTCTTCATATAGTCGGCGACCTGTTGCGGAATCAGCTTCATCGGGATGCCGTCGGCACTCTCGATGTCGGTCCATGCACCGTTTTGCGAAAACATGATTTCATCGCCGTTGTCGAGCCGCACCTTGTAGGCGAAGAGGTGCGCCGAAGGGTCGAAGCGAATGCGCTCGACACGGTCTTTTGCGTAGAAGTCGCGGATGAAGGCCTGTGCGGCTTCGGGCAGCGCATCGAATTTTACCGTGCGGTTTTCGACCATCCGCCCTTTCATGGGCGTCCGGTCGGGGCGTTTGTCGTCGTCGGGAGCGTTTGCCGCCGCCGTTGCGGCCGTCGTGAAGACGAAGAGTGCGGCGGCCGTCAGAATCCAGTTTTTCATAGTCGTATGATTTTAAGACGTTGACCGCTGTCGTCCAAATACCGCACCAAAAACGACGGGACGGGGCATCGCACCCCGTCCCGTCGTCGTACAGCCGCCGCGGGCTATTTCACGAACCGGCCGAAGAAACGCCATATCTCTTCGGAGGTGTCCATATCCTTCTCGGCCCAGCTGTGTCCGCCGTCTACGACCTCGTAGAGCCAGACTTCGTTGCCGCCGGTGCCCCCGACGAAGCGGTGCGCCACCACGGGATGCCGCCGCAGGGCCAGCGTATCGGTCTGTTCGCGCACGCAGCGGTTGGCGGCGACCCAGTAGCCGACGGCGATCTCGACGGGCAGGTAGGCGCCCCAGCCGCCCTTGTTTTCCAAATCGCCCTCCCACGCGGAGGTGCGATCTTCGGTACCGTGGATCTCGAAGAGCGGGATCGGCGCCGGCGTGTCGCAGTCGCGGTACATCCATTCCAGTGTCAGCCCCGAAACCGGTGCGACGGCAGCGAAGACGTCGGGACGGGAGTAGGCGAGCAGGTAACACATCTCGCCGCCGTTCGACATGCCGGTACAGAACGTGTTTTTCCGGCTCAGGCCGTACTTGTCCTGCAACAGACCGGCCAGTTCGCAGAGGAACGACACGTCGTCGACGGTCATGTCGGCCTGGAACGGGTACCCGACATTCCAGCAGGTTTTTCCGCGGCCGTCTTTCACGCCCTGCGGGTAGCAGACGGCGAAGCCGTGGCGGTCGGCCGCTTCGTTCATGCCGTAGCGGTCGAGGTTGAAATTGCCTCCGTAGCCGTGCAGCACGAAGACGAGCGGCGCGTCGTCGGGCACTCCTTCGGGCAGATAGAGGCGGTAGGTGCGTTCCAGTCCGTCGACCGTGCAGGTCTCGACGGTCATCCCGGCGGGTCTCGGCGAGGAGGTTCCGAAGGCCGGAAGGGAATACGACAGCATCAGCAGAATGCCGATCGGAAGAATACGTTTCATTTCGGATGGGTTTAGGTCGTGTAAATATAGGGATTCTTTTCCGAAAAGCGAATGCGGGAGCCTCGCTTTGTCGCCGTCCCGTGCCGTAAGAAAGCCCCGAAAGTCTCCGCGGAGGGACTTTCGGGGCGGTTGCGTACCGGATTTTCGGAGAGGTTACCAGATGATCACGCGCTCCTCGACGGGCATGTACATCGCGCCGTCGGTGATCGAGAAGGCATCGTAAAAGTCTTGCAGGTTGCGCAGCGTGGCGTCGACGCGCCACTTGCCCAGCGAGTGTACGTCGAGCTTGGTGAGACGTGCGATCTCCTCGTCGCGGATGTTCTGCGCCCAGAGTTGTGCGTAGGCCAGATAGAAGCGTTGTTCGGGGGTGAAGCCGTCGATCGGTGCGAGCTTCTCCTTGCCTTCGAGCGAATTGTGGTAGGCCGTGTAGGCGACGCGCAGACCGCCCTGGTCGGCGATGTTCTCGCCCAGGCAGAGCGCGCCGTTGGCGAAGAGGGCCGGTTGATCCCCCTTGGCGGGCAGTACCTCGATCGCATCGAACTGCTTGACCAGAATGTCGGTCTTGGCCTTGAACGCGGCGGCGTCCTCTTCGGTCCACCAGTTGTTCATGTTGCCGTCCTTGTCGAAGTTGCGGCCCTGGTCGTCGAATCCGTGGGTCATCTCGTGGCCGATCACCACGCCGATGGCGCCGTAGTTCACCGCGTCGTCGGCGTCGGGGTTGTAGAACGGCGGCTGGAGAATGGCGGCCGGGAAGCAGATCTCGTTGGTCGTGGGGTTGTAGTAGGCGTTCACCGTCTGGGGCGACATGTGCCACTTCTCCTTATCCACGGGCTTGCCGAGTTCCGAGATATTGTCGGCCGTATACCAGCGGTTGGCATTGACGATGTTCTCCCAATAGCTCTTCGAGGGGTCGATCTCCAGCGTCGAATAGTCCTTCCACTTGTCGGGATAGCCGATCTTGACGTGGAACGACGCCAGCTTCTCCTGCGCCTTGGCCTTCGTGGCGTCCGACATCCAGTCGAGAGCGGCGATGTGCTCGCCGAGCGCCGTTTGCAGGTTCCCGACCAGTTCGAGCATCCGCTCCTTGTCCTTGGCAGGGAAGTATTTGGCGACGTACATCTCGCCTACGGCCTCGCCCAACACCGAGTTGGGGATCGACATGGCGCGTTTCCAGCGGGGACGCTGCTCCTCCTTGCCGGCCATCTGACGGCCGAAGAAGTCGAACGAAGCGGCATAGAAGTCGTCGCTCAGGTAGGAGGCCGCGCTGGTGAGGTATTGAGCGGCCAGGTAGTAGCGCAGCGTCTCGATCGGGGTCTGTTTGACCAGTTTGTTCATCCCCTCGAAGAAACTCGGCTGTCCGACGATGGCACGGTCGATCCCTGCGACCTGTACCTTGCCCAGTTCATCGAAAAGCACCTCCCAGTCGATGGCGTCGTATCTCTTTTTGAGGTCGGCGACGCTCATCGGATTGTAGCTGCGGGCGATGTCGCGCAACTCGACGTTCGACCACGAGGCGCGGGCCAGTTCGGTTTCGAAGGCCACGACGTCGGCTGCGGCCCGCTTCGCCTCAGCCTCCTCCGTGCCCGAAAGGACGAAGAGTTTGGCGAGCAGCTCCTCGTAGCCTTTTTTCAGGGCGGCGTTCGACTCTTCGAGGTAGTAGTCGCGGTTACCCATGCCCAGACCGCTCTGTTCGAGGTAGAAGGCGTTGGTGTTGCTGTCCATCAGGTCGGCCATCACGCCGAAGGCGAAGAGCGGATTGCCCACGTCGAGCATCATCTCCGTGAGCGCCTTGGTCAGCGCGGGTCCCTTTTCGACCTGCATGATCGCGGCCAGGTCGGCCTTGACCGGTTCGGCGCCCTCCTTGTTCAGACGTACCGAATCGAGCCCCATTTTGTAGAGGTCGGAGATCTTCTGGTCGACCGAACCCGGCGCGGCCTCGATCTTGGTCATCTCCTGAAAGAGGTCGTTGATGCGCACCTCGTTGTTCTCGCGCAGCACGTCGAATGAGCCGAAGCGCGAGAATTCGGGTTTCAGCGGGTTCTTGGCCTGCCATCCGCCGGTGGCGTACTGGTAGAAATCTTCGTTCGGGGCGACCGACAGGTCGAAATTCGACGGGTCGATGGCCGGCGTTTTGGCTGTTTTGTCGTTGCAACTCATCATACAGGCGAGCGTTGCAAAAAGAATGACTTTTTTCATCTGGGTTCTTTGTTTTAAACATGAAAGAGCCGCCTTCGGCAGAAGGACAGCTCTTTCGGACATCAGCGTTCGGGACGCATTATTTTTTGCAGATAGCGGCTACGCCCGGAAGTTCCTTGCCCTCGATGGCTTCGAGCAGCGCGCCGCCGCCGGTCGAGATGTAGGATACCTGATCGGCCATGCCGAACTTGTTGATGCATGCCACCGAGTCGCCGCCGCCGATAAGCGAGAAAGCGCCCTCGGCCGTCGCCTTGGCGATCGCTTCGGCGATCGCGCGCGATCCTTCGGCGAACTTGTCGAACTCGAATACGCCGGCAGGGCCGTTCCACAGAATGGTCTTGGCGCCTTCGATCGCGGCGGCGAAAGCCTTGCGCGATGCGGGACCGGCATCCATGCCCTCCCAGCCGTCGGGGATGTCGTTCACGGGGCAGATCTGCGTATTGGCGTCGTTCGAGAAGGCGTCGGCCGCCACGCAGTCGGTGCCCAGCACCAGATTCACGCCTTTGGCCTTGGCCTTGGCGATGATGTCGAGCGCCAGTTGCAGTTTGTCGTCCTCGCAGATCGAGTTGCCGATCTTGCCGCCCTGCGCCTTGGCGAAGGTGAAGGTCATGCCGCCGCAGAGGATCAGGTTGTCGACCTTGTCCATCAGGTTCTCGATGATGCCGATTTTGGTCGATACCTTCGAACCGCCCATGATGGCCGTGAAGGGACGTTTGATGTCGCTCAGGATGTTGTCGACGGCCTTCACCTCCTTCTCCATGAGGTAGCCCAGCATCTTGTTGCCGGCGTCGAAGTAGTCGGCGATCACGGCCGTCGAGGCGTGCTTGCGGTGCGCCGTTCCGAAGGCGTCGTTGATATAGCAGTCGGCGTACGAAGCCAGCGTCTTGGCGAACTCCTTCTGCGAAGCCTTCATCGCCTTCTTGGCCTCCTCGTAGGCGGGATCCTCCTTCTCGATGCCCACGGGCTTGCCCTCCTCTTCGGGGTAGAAGCGGAGGTTTTCGAGCATCAGCGCCTCGCCCGGTTTGAGCGCCGCAGCGGCCTCGGCAGCCTTGGCGCAGTCGGGAGCGAACTTGACGGGCACGCCCAGTTTTTCGCTCACGGCGTCGACGATCTGGCTCAGCGAGAACTTGGGGTTGACCTTGCCTTTGGGCTTGCCCATGTGCGACATGATGACGAGGCTGCCGCCGTCGGCGAGCACCTTTTTCAGCGTGGGAAGCGCCCCGCGGATGCGGGTGTCGTCGGTGATTTTACCGTTTTCATCCAGAGGCACGTTGAAGTCCACGCGGACGATCGCGCGTTTGCCCTTGAAATCGTAAGAATCGATTGTTGCCATAATGCGTTGAATTTTAAAGTATATCTTAATGCGTTGAATCCCATTCTCTTGTCAAATTCGGGTTTCGAGCCGGCGCCGGAGCCTCCCGCTGCCCGATGCGGCGGAATCCGCAGGCGGTCGCCGTCTTCGTCCGGCGGCTCCGGTCGCGTCCCGCAAATGTACGCATTTATTTTCAGAAATACGCACTCGTCTGTTTGTAAAATAACACTGCGGCGGGATTTCCTTACCCTGTTGCGGCGGTGCGTCCGGTCCAGCTTCGGCTGTTCGGCTTTCCGCACGGCTCGGCCGGGTCGCCGCAGAACTGCTCTATTTGCGGGTCGATACCTGCGAAAGAGGCATATTGCGGGCCTCCGCGGGGCAGAGGCTTCGGCCACGGCCGAAGAACGAATATTTTTAGCAGAATTTGTCTGTGAACATGTCAGAAATATCCCGCACTTCAATTCGATTTTTCCTGCGAGGAGCAGTTTTTGCCACCTTTTGGTGACAAAAGGTGGCGCCAAAAGTGTCCGCAGGGCACCTTCGTCGGGATCGGACGGCGGTTCTCACTGAGCGGGCACAAAAGACTGCGCTGTTTTGCACGCCCGCTCCGGGCGCTCGAACCGCTGTCCGATCTGATTCCTCCTCCGGTGCAATGCGGAAGTGTTGTGCGCTTCGCGCAACCATGATTTTGATTCCTTTTACTCAGTTTTAGCAAGCCTCAGTCTGCGGGATCGCACTGCGAAAAGAGCGGGTGGCGTCACCCGCTCTTTTCGCAGTGCTTGATCTTTTGGTGCTTTTGGATCAAGCCAAAAGCACAAGAAGAAAGAATCTAAGAGTAATTTTTTCCGATCGATTCTTCGGGAAAAATCCCGCCCCTTCGATTCGGCGTTTCCTGCGAGGAGCAGTTTTTACCACCTTTTACTGCCGAAAGGAGGCTGCGGTGCGCTGCACGCAACCATGATTATTTCATCTCTTGAATTTCATTCTTCTTTTTCTTAGGCTTTTTGATGCGGATTTCGTAATTTTGTCACATAGTATTTCGAAAAAGAGGAAAACGAAGAGAGAAATTCAAGAATATGGCAAAAGAGTTCAAACGCTATCTGGTGACGTCGGCGCTCCCCTATGCCAACGGGCCGGTGCATATCGGTCATCTGGCGGGGGTCTACATCCCGTCCGACATCTACACGCGCTATCTGCGCCGCCGCGGGCGCGACGTGCTGTCGATCTGCGGCAGCGACGAGCACGGCGTGGCGATCACGATCAAGGCGCGCAAGGAGGGGGTCTCGCCCAAGGAGATCATCGACCGCTACCACAACCTCATCAAGCGTTCGTTCGAACGGCTCGGCATGTCGTTCGACATCTATTCGCGCACCTCGTCGCCCGTCCATGCCCAAACGGCGTCGGATTTCTTCCGCAAGCTCTACGCCGAGGGCAAGTTCATCGAGAAGACCTCCGAGCAGTACTACGACGAGGAGGCGCAGCAGTTTCTGGCCGACCGTTACATCGTGGGCACCTGTCCCCACTGCCAGAACGAAAAGGCCTACGGCGACCAGTGCGAGAAGTGCGGGTCGACGCTTTCGCCCGACGAACTGATCGCACCCCACAGCGCGTTGTCCGGTTCGCCGCTCGTCAAGCGCGAGACCAAGCACTGGTACCTGCCGCTCGACAAGTACGAGGGATTTCTGCGCGAGTGGATTCTCGAAGGGCACAAGGAGTGGCGTCCCAACGTCTACGGGCAGTGCAAGAGCTGGCTCGATCTGGGATTGCAGCCGCGTGCCGTGAGCCGCGATCTGGACTGGGGCATCCCCGTTCCGGTCGAGGGGGCCGAGGGCAAGGTGCTCTACGTGTGGTTCGACGCGCCGATCGGTTATATATCCGCCACGAAGGAGCTGACGCCAGACTGGGAGCGTTACTGGAAGGACTCCGGAACCAAGATGGTGCACTTCATCGGCAAGGACAATATCGTCTTCCACTGCATCGTCTTCCCGTCGATGCTCAAAGCGCACGGCGAGTACATCCTGCCCGAGAACGTGCCGGCCAACGAGTTCCTCAATCTCGAAGGCGACAAGATCTCCACGTCGCGCAACTGGGCTGTCTGGCTGCACGAATACCTCGACGAGTTCCCGGGAAAGGAGGACGTGCTGCGCTACGTGCTGTGCGCCAATGCGCCCGAATCGAAGGACAACGACTTTACGTGGAAGGATTTCCAGGCGCGCAACAACAATGAACTGGTGGCCGTGCTGGGCAACTTCGTCAACCGCGCGCTGGTGCTCACGCAGAAATACTACGGCGGCGAGGTTCCCGCATGCGGCAGCCTCACCGATTACGACCGCGGGACGCTGGCCGAATTGCAGGCGGTGAAGGCGACGCTCGAACAGAATATCGAGAACTACCGCTTCCGCGAGGCGTTGAAGGAGGCGATGAACGTGGCGCGCATCGGCAACAAATATCTGGCCGACTGCGAGCCGTGGAAACTCGTCAAGACCGATCCCGAACGGGTGAAGACGATCCTCAACATCGCCTTGCAGATCACGGCCAACCTCTCGATCGTCGTCGAACCCTTCATGCCCTTCACCGCGGCCAAGTTGCTGGCGATGCTGCGGCTCGAACCGTTGGACTGGGAGCGTATCGGGGCGACCGATCTCGTTGCCGCCGGTCACCGGATCGGGACGCCCGAGTTGCTTTTCGAGAAGATCGAGGACGACGTTATCCAGGCGCAGCTCGATAAACTGGCGGCGACCAAAGAGGCAAATTTGGCGGCAGAGTCGTCTCAAAATATTGATCCTCAGAAAGATAGTATATCGTTCGATGATTTCCAACGCATGGATATACGTGTTTCGACCATTCTTGCGGCCGAGAAGGTCGCCAAGACCAAGAAGCTGTTGAAGCTGACTGTCGACACGGGTATCGACCGGCGTGAGATCGTGTCGGGCATCGCCGAACATTATACGCCCGAGGAGCTGGTCGGTCGGCAGGTGTTGGTGCTCGTCAATCTCGAACCCCGTACGCTCAAAGGAATCGAGTCGCGCGGTATGATCCTCATGGGCGAGGATGCTGCGGGCAAACTCGTGCTGCTGGAACCGGCGACTCCGGTAAACAGCGGTGCGGTCGTTGGATAAAAACCTCTTAAACTCTTTAAGATTATGGAAAACGTGGATTGGGCGGCGTTGCCGTTTAACTATCACAAGACGGATTACAACGTCCGCATCTCCTACAAGGACGGCAAATGGGGCGAGCCGGAACTGACGCAGGACGAATATATTTCGGTGCACATGTCGGCCCCCTGCCTGCATTACGGCGTAGAGTCGTTCGAGGGGTTGAAAGCCTTTCGCGGCGCCGACGGCAAGGTGCGGCTCTTCCGTCCCGACGAGAACGGCAAGCGTTTCGCCGCGACGGCCCGCAAACTCTGCATGGCCGAACTGCCCGTCGAAACCTTCGTCGAGATGTGCCGCATGGTGGTCAAGGCCAACGAGAGGTTCGTACCTCCCTACGGGACGGGTGCGACGCTCTATCTTCGACCCTTGGAGATCGGCATGGGTGCTTTCCTGGGCGTACACCCCGCCAAAGAGTTCATGGTATGCGTCTTCGTCTCGCCTGTCGGAGCCTATTTCAAGGAGGGCATCAAACCGATTCGCGTGATCGTGAATCCCGATTATGACCGTGCTGCTCCACGTGGAACGGGCGATGTCAAGTGCGGCGGCAACTATGCCGCCAGCCTCGAAGCGGGCGAGGAGGCCAACCGGGAGGGATATGCCAATTCGATGTTCGTCGATGCAGTCCACCGGAAATATATCGAGGAGTGCGGCGCCGCCAATTTCTTCGGTATCAAAGACAATACTTACATTACGCCGAAATCGACCTCGATCCTGCCTTCGATCACCAACAAGAGCCTGCGGCAGTTGGCGAAGGATATGGGGATGAAGGTCGAGGAGCGTCCCGTTGCGGTCGACGAGCTCTCGACGTTCGAAGAGTGCGCCGCCTGCGGAACGGCTGCGGTGATATCGCCTATCGGCTATATCTACGACAAGGAAACGGGTCGCGAATGGAAGTTCGGTGACGAACCGGGCAAGCGCTGCTTGGAGATGTACAACAAATTGCAGGATATTCAGTACGGCCGCTGCGACGATCCCTACGGCTGGACGTTGGTCGTCGAGTAGTTATAGTATAAGTAGTTATAGTATAAGGAGCGTATTTCGGGAGGTAGTGTATGAATTTCTCTTGACCTTCGGAAATACGAATTTTGGTACGGAAAACATGTGGTCTCCTTGTGTGACCGCATGTTTTTTTTGGGGGGGGTACGGTGATTCTATATGCATGTATGAATTGAATTCAAGAGATCATGATTCGTATTGAGACCGAGCGGTTGATTTTACGCCCTTTTTCTGACGGCGATTTGTCCGCTTTATCCATGCTTTTAAGCGACGAAGAGGTCACTGCCTTTCTGCCGATGTTCCCGTTAAAAGATATGGCGGAAGCTCGGTCTTACCTCCGGTATATCGAGACGTGGATTCGAAACGGCGGTTTGTATTATGCGATTTGCCTGAAAGATAGCGATTTAGCTGTTGGTTGCATTCATGTGAGCGGCGACGATAGCCATGATCTGGGGTACTGCATTCGCAAAGAGTTCTGGCATAATGGGTTCTGCACGGAGTCTTGTCGGGCTGTCGTCGACCTGCTGCGGCGTATGGGGCTTCCCTATATTACGGCGACGCACGATGTGAACAATCCGCGAAGCGGAAGGGTGATGCAGACCATAGGGATGCGTTATTGTTATTCTTATGAGGAGTTGTGGCAACCCAAGAATTTTCCGGTTATCTTTCGTATGTATCAGTTGAATTTAGACGGACAGATGACCGGGTGTATCGTGAGTATTGGGATCGCTATCCGGTGCATTTCGCCGACCCCCCCCTACTCTCCTTTGGTGGATTGTTCCACGTGGAACACGAGAGAGGCGAACCGCGAAGGTTCGCCTCTCTCGTGTTTTTTTTGTGGTCGAATCGGCGTTATCTCCCGAATTTTACAAGCAGGACATTCACGTCGGCGGGCGAAACCCCGGGGATACGCGAAGCTTGGCCGATCGTCGTCGGGCGGATGCGCGTGAGTTTCTGCCGTGCCTCGATCGTGAGCGATTGCATCGAATGATAGTCGAAATCGGCAGGGATGGCGATATTTTCGAGCCGATGCAACTTTTCGGCGATGAATTTTTCCCGCTGGATATATCCGTTGTACTTGATCTGGATCTCCGCTTCTTCGATCGCTTCGGTCGTCATTCCCTCTTCCTCGATCAGTTGCGCGAGCTTGGGGAGGACGCGGGACAAGCCGGCGAAGGTGATTTCGTTGCGAAGCAGGATGTCGTAGAGCTTCCTCCCCTGCTTCATCGGTTCGGAATCGACTGATTTCAGATAGTCGTCGATTTCGCCTGCACGCACGCTCGTGCGGCGGGCGAAGGAAATAAGCGATTCTACGCACGACTTTTTTCGCTCGAAATTCGCAAAGTCTTTTTCCGAAATCAATCCGATTTCATGCCCGAGCGGAGTGAGGCGCAGGTCGGCATTGTCCTGTCGGAGCAGAATGCGGTACTCGGCGCGCGAGGTGAACATCCGGTAAGGTTCGTCGACGCCCTTCGTCACCAAATCGTCGATCAGCACGCCGATGTAGGCTTCGTCGCGTTGCAGAACGATCGCCGACTCCCCTACCCGTTTGCGATGCGCGTTGATCCCCGCCAGCAGGCCCTGCGCCGCAGCCTCCTCGTAACCTGTCGTGCCGTTGACCTGGCCGGCGAAATAGAGTCCGTCGACGAGTTTCGTTTCGAGCGTATGGCGCAACTGGGTGGGCGGGAAGTAGTCGTATTCGATCGCATAGCCGGGCCGGAAGATATGGACGTCCTCCAACCCCCGGATCCGGTGCAGCGCTTCGTACTGTACCTCCCACGGCAGCGACGACGAGAAGCCGTTGAGATAGTATTCATTGGTGTTATCTCCTTCTGGTTCAAGGAATAACTGATGCTGTTCCTTGTCGGCGAAGGTGCGCAGCTTGTCCTCGATCGAGGGGCAGTAACGCGGTCCGATGCCGTGGATCGTGCCGTTGAAGAGCGGCGACCGGTCGAAGCCTGTACGCAACGTGGCGTGCACTTCGGGCGAAGTGTAGACCAGAAAACAGGGACTTTGATGTTTAACTGGTTGTGTATCAGTTGAAAACGAAAACTTCAACGGATTTTCGTCGCCGTATTGCGGCTCCAATGCCTCGAAGTCGATCGTGCGGGCGTCGAGTCGTGCGGGGGTACCGGTCTTCATGCGCCCCGTTTCGAATCCCATCGCGGCGAGCGATGCGGTGATGCCCGTCGAAGCGGGATCGCCGGCACGTCCGCCCGGCGCGTGCGCTTCGCCGCAGTACATCATGCCGTCGAGGAAGGTGCCGGCCGTGAGGATCACGGCGCGCGCAGTGAACTCGACGCCCATGCACGTGCGCACGCCCGTCACGCGGGGACGCTCCCCTGCCGTGTCGAAGAGCAGTTCTGCGGCCGTATCCTGCCAGATATAGAGGTTCTGCGTATTTTCCAGTTCGTGCCGCCATTCGGCCGAAAAACGGCCTTTGTCGCACTGCGCGCGCGGGCTCCACATGGCCGCTCCCTTCGAGCGGTTGAGCATCCGGAATTGGAGTGTCGTGCGGTCGGTGATACGCGCCGTGCGGCCGCCCAGCGCGTCGATTTCGCGGACGATCTGCCCCTTGGCTACGCCTCCCACGGCGGGATTGCACGACATGTTGGCCAGCTTGGTCATGTCCATCGTTAGGAGCAGCGTGCGCGAACCCATGCGCGCCGCCGCCGAAGCGGCTTCGCAGCCGGCGTGGCCGCCGCCGATGACCAGAATATCGTAGTCGAGCGTCATATCTTGTCGGTTTTCGTGTTCGGAATCGCGAATGTCGCGCGCAGGCCGTGCGGAAGGTCGCCCCGTCGGACGGGGCGGCACGCGGACTGTCGGCGGCGTCACTTTTGCGGGGTCTCCCAGAATCGGAGGTATTTGTCCTCCTTGCGGTGCATCTGCCGCTCGGTGCGCGGCGTCTTGTCGCGCTGTCCGCAGAGGTGCAGCAGTCCGTGCACCACCACGCGGCGCATCTCCTGCAAGGTCGTGGCGCCGTAGATGCGGGCGTTGTCGGCCACCGTCTCCACGTCGATGAAGATGTCGCCGGCGACGGTGCGTGTTCCGCGGCGGTCGCTGTAATCGAAGGTGATGACGTCGGTGAAGTAGTCGTGTCCGAGGTACTGACGGTTCATTTCGAGCAGCCTCTCGGCCGAGCAGAAGATATAGTCGACCTCGGCGAGCGTGTAGCCCTCCTGTTCGGCCACGCGCCGCAGCCACGCGGCGGTGAGCCGTTTCTGCGGCAGCCGGTAGGAGCATCCGTCGGTATGGTATCGTACAGCCATTGTCGTGCAGTCTTTATGGGGTTATTTGCGGAAACAGTCCGAGGCGCGCATCTTCTTGGCTCCTGCGGGCGGATAGATGCCGAATACGAGCCTGTATTCGGTCTTCATGGTCTGGATGTCGACCGCGGGGCCGATGACGCCGATCGCGCTGTTTTTGGCCACTGTCTGCCCCTTGGCGACGCTCACCGAATTGAGGTTGGCGTAGGAGGTGATGTACTGGCCGTGGGCGATGTAGACGTCGAATCGGTTGGTGATGCGATTGCGCTTCACGTCGACCACCTTCCCTTCGTAGATGGCCGTGATGCGTGCTCCCTTGGGACCCGTGATCTCGGCCATGTTGTCGCGGTAGCGTTTCACGCGCCCGCCCTCGACGGGAAGGTTCAGGTTCGACGTGCGCGTGGAGAACGAGGCTCCCGCCTTGTTGCCCTTGGTGAGTTTCTGCAATTCGGCGATGGCCGTGTCGAGCTGCTCCTCCTGCCGCTCCTTTTCGCGCAATACGGCCTTTTCGCGCGCCGACATGCGTTGCAGGCGTGCCTTGGCGTTGCGCTGGTCGCGTTCGTAACGGGCCCGTTGGGCGTCGATCTTGCGGCGTGTGGAGTCGAGCGCCTGCTGCTGCGCGGCGAGCAGCTCCTGCTGCCGTCCCACCTCCTGCGCTGTCTCGGCGATCTCGCGCAGCTTCGCTTCGCGCAGTTTGGCCACGCCGCGGATGTTGGCGATGCGACGCGCCACGTCGGCGAAATCCTTCGAGGCGAAGATATAGGTCAGGTAGCTGTTCTGCTTGTAGTTGCGGTAGGCTTCGCGTACCATCGCCGCATATTGGGCGCGGTAGCGTTCCAGCCGGACGTTGAGTGCGCCGGCCGTGCTGTCGCTCGCGGCGAGTTGTTCGGCGAGCAGCGACAGCTGGCTTTCGGTTTCGTCGAGCAACTGGCGGCGCGATGCGATCTGCCGCGAGAGCCGCTGCACGCTCTGCTGTTCCGAATTCTTGCCCTTCTTGATCGAGGTGAGCTCCTGTTCGCCGCGTGCGATCTGCTTTTCGAGCGCATCGATGGCACGCTGCTTCTCGGCGATCTGCCGTTGCAAGTCGCCCTTTTGCCCTGCTGCCGGAACGGTCAGACAGAGCAGCAAGCCGAGGATCAGTGCGAAGCGTGTCATGGCGCGGCGGGCGTTTGCGCCGCCTCTTTCAGGCGGCGGAACCGTTCGACGATCGCGTCGGGGTCGTCGTAACCCCCTTCGAGCGCCTTTTTCCAATAGACTTCGGCCATGAACTTCTCGCCCAGCGCGGCCAGGATGTCGCCGTAGTGGAGTTGCAGGTCGGGACTTTGGCTGCGGTCGAGCGAAAGGGCCTGCTGCATGGTTTTCTTCGCTTCGTCGTAACGTCCCAACCGGTAGAGCACCCATGCGTAGGTGTCCAGATAGGTCGGGTTGTTCTCTTCGAGCACGATCGCGCGCCCCGCCATGGCGAGCGCCCGTTCCAGGTCGCGCCCTTCGAGCGAGAGAAAGTAGGCGTAGTTGTTGAGCACCATCGCGTTGTCGTAACGCAGCGCGAGCGAGCGGTCGTAGGCGTCGTAGCACTTGCGCATGCAGCGTGCCGCGGGGCCTTTGCGGCTTTCGTAGAGCGACGCTTTGGGCCGTCGATCCTCCGACTGCTTCTGCAACGCCTGCTGGCCCATCAGGTGATAGGTTTCGCCGATGATGCCCCAGACGGCGCCCCGCAGCGAGTCACCCGGTGCCAGGCGGAGCGAGTTCTTGTAGAATTTCAGCGCTTCGTCGTACCGTTTGGCGTAGGAGAGCATCTGTCCCTTGCGCAGGTGGAGGTCGACGTTTTCGGGGAAGAGCTTCATCGCGCGGGAAGTGTAGTGCTCCACCGAGTCGGGCCGCTGCTTGTAGCTCTCGATGTCGATCACCATGTTGAAGTAGTCGATCCGGGGCGGGAGGTCGTCGAGATGCGTCTTGTAGTAGGTCAGCGCGTCGTCGAGCTGCCCCGAGGCGATCAGGTGGTCGCCGTAGAGCTTCACCACGCGCGGATCGTGCGGATATTTCATCGCCAGCGTCGTAGCCAGGTCGTTGATTTGCAGGTAAAAGGTGCTGTAAAAATTCCGGTCGCCGGTGATCCGGTCGAAATAGGCGAGCTTGTCGTCGAGCGGCATTTCATCGCTCGCGAAGAGCCGCCGCGTGTAGTTGAGCGAGGAGGCGTAGTCGCGCCGTTCGTTGTAGAATTCGCTGTACGTGGCCAGTACAGCGACGCTCGTCGAATCGATGCGGTAGGCCTCGGCGAATTGTACCAGCGCCAGCGAATCTTTCTTCTGGCGGGCATACAACTCGCCCAGCAGCAGATAGTTCTCGGCCTTGTAGGGGGCGGCTTCAATGAGCGCCTGCGCTTCGGCTACGGCGCGGTCGTATTGGCGGGTTCCCACCAGCAGGCGGCGTTTGAGTTCCGACAGGGCGTCGATCCTGCCGAAACGCACCTCCGCCGAATCGAGCACAGCGATCGCCGAGAAGGGTTGCCCCTCCTGGTCGTAGAGCATCGCCAGCACGCGGTAGGAGTCGGGATTCTGCGCGTCGATCTCGCGCAGCCGGTTGTAGGTGCGGATCGCGTCGCGGTAGCGGTCGTTGAGAATCTGCGCCTGCCCCAGTTGCAGCAGGTACCATTTGTCGGTCGTGTCGGTGCGGAAGGCGCGTTCGGCATGGCGCAGGGCGGCGGGTGCATCGTTGTAAAGCAGCAGTTCGGCCAGTTCGTACCATGCGGGCCCGTAGGTCGAATCGGCTTCGACGGAGCGTTCCAGCGACGCGCGGGCCGCGGCGGTGTCCCGCTCGATGAAGGCCTGCTTGATCCCTTCGGTGAAGAGGTAGAATCCCCGGAGCGAGTCGGGCACCTGCGGCGCCGGCGCGACCTGCGGGGTTTTCCGGGCGAAAGCGCCGCAGAAGACCGCAGTGAGCAGGAGCAGAAGGAGTGTTTTTCGCATCGTCGGGGGTGTCATATGCTGTTAAACGGAACGGGGGCGGCGCTTCGTATGCGTCGCCCCTCGCGTTTTCAATCCAACTCGGTATCGAACTGGCGGAGGAAGCGCACGTCGTTTTCGAAATAGAGCCGCAGGTCGCCCACGCCGTATTTGAGCATGGCGATACGTTCGATGCCCATGCCGAAGGCGAAGCCCGAATATTTCTTCGGATCGATGCCGTTGGCCTCCAATACGTTGGGGTCGACCATGCCGCAGCCCAGAATCTCCAGCCAGCCCGTGCCCTTGCAGACCGGACAGCCCTTGCCGCCGCAGAGG
>OLNQ01002560.1_pt1 | contig 15649 bp, 14 predicted proteins | sample 1672821 | NCBI WGS metagenome assembly OLNQ01 (sample SAMEA3136727, study PRJEB25190) | human gut metagenome | biome: human gut; feature: human-associated habitat; material: faeces | place: Austria | collected 2013 | reverse complement strand
GTTTCCTAAGGGCACATCCCGCAGCCGCAACGCGGCGAGGACGTGCCCGTGGAAACCCCGCAGGCGGGCGGGCCCGGACGAGAGCGTTACTCTTTCTCCACCGCGCGCATGATCGCCTTGTAGATCTCCATCAGTGGGATGATCAGGAAGGCCAGGCCCAGCGCGGCAAGAACGCCCTTGAGCTCAAGCGTCACGGGACCAAAGAACATCTCGGCAAGCGTCGGCTGCACGGTCACGATCACCGTCAGCACCAGTGCCAGCGCGGCAGAAGCCCACAGCCACTTGTTCTGCTTCTTCATGGTGAACAGCGACGCACGACGGCTGCGCATATTGAAGCAGTGGAAAATCTCGACCATGTTGAGCGTGATGAACGCCATCATCACGCCTTCCTCGTCGGCATTGCCGGCGATCATATCGGCGATGTGGATGTAGCCCATGTCAAAGTACACGCCCACAAAGAAGCTCGCCAGCACCAGCACGGTGATGATCAGACCCTGGACCACGCAGTCCAGGCCCATGTGACCGGCAAAGACACCGTCCTTGGCGTTGCGCGGCTTGCGCTTCATGATGTCACCCTCGGCATCCTCCATGCCCAGCGCGAGCGCGGGGAAGCAGTCGGTGACCAGGTTCACCCACAGCAGCTGCACCGGCTGGAAGATGGTAAAGCCGATGAGCGTGGCGATAAACACCGAAAACACCTCAGCAAGGTTGGCCGAAAGCAGGAACTGGATGACCTTGCGGATGTTGTCGTAGATGCGACGGCCCTCTTCGCAGGCACCGATGATGGTGGCGAAGTTGTCGTCGGCAAGCACCATGTCGGCAACGTTCTTGGTGACGTCGGTGCCGGTGATGCCCATGCCCACGCCGATGTCGGCAGACTTGATGCTGGGGGCGTCGTTGACGCCGTCGCCGGTCATAGCGGTGATGGCGCCCTTGCGCCGCCATGCGTTGACGATACGCACCTTATGCTCCGGCTGGACGCGGGCGTACACGCCGTAGTTCTCGATAACGTTGTCCAGCTCCTCGTCGGAAAGCCCGTCCAGCGCGCTGCCGGTAACGGCCTGGGAGGCGTCGGTGATGATGCCCAGCTCCTTGGCGATAGCCACGGCGGTATCCTTGTGGTCGCCGGTGATCATCACGGGGCGGATACCGGCGGCACGGCACTGTGCCACGGCGTCCTTTACCTCTGGGCGCACCGGGTCGATCATGCCGGCCAGACCGATGAAGCACAGATCCTGCTCCAGATCCTCCGGCTCCAGCTTGTCGGGCAGACTGTCGTACAGCCGCTGGGCCGCCGCCAGCACGCGGAGGGCCTTGTCGGCCATGGCCTTGTTGTCCGCCAGAATGGCGGCGCGCTTTTCCTCCGTCAGGGGCAGGATCGCGCCGTTTTCCATATAGTGGGTGCAGCGGCGCAGCACCTCGTCCGGCGCACCCTTGGTGTACTGGATGAAGCCGGTGTCCGTGCGGTGGACGGTGGACATCATCTTCCGGCTGGAGTCAAAGGGCGCCTCGGCGCAGCGGGGCTGCCGGGTCTCCATGAGGGGCTTGGGGCAGCCGTTGACCGCGCCGAAGTTCACCAGCGCCGCCTCGGTAGGCTCGCCCTGCGCGCCGTTCTCCTCCAGAATGGCGTCGTTGCAAAGGGTCATGGCGGTGGCCAGCGGCGTCAGGGGGCCGGTGTGCTCCACCACCGTCATCTTGTTCTGGGTCAGGGTACCGGTCTTGTCGGAGCAGATGACCTGCGTGCAGCCCAGCGTCTCCACGGCGGTGAGCCGCCGGATGACGGCGTGGCGCTTACTCATGTTGGTCACGCCGATGCTCAGCACCACCGTCACCACGGTGGCAAGGCCCTCCGGGATGGCAGCCACGGCCAGCGACACGGCTACCATGAACGTCTCCAGAATGGCGGTGAGGGAGTAGTCGCCCACCACCACCAGATCAAAGATGAAGATGAACACGCAGATGCCCAGCACCAGCTTGCTGAGCGTCTTGCCCAGCTGGGTCAGCTTCCGCTGGAGGGGCGTCTGTTCCTGCTCCGTCTGGGCCAGCACATGGGCGATCTTGCCCATCTCCGTGTCCATGCCGGTGGCGGTGATGACCGCCTTGCCCCGGCCGTAGACCACGGTGCTGCCCATGTAGCACATATTTTTCCGGTCGCCCAGCGGCACGTCGCTGCCGGTGAGCAGCTCCACCGCCTTGGTGACGGGGACGCTTTCGCCGGTGAGAGCGGCCTCCTCGATCTTCAGGGAGGCACACTCCAGCAGCCGTCCGTCGGCGGGGATGGCGTCGCCGGCCTCCAGCACCACCACGTCGCCGGGTACCAGCTGGCTGCTCTCCACCACGATCTGGTGTCCGCCGCGCAGCACCTTGCACTTGGCGGCGGTCATGGTCTGGAGGGCTTCGATGGCGGCCTCGGCCTTGCTCTCCTGCACCACGCCCAGAATGGCATTGAGCAGCACCACCGCCAGAATGATGAACACCTCGGTGAAGCTCTCGTTGCTCAAAGCGTTGGTGACGGCGGACACCGCCGCCGCCGCGATCAGGATCAGCAGCATGGGATCCTTCAGCTGGGTCAGAAAGCGCTGGAATACGGAGGGCTTCTCCGCCTCCTTCAGCTTGTTGGGGCCGTGCTTGGCCAGCCGCGCTGCCGCCTCCTCCGGCGTCAGACCCTGCGCGGAGGTGTGCAGCTCGTCCAGCACCTCCTGCGGTGAGCGGTTATAGTCCTTGTCCATGGGGTTTCCTCCTTCTTGTATGTCCACTTTTTTATTTCCACATAACAAAAGACTCATACACAGACCGGGTCTGTGTATGAGTCTCATTCTTTCAGGACACATCGGGCGCCACGCGCCGGGATGACGGTGTGTCTCGCCCCGCCTGCGCGGTGCGGAATTACTCCCTCAAACAGTGTTACTATATCGTACTGTTGTCGGTTTGTCAAGACGGCACTTTGTTAACTTTCTGCGACAGAGGCGCACAGCTTGTCGAAATACCGGTACAGGGGCATCAGCGTTCGGAAACCGTCGATGACGTCCTGCGCCAGCTCCGGCGAGAAGATACGCTCGTCCAGCGGCCCGTCGTGCTGGAGATTGATGGACTTCCGGTTGTACCACGGCTGGAGCAGCGCCGTCGTCTCACCCTTGCTTCGGGCGTACTCCGGCCCACTCAGCGTAAAGACCTCCTGCTTGTTGAATTGCCGCACCAGCCGGCTCAGCGTCTCAGGGTGCTGGTCGAGGCTCCGGCGGTAGGCGGCCATCAGCGCCGGGCGGGGACACCAGAAGCCCATGCCGTAGCTGTAATAGTCCGGCCCGATCTCAAAATAGAAGGTGGGGCGGCCCGTCCAGTCCTGATCGCCGGTGCGGATGCAAAACCACAGGTGATCCTTGTACGGCCCCTGCCCGTGGAGCCGCCGGGCGTCCCGGTAGATGCGGGACAGCTTCAGCAGAAACGGGTCGTCGGGGCACATCTCGTGAATGGCATCGTAGACCTGCTCCGCCAGCGCCCGCGTAGGGGCCAGCAGATGCGCCTGATAGTCCTGCTTGTGTTCCATGAACCAGCCCCGCTCGTTGTTGAAGCGAATGCCCCACAGAAAGTCCACCGTCTCCTGCGTATATCCCTGAAATGCCATATTGCCGCTCCTTGGTCAAGTTTTGTTGTGGGTATTGTACCTGGTTTGCGGCACTTTTGCAAGGAGAGAAAACACAATAAAAAAGAGACATCCGAGAGGATGTCTCTTTTCGGTGGCAGGGGCGGTCAGTTTAGATCTCCCATGATGCTTCTTCCGGTTGGTGCCGGTGGAACGGATCGCCCTCCAGCTCGGCTATATCTGCCAAAGGGATCACCGTGCCGTCCTCCAGGGTCATGGTACTTTCAGCCCCAGAAAACTTCTTCAGTCTACTGGTGGCGGTAACATAGCTGCCCCCGGCTTTCTTTTTGTCCGGCAAAAACCAGGTGACGGTGATCTCCGGGCGCTGGGATACCTGTTCCCGCAGTGTTTGCAGCCTTTCATCCAGAAGGGCTTTCTCGTCCTCGTCCAGTTCCATCCGCTCCCGGGTGACGCGGGCAGTCTCGGCAATGGCCGTTCCGTGGCCCGAAAGGGCAGCGAAGGGAGAAAACTGCGCCGCCCGGTCGGAAATGGGCATTCGGGGGTGGCGATGAGAGGTAGGATGCGGCAGGTGGATGATATCGTCATATGGTCTTTTCATTCCTGATGCCCTCCTATGGTGCGGTTCCGCTCTTGGGCGGTGGCGCCCTCCTCCAGATTCATCCCTTTAAGAATGGCGTTTTTCCCGTATTTCTTCTTGATCCCCAGCATGGTTTCCTGAAGCCGGCGCTCCTTAGTGTGGGCCGCGTCGGCTTCCTCTCGCTTCTTTGCCTCGGCGGCGTAGTCGGTGAAGAGGTCCAGCTGCTCCCCCTCGTGGGCCTTGGGGGCCTCGGACTCGGGCAGCAGGTGATTTGCGCAGAGACTCAGCCGGCGGACAAGAAGGTTCTTGTCCACGATCCGGTCATAGAGCTCAGTCACCGCCCGGAGCAGGTCCTCCCCCGATGAGGTGTAGCCTGGGAGATTGGCGGTGCCGTGGGCATGCTTGGGGATCTTCCTGCCGTAGCGGTCTACCGTCACTCCCCCCTGATAGGCCGGGCGGGGGCCGGAGAGGTTCTCGATATCATAGCCCACCGTCAGCACCAGCTGGTCGGTGACAGACCCTTTGTCCACCAGATCCAGGGCCAGGGCGTCCGCCATCTCCCGTACCACCAACCGGGCTTTGTCAAATTCGTAGGGACTTTGAAGCACCTGCCCGGAAACGATGCTCTTGTTCTCCGGTTTGTAGGCTTTCACATCTGCGATGGTACATGGTTCCCAGCCCCAGGCGTGGTCGATGAGCAGTTCCGCATTGATGCCAAAAAGGCGGTAGAGAAGTTCCTCATTGTAAACCTCATCGGACTTTCCGATGGAGCACCGGGCGATATCCCCCATGGTGTAGAGGCCGTGGGCCTCCAGCTTGGCAGCGTAGCCCCTGCCCACCCGCCAGAAATCAGTGAGGGGACGATGGGTCCACAGCTTCTGCCGGTAGCTCATCTCGTCCAATTCAGCGATCCGTACTCCGTATTCGTCTGCGGGGACATGCTTGGCTTCAATATCCATGGCAATTTTGGCCAGGTAGAGGTTCGGCCCCATCCCAGCCGCAGCGGTGATGCCGGTGGTTTTCAGAATGTCCAGGATGATGGCTCTGGCATATTCCCGTCCGGTCATCCGAAAGGTCTGAAGGTAGCTGGTGGCGTCGATGAACACCTCATCGATAGAGTAAACATGGATATCCTCGGGGGCGGCGTACTTGAGGTACACCTCATAGATCCGGGTGCTCCATTCGATGTAGTGGGCCATCCGCGGCGGGGCCACAATGTAGTCCAGGGCCAGAGAGGGATTTTCCCGCACCTCCGGGTCGTGCCAAGAGGAACCGGTGAGCACCCGGCCTGGGGCCTGCCGCTTCCGCTGGGCGTTGACCTCCTCGACCCGCTGCACCACCTCAAAGAGCCGCGCCCGCCCGGAGATGCCGTAGGCTTTCAGGGAGGGAGTCACCGCCAGGCAGATGGTTTTTTCGGTGCGGCGTTTGTCCGCCACCACCAGGTTAGTGGTCAGAGGATCCAGCCCCCGTTCGATGCACTCCACCGAGGCGTAGAAGCTCTTGAGGTCGCAGCAGATGTAGCACTTTTCTTTCTCTTTCACGCCTGCTCCCCTCCTTTCCCGGCCAGCAGTTTCACTGCCTTTAGTATACCACAAAGGCTGAGAATCATCGAGGGCGACTTCACTCAAATGGGCGGATTTCGCCAGCTTTTCCTGAAGGACGGCCTTCGTCCAGCCAAACCGCAGGACGGCGTTCAGATACCAGGCTCGTTCCGCCAGGGTCAGATCCGCTTCCAGGATCAGCACATTGAGGGTCCAGCCGGTCTGCATAGCAAGTTTCAGCAGGTCGGGATGGTTCCCATAGGTCTGGTAAAAGGCCCGCATCCGGCGCAGGTTCCTGGGAGAAAAGCCGGAAAGCTCCGGGTGGGCTTCCCGAATGTAACCGGCGGCAGCCACCGCCGCGCCCTTTTCGGGCCGTAGGGCAACCGCCTTCCCGATGGCAGCGTACTGCTCCATCTGAGTGGCGGCGCCCTCCAGGGCCGCATTCAGCTGGGCATACAGTTCCGTATAGTCTACCGGTTTGCGCTTGTTCATGGCTCTCCTCCTTCCTGATGCAGGGCATCTTTTTTAGCCGGTATGTATTCCTGCAAAAGAAAAACGCAGCCGAAGCTGCGTCAATCCTCTCTGTTTAAAGAACTCTGACTATCTGCTCCCAGAGCAGAACGTGTTTTTCCTCAAAGATCCTGTTGTCGTGGTAGTGGCCGAACAGCCAGTAGTGGAACTTGGCTTTTTGCCGGACCGTCTCCAGAAAGTCGGTGAGGGGATCGTGACCATAGGTGCCGCCACTGAGCAGGTCCACAATGTGATTGGGGGCCGCGTGGGTGACAATGTAATCCACCTCCCAGCCTGTCTGTTCCAGAACTTTCTCCGCCTCCCGGTATTCCTCCTGGGAGGGCATTTCCTCTTTCCACCAGCTGCGGTGGTTGATCCGGAACTGTGCCCCGATGCTTCGGTAGTAGAGATACTGCTCCCGGAAATCCTCCGCGAAGGGGCTTAAGATCCCGTCCTCGATGTCGTGGCTTTTTCCACCGCCCATAGTGAAGAAGCTGTGCCCCTGCAGCTGGAACACCTGGCCGCGGAGCAGATGGATCACATGGGGCCGGATGCGCTGTATCTTTCCGCCGTTCCAGTCCTCCACCGGATACTCTGCCAGCAGGTCGAAGTTCTCGTGGTTGCCGGATACGAACAGCAGCGTGAAGGGCAGCTGTTCCAGCCGGTCCAGCCGCTTCTGTTCCTGTTTTCCTCCGTCCCATACCCCGCCAAAGTCCCCGCAGACGATCACATAGTCGTCTTTGGTCATGGATGTTTGCTCGGGGAAATATTCCTCCCGAAAGCGTTCAAAGTTGCCGTGGGTATCCCCAGTTGTGTAGATCATACAATTCCCCCGTCTTCATTATAGCACAGTTTCCCGGATCTCCGTCCCGTCCTTCAGGCAGACCAGGATTTCGTGGGCCGAGAGGACCTTCACCGTTTCCACCGTCTGCCGGACCAGGGTTTCGTCCCACTCGGCGATTTCCGAAGGGGCGCCGGCGAGCAGCGATTCCGCTTCCTGGAGCCTTCCGGTGATCGCCAGGTCCGCTTGCTGGGCCTCCAGCAGCTGGACGCGCCTCGTCTGGAGGGTAGTCATCTGTTCGTTGATGGCCATGAACTCTTCCTGATAAGACAGAAAGTCCCCGCCGCAGTTCTGCACTTCCTCGAGGAGGGCCTGGAACCGGCTCTGCAGTTCCTCCAGGGATCGGTCGATCTCGGTCAGGGTCTGGAAGTCGTCCGTTTTGGGGGCCATCTCCTGGCGGATGGCGTTTCCAATGCGCTCTATGAGCACCTCTTTGGGTCCCATCACCGAATTGAGGGCACTCAGGATCGCCTGCTGGAGCGGCCCTTCCTCCATCGTCGGGGAGTCCTTGCAGTATTTGCTGCCATAGTCCAGCCGGCTGCTGCACCGCCAGACGATCTTTTTCCCGCCCTTGCGCACCCAGGTGCAGCGGCGGTAGAGGGTGCCGCATTCCCCGCAGACCAGCCGGTCGCTGAGGGCATACCGGGAGGTGTAGCTGGAGAGCCCGGTGGCCGCCGCCCGCTTGTTGGGGGACCGGCGGGAACTGCGCCGTGCAAATTCCGCCTGGGCCGCCCGATAGATTTCCCGTTTGACGATCCCCTCGTGGTGGTCCTGGATGAGGTACATGGGAAGCTGCCCCACATTCTTGATGACTTTCCGGCTGATGCAGTCGCTGATGAAGGTCTTTTGCAGCAGCACATCCCCGCAGTACTTCTCGCTCTTTAAGATATTCTCAATGGTGGAGAGGGACCACTCCTTGCCCTTTCTGGGGACGATTCCCTCCGCATCCAGCCAGCCCTTGATTTGCCGGATGCTCTGTCCCTGCAGGAAGCCTTTGTAGATCCGTCGGACCACTTCCGCTTCTTCGGGGATGACGTATGGATTTCCTTCTTCGTCCTTCCCATAGCCGTAGAGGTTTTTGTACTGAACCGTCGCCCGGCCTTCCCGCATGGCCTGGCGGATACCCCAGCGCACATTGTGGCTGATGGATTCGCTCTCCGCCTGGGCAAAGGCTCCCATCATGGTGATGAGCATTTCACTCTCCGAGTCCATGGTATTGATGTTCTCCTTTTCGAAGATCACCGCGATGCCCAATTCTTTTAAAACCCGGATGTAGTTGAGGCAGTCCACCGTGTTGCGGGCGAAGCGGGAGATGGATTTTACCAGGATCAGGTCTATTTTCCTCTGCCGACAAAGACGGATCATCCGGAGAAACTCCGGGCGCTTGGCGGCGGAGGTGCCGGTGATCCCCTCATCCGCAAAAATACCGGCCATCGTCCAATCGGGATTCCCCATGATCTTGTCGGTGTAGTAGGCCTTTTGGGCCTCGTAGCTGGTGAGCTGTTCCTCGTCATCGGTGGATACCCGGCAGTAGGCGGCGACGCGGAGCTGCCGTTTTACTGCCCTTCCTTTTACCTCCGGGTTTGCCGGGATTATGGTGATTTTCGGAACGGTTTCGGTCATGATTGTATCTCCTTTCCTAGGATCTGTCCATTTTTAAACTTCACTGCTATGGCTCCGGTCGGGCCAAGCAGGATTTTCGCTGTGATTTGCCGGATCAAGGTAGGAGTGAGATCCGTTTGGCGTTTCCCCTCCAGCAGGCGGCGGATGCGGGCGCTCTCATACCGCTCCGGCCCGATATCTGTTAACTGTGCAGCAGCCAGGGCAAGGGCGGCTTGGTAGGCCGGCTGCTCGGCCTCGTTGACCGAGGTCATGGCTTGCTCCAGGCGGAGTTCCAGATCACGATGCTCCCGGGGCCGGTATGGAGGCGCCTGGATCTTCTCCGGGTGCTGGGTATAGGGCGTCAGCAGGCGCTGGAGATCCGCCAGCAGCTCCGTCCCTGTTTTTTTGACCGAGGGGCCGCCGCACTGCGGGCAGGTCCAGTTATCACGCTGATTTCTGGCCATCGGGGTGCCGCAATGGGCGCATACTACCAGGTCCCGCAGCAGGCGCAGTTCCTTGGCGTTCTCTAGCGATCCTCCTGTCTTCGGGCGTTTTTGTTGAGTTGTTTGGAAAATCTCCGGTTCGATCACCCGTGGGAAATCGTCCATCCCGGTGTACCGCTCATCCTGGAGGATACGGGCTACCATGTTCTTGTTCCAGGGCTGGCCGTCTTCCCGATAGGACACCGGTTGGCTGCCAAGGAACCCTGCGATCCGATTGTAGGAAGCGCCCTCCTGATAGGAGCGGAAGATCTTCTGAACTACCTCGGCCTCTGATGCCTTGATACACACCTTGCCCATCCGCAGTTCATAGCCGAAGGGCAGCTTCCGGTTTTTCATCAGCGCACCGTCCTTTCTATGGTTTCCCGCAGTTCCAGACCGTTTTTCAGTCGGAAACAGAGGGTGGTGTTGCTCTCTACGATGATCCGCTCCACCAGGTCCAAAAAGATGGCCTCATCAAACTCGGGGAGGAATTCCGGCATAGAGGCCAGCGCCTCTATCAGTTTCCTGGTCTGCTCCAAGGTCTGGTCCTGGTCCGCCGACAGGAGGCGTTCCTTCTGCGCCTGGGCTTCCCGGAGTTTTCGGGCGATCTCGTTTGTTTGGGACAGAAAAAAATCAGAATTCACAAGGCCGTGCTTCTGCATCTCGGCCAGTATGTGATTCTGATCCATCAGGTTTCCTATTTGCTTGTTGAGTTCCACAATGTCCACCCGCCAGAGGTATTTCTGTTCCCGGATCTTCCGGCAGTTGGCGGCAAGCTGTTCCAGGACAGGGATGCCATCCATCCGAAGGCGGTGGTAGATCCGTAAGAAGGCGGATTGGATTTCCTGCTCGGGGATCTGAACGATGGGGCAGGTTTGAGAATCACTTGTGTGCCCCGTACATTCCCAGTAGGTGACCCCTCGGCAGAGCCTTCTGTGAAAACCGCTGCCGCAATGCCCACAGGTCATTTTCTGGTGAAAGACCGTCGGGTGATATCCGCGGGAAAGACGGCTCTCCCGTCGGGCATGGATCAATGCCTGGACCTGTTCAAAGAGTTCCCGTTCCACAATAGGCGGGTGTGTATCCCGCACATAGTATTTTTCCCGCTCCCCGTGATTCCTGACACTTTTGGGCGGGAAGGATCGGAGCGTATAAGTCTTTTGCCAGCAGGAATCCCCAATATACCGCTCGTTGGAGAGGATGTAGGCGACAGAGCGGATGCACCACTTCTGTGTTTTTCCCAGCTTATTGGGGACATTCTCCCGGTTTAACCTTGCGGCAATTTCGGCCAGGTTCCCGCCGGACAGATATTCGTGGAAAATTCCTCGAACGATCTCTGCCTCCCGGGGTTCTATGACCCAGGCTTTCCCTTCTCTCCGGTAACCATAGGGAAGGGTGGGGGAGCAGTAGGTCCCATTCGCCATCCTGCGCTGATTGCCCCACTGGGTGTTTTGAGAGATGCTTTCGCTCTCCTTCTGGGAGATGGCGGCGAAGACGGCGGTCAGGAGCTCTCCGCTCATCTGGGCAGTGTCGATGTTCTGCTCCTCGAAGCAGACGCCTACTCCGAGGCCCTTCAGCAGCCGGATGGTTTCCAGGCAGTCGGTTGTGTTGCGGGCAAAGCGGGAGATGGATTTGCAGAGCACCTTGTCGATGAGGCCGCGCTTGCAATCGGCAATGAGCCGCTGAAACTCAGTGCGCTTCCCGGCGGAGGTGCCGGTAATCCCTTCGTCGGCATAGAGATCGACGAAGGTCCACTCCTCCCTGGAGGTGATGTAGGTGGTGTAATACCGCACCTGTGCCATGAAGGAGTTCAGCTGGTCGGTGGAATCGGAACTGACCCGGGCATAGGCTGCTACCCGCAGTTTCTTCGGGCGGAGCTCCTTGTCCGCCTCGATGACGATGACCCGGGGCTGCTTTTTGGCCAGGCTGCCCTCCACCATCGGCTTTTCTCCCATCGCTCTCACCTCCTGTCAGCAATACAACATACCACAACCTTTCCTCAATAGCTATGGTAATCCGGGCGGAAAACCCAACAAAGATTTTGCCTCAAATCCGGCAAAGATATGGCAGTTTACGCCGCTTGTTTTGGTGCGGAAAGGCGGAGATCCGCTTCCAATTCCGCCTCCAGCCGGGCCGCGATCCGCCTCAGTTCCTTTTCGGTAAAGCCGTGGCCCTCCAGGGCTTTTAAAAGCCGGAGCATCCCATAGTAATTGATGATCCCTCTTGCGTCCATTCCGGTTCCTCCTCTCTTTGTGGGGAAAGGGCAAAGCTGATACGCAATGCCCGGTCCACCTGTTCCTGTTTCTCTGGGGGAAGCATCCCCACCCGTTCCAGCAGCCGGGATTTGTCTATCGTCCGCACCTGCTCCGCCAGCACAAGGGAAGGCCGCCGGAGGCCGCTGTCTGTACCCACAGGCACATGGGTGGGAAGATGTGCTTTGCCGCCCCTGGCAGTCATCGCGGCGACGATCACGGTAGGGCTGAACCAGTTGCCCACCTCATTTTGCAAAATCAGCACTGGGCGGATGCCGCCCTGCTCGGAACCGACCACCGGATTGAGGTCCGCGTAATAGATCTCCCCCCGGTGGACTGTCCTCTCCGACCGATCCATGGCTTTCCTCCTTCCTGTCCGGGTATGTATCAGGCCGGCCTTCGGTTGTGATTCCGTATTAGAAAAGAGGACCGGCCTGGTTTTTCTTGATTGCAGCGCCTGGTATTCTTCCCGTCCCCCAAGCAGCGGGCAGCGGCTGAACTGTGCCTGGCGGCACACTCCGGGACTTTCACCCCTCCGAGGATCTCTCCGAGCTGCCCCCATTGGTTGAGTCTGTGGCTGGGCAGGGGTACCATTGTAGGCGGATCGGGTCATGGCGAAACAGCTTGCCAGTGCTGCTTTGGGATGGATGGGAACCGCTCGCCGTCTTGTTGGCCGTCTTTGATGCAGGTACTTCCTGCACAGGCGGGTCTTGGCGCATCCTCCGCATCGCTTGCCCCCTCTCGGGGCCGGTCCGCTGATGTGATTCAGTCGCTGGGTATTCGGTTTTCAAAGTTCAGGCAGGGCCTCTAAAAAAGCCCCTCACTACTTATCCAGTTTCAGAGGGGGGTTGAGAACTAAAAAATGCGGCATTCCAAAATTTTTTTCAATTTTGCCAATGCCTTATGCCGGCGTTTGTTCAATCCGCGCTGGCTCAGTCCCAGTTTTGCGGCATATTCTCGTTCGCTGATATTTTCGTAATAGAGGGCCTGGATTAACTCGTATTCCTCTTTGGTGAGTTGGGCCAACGCCTTGCGCAGCGATTCCCGCATCACCTGGGTGACCGCGACCGTTTCCACGGTGGGGGCCGCCAAGTCGGGGATGGTTTCTTCACCTAGAATTTCATCGGTGTCCAGATCGCTATAGTAGGCTACACCGGCCCGGCGGTCTTTTTCAAAAACAAACTGCTCCCGTCTGGCCATCCGGTAATAGGCCAGATAAACCTCTTTGGAAACCGGGACCAATCGCCCGGGGATTCTGATCTGATACTCTTTTTTCTCCTTCATAAGCCCTTTCTCCTGGTTCAGACGGTGGTTGGTTGGTCTGAGCCAGGGGTCAGGGATAGGCCGCTACAGCGGCCTGCCAGCCTCGCAGGTACACAGCAGAGTCCTTTCCCGGCAAGCCGAGCGAGGACTCTCATCTTCCGTGCGAGGCAAATCGGGCAGCAAAAAGCGCCGTGGAAATCAGAAAACAGAAAATCCTGTTTTCTGACCTCACACGGCGCTTGGTAGTCTTCGGTCCTATGGGACCGGCTCCGCTTGCTCGATTTGAGTAAGAATGGTGTTATTTTGTTTTACCAGTATTTTCTCCTTCGCCATCTCCGGCGCTGCCGGCGGAAGTACGCCAGGTTCAGCACCGAAATGGTTTTGCATTTTTGGCACTTGGCAGTCATGTGGCCGCTCAGGTCGGAGTAGACGACCCCGATCTTGTAGCCGCAGTTGGGGCAGTAGAGTGTTTTCTCTGCCAGCTGTTCCGCTTCCTTTCGGGAGAGTTCTGCGAAGTATTGCCGCCGCTCCCGCTCACTGGGGGAAAGCATCGTCATCACCACCCAACCCGAGTTCCTTTGAAAGGTATTCCGACAGTGGATGATGGCTGAGGACCCCCAGGTTGTCCAAGCGGATCACCAGGGCGGTATAGGAAACGCCCATCGCCTGGGCCATCTCGCTGAGGATCGCTTTCTCCTGGGGACGGAAGACCCGCTCCCCATAGACCGGCAGGCACTTTCCCTTCGTATGCCGTTCCAGTTCCTGCCTGACCAGGAAACGGGGCATCAACAGGGAGGCGGCCAGGGTATTGGCCTGCCACTCCGCCATGGAGAGCCGTTCCTTCAACTCCTCGATGGCGTAAACCCGGTCGGCATCATATGGCCTGTGAAAGTGGGCCGTCTGTCCTGCGCCCATCCGGTTTGTCAGCACATGGCCTGCTTCATGGGCCAGGGTAAAGCGGCGGCGGTTTTGCTCCTCGGCCCGGAGAAGGTAGCGTTCCAGCACGATGGTGTCCCTAGGGAAAACCACCGAAACCGGCTTTCCTTCCCGATAGACTTTGAGTTTGGAGATCCCGTCCCCGCAGAAGCCAATCTTGTCCAGGTCTTTTTCGGCAAAGGCTTCATAGAAGACCGGGCAGCGCAGAACATCTTTTACAAATCCATCGATATCCACACAGGAGACCCCTTTTTCCTCGTGATATCGCTCCATCAGGCCATCGCAGATCTCATCGGCTTCGGCCCGGGAAAGGAAATTCCTCATACAAACCCTCCTTTTCTCTCACTTTACCTGTTTGATGATGTGCTGGGCAACGCCTTGGATATAGCAGTGGTCCACATAAATGTCCGCCATCTCCCGGTTTTCCGGGTGAAGCCGCACTTGTCGGCGTTCCCGGTCCAGATAGAACCGCTTGAGGGTGGTTTCGTTGTCCACCAGGGCCACGACGATCTCACCCTCTCTGGCGGTGTGCTGCTTTCGAACCACCACCAGATCGCCGTCCTCGATCCCGGCCTCCACCATCGAGTCCCCCTGTGCCCGGAGGATGAAGTGGGCCGAATCACCAAAAATGACGGTCGGCAGCGGTACATAGCTTTCAAAGTTCTCCTCTGCATACTGGGGCTGGCCGCAGGCGACCGCTCCCAAAATCGGGGAAAGCTCCACCGCCGGGTCCGCTTTGCGGGTCACCGGCGTATCCAGATGCTTTCCGTCGTAGCGGATGCGCCCTTCCAAATCCAGCTCCTTCAGGTAGGCGTGGACCCGGCTACGGGAGAGCCCCGCCAGACCGACCAGTTCGGTGATGGTGGGCGCCCTACGATGGGCCAGGAAGAAGGACTCGATGGCCGAAATGATTTTCTCTTTCATTTCCTCGCTTTTATACCGCATGGCGTTTGCCCTCCAGTCTAAACAGAATGAACTGTTCTGTTTAGCTTCAGTATACCAGAGGCGGATTTGCCGCACAAGGGGAAAACGAGCCAAATAGAAAAGGTGGGCGTTTTAGCGCCCACCTTGCAAGAATTTTCGGTTTATTTGCCTGTTTCCAGGCATTTTTGCAGCATCTGCTGGTACTGCTCCCGGATCGTTTCTGGGGCAGCGATCTGGATATCCCCGCCAAAGGTGAACACCCAGGCATAGAATGTGGGGCTGGCGGAGAGGAAAACCTCTGCTTCAAAGGCGCCATCCCCCAGGTCCCTGGTCAGCACATCTTCCCCAAAGCGGTCGATGACCTGCTTCATCAGGTTGCCTGCACAGCGGAGGGTTACCTGACAGGGCTCTCCGTCGTACATCTGGAACACCTGCCGGAAGTAGACCTCCACATCATAATCTGCTGGTGGAGTATGGAATTCCTTCTGCGATAGGTCCGGGCGCAGCATCCGGTCCACCCGGAATTTGGCCACCTTTCCGTGGCTTTCCGACCAACCAACCACATAGTACCGGTCGCTGTCCCAGACCAGGTCATATGGGGAAAGGCAGTAGAATTGGCCGCCATGCTTTGGGACCTTTTCTTTTTGGCTGGTATATTCCAGGTATTGAAACTCTACCGCCTGCCCCTGCCGGATGGCGGTGTGGATCAGGTCGATGGTGTAGAGGACGGCTTCGTTGGTGGTCTTGGCCTTCCCCTGGACGAACAGCCGCCGGTGGAGTTCCTCCCGGTCGGAAGGGCCGGCCATTTGGGTCAGCTTTTCCACGATGGCCTCTGTTTTATGCGGGGAGATGAACCGGGCGGCCTGCACCGCGTCGATGATGAGTTTCAGTTCCGCCAGTTCCAACCCTCTGTCCCCAATGAAGTACTGGTTCTGGCGGCCCCGGTTGCAGATGATGTCCCAGCCGGCCTCTTGGAGATCCCGGATATCCGCCGCTACCGTTTTCCGGTTGGCATGGATACCATGGGATTCCAAGTAGGCGAGAAGCTCGGTGATGATGGCTGGATGGTCTTCATCGGTCCGCTCATAGAGAAACCGGAGTAATTCCAGTATCCGTATAT
>OLNQ01002544.1_pt1 | contig 15708 bp, 9 predicted proteins | sample 1672821 | NCBI WGS metagenome assembly OLNQ01 (sample SAMEA3136727, study PRJEB25190) | human gut metagenome | biome: human gut; feature: human-associated habitat; material: faeces | place: Austria | collected 2013 | reverse complement strand
GAGCCGATGGGTACACCCCGCATAACGACCTCCCCTCGTGGGAGGTCGGACTTACGAGTGTGACTCGTCTTGAGCTGCACCTAATTCAAATATCATTGTTAATTATTGCTGTCCTTGCCTATAGCCCGAGAGAGCGATCCTCCTCGGCAAACTGGAGTTTCTTACCTATGAAACTTTAGTTTCTTACCTATGAAACTTTAGTTTCTTACCTATGAAACTCTAGTTTCCTACCTATGAAACTTTTGTTTCACCCCCTATGAAACTTTTGTTTCTCCCCCTATGAAACTTTAGTTTCTCCTAGGTGAAACTAAAGTTTCAAGCTGATGAACTGATAGTTAGCTGAAACTGCAAAATGATGGGCTTGGGGGGATGCATTTGCTTTGCAATATAGTCTCGGTCGCAATCGCTACTTGAGCCTGTTTCAACAGTCTCTACTTGAGTGCTCCATTTGGACCTTTACGCCTACATTTCACGGAGAGGTGAGGTGGGGGTAAGAGCTTCTCCTTGTCTCCCCACTTATCACTGATAAGCACTTATACACTAGCGCATTACGCTACTTGTCATGTCCGAAATTGATAAGTGGTGGTATGTAATCCTGTCCGATTTTGATAAGTTTTTGTCCGCAATTGATACGACTTTTAGCTATTCCGAGCCCTAATTTTGCAACAGAAACCTAAGAACAGTTCACCGCCCCGCTTCACGAGATGAGCGTTAGCCGCTGGAGCTGCCCCCTTACTTTCCAGATTAGTCACGAACCCGTAATTGCAAATCGTATGAAACATAGACTTCTCACCCTCCTTCTCTCCCTGCTAGCCGCCATAACGTGGTGCACGGCGCAGGATGTAGGGATCAAGACCAATCTCCTCTACTGGGGGACTGCTACACCCAATCTAGGTATCGAGGTTCGGGTCGCACCACGCTGGACTATAGACCTATCGGGTGGGTACAACTTCATCAATCCGATTAATAAAGAGACGGGGATGAAGTGGTTGCACTTCTCCGTCCTACCCGAGGTGCGTTACTACCTCTGCGAGGCGTTCAATGGGCATTTCTTCGGTCTTCACGGGCTCGTGGGCTTTTACAATGTCAATAGGCTCAACGTGCCCATCGGTCGTCTGAAGAATCTCAAAGACTATCGTCTCCAGGGATGGGGCTACGGCGCCGGTATCACCTATGGCTATGAGTGGGTGCTCGGCAAGCACTGGAACCTGGAGGCTTCGATCAGCGCAGGCTACGCCCTCTTTGACTACACACGCTACAACTGCGAGCACTGCGGCAAGATAGTCGCCAAGGAGAAGAAAAACTACCTAGGCCCGACGAAAGCGACCCTCTCACTCATTTACCTCTTCTAATCATACAACCCTACCAAAAGCGCAGAAGATATGAAACACACTATATTACATCTCACGACGCTCGCTCTAGTTGCTCTAGCGATGCTGTCTCTCCCGACAGAAGGTGTAGCTCAGGAGGCTCCTAATCCGCTAGAGGGGCTCAGAGTCAGCTCTCAGACGGTCGCAACGAGACAGGGTGCCAAGGCGGTCATCGACTTTGACCTAGACCTGACCCAGATGCAGCGACTGAAGAGCAACATGGTGCTAAAGGTCGTGCCGACGCTACGGGCCAACGATGGCTCCGAGCAGCTCGACCTACCAGCAATCTCTATCTCGGGTCGTACGCGGGCTATCATGCTACGTCGTACGGGCGAGGAGGTCGATATAATTCGCAACAAAAGTGGTGAGCAACACTACCACTACACGGCCGAGGTGCCCTTTGCGTTATGGATGAAGGACGCTTCACTACTCTTTGACGCTAAGGGCTACGGCTGCGCCGGCTGCGACCTAGGCGACTACACTACCCTACTGACACCGCATGCGCTCGCCCCACTCTATCAGCCTACCTACCGCTATGCGCTGCTCGTACCTGAGGGCGAGGAGACCAAGCGACGAGAAGAGAGCCTCACGGCGATGATTACCTTCCCAGTCAATAAGACGAACCTTAATCTGAACCTCGGCAACAACCGCGCTGAGGTCAAGCGTATAGACAAAAAGCTCCAGGAGCTGACGACCAATAGTGCGCTAACCGTCGATGCCCTCTCACTAACTGGGTATGCTTCCCCAGAGGGGCATGCAGAGCTTAATCAGAAGCTCTCCGAGGGCCGTGTCGAGAGCATCGCTGCTTACCTCGTACGCACCTACCCACGCTTCAAGAATCACTACACTTCTCAGGCTATGGGTGCCGACTGGGACGGACTACGAGCCGCCATCGAGGAGAGTAGCGTAGAGCATAAGGAGCAGATACTACAGATCATCCAAGAGACTCCTGCCGACAAGCGCACCGAGGCTCTCCGCGCTATTGACCAAGGGCAGACCTACGCTCACCTGCTACAGACTTACTACCCGCCACTACGTCGCACGGTCATCACCTTCTCCTTTGTGGTCAAGGGCTTCGACCTAGAGGAGGCGAGGGGGGTCATCAAGACGCACCCGACGCACCTCAGCCTAGCCGAGGTCAATCTGGTGGCCAATAGTTACCCAGCCGGTAGTGCCGAGCGCTACGAGACCTGGGCGATCGCTGCGGATGCCTTCCCCAATGCTGTGGAGCCAGCGACCAATGCCGCTATTATGGACTTTGAGGCAGGTCGCTACGACCAGGCCGTCAAGTTACTAGAGCGCTATAAGAAGAATACGAAGCTCTACACCATCCTGGGCATCGCCTACGCCTACAATGGGCAGTACGACGACGCTCGTACCTACCTAACCAAGGCTGCACAGCTCGGTCTACCCGATGCTCAGTACAACCTCGATGAGTTCCTTCACTATATGCAGGACAACTTCTAAGCAATTAACAACAATTACAAACTATACATTCACCCTTTAACCGATCAACTATTATGAAAAGTAAGCTTTTCCTACTGAGCCTCGTGGCTCTCACACTCGCCTTCACGGCGTGCAACAAGAATCAGGACGAACCACAGTCCACGACAGACGCTACGATCAGCGTCGCAGTTAAGTCGGCCGACCTCAGAGCTTATGAGGATGGCGCAGGCAATGAGGACAAGAAGGTCCAGAAGCTAGCCGTCATGGTCTATCAGGGAGATGCTCAGGTAGCCTACAAGGAGGCTGACGACGCCAACGCCCTAGAGGTCACCAAGATTCAGACGACAGCTGGTGCTAAGACACTGGTCGTCGTAGCTAACTATGCTAACAAGAATCTCAAGGGACTCTCCCTAGCTAAGGTCAAGGCTCTCACGCACACGCTTTCTGCTGACGACCAAGACCCCACAAAGGGTACCTTCATGCTCACCGCAGAGCCTGTCTCCGTCAACCTCCAGAAGGGCAATAACTACTACGGCTACGCAGATGGTGACGGTAATCGTCTTTCTATAGATAAGCCTATCGAGCTCCAGCACATCCACGCTGGTATGGCTCTGACGAACCTTACTGTAAAGTTCGCAGAGTCTTACAAGAATCTCTACAGCGTCAAGTTTGACGAGGGTCAGCTGATAGCTCTCATCGCTAAGGCTCAGTCCAATGTCTTCGGTAAGCCTCTAGTCAACACTGATGCTAACTACTTCTATGGTGTCGAGCTCTTTGGCAAGACGGACGCTAAGTACACCCCAGCAGAGGCTAACTACAATGAGATGGCCGAGCTCAAGATGGCTCTCACAGAGACAGGTGAACAGGAACGCAAGGGCTTCTATATCCTAGAGAACAACTCCACCGAGCACCCCACCATCCTCTGCCTCAAGGCTACGCTCACACAGGCTGACGGCTCAGACCTAACGGCTGATCAAGCTCAGCAAGCTGTAGAGGCTGGCTGGATCGTATCTACGACAGACCACTCAACCTACTACCCAGTCCTTGTCAACTGGGCAAAGGATGGCTATACCTACGCGGACGGTCATACGGCTAAGAACGCTATCGAGCGCAACAACAAGTACGAGATTGCACTCACAATCACTGGCCCTGGTACGAACTCTCCTGAGGATCCAACTGCTGAGACGGCCAATCTTGACGTCAAGTGCACCGTCCTACCTTGGGTCATCGTCAAGCAAAACGTCGTCTGGTAAGACACCCTTTTACAGATAGCTTTAGAGCCACCAGAAGATTGGTCGGTGGCTCTAGAGCCATCTCTATCCAGTCGGAGAGCCGGCATCAAGCGCAAGATCACACTCCTTCATAGTACTTTCATAGTCAAACATACGATTGTAGCTGTTTGATGCTAGGCTCTCTTACTTCTTACTCTTCACTTTAAGCACCCCATTGAGACACTAATATGAATATCATACAGAGATGGATCAATAAGACAGCGACCACGGCGTGGATAGTGTCGATGCTAGCCCTCTTGTCTGGCTGTATCGCAGAGGATCTAGAGGACTGTCCTCAACCATTCGAGCTGACCGTACGTGCTGTAGATATCTCCAACCAGGATATAACCTCTGATGGGGATGTAGAGAACGTGATACTCTTCACGTTTGATGAGAGCGGCAAGCGCCTGGACAAGATCCTCCTCAACGCCGAGGAGATTAAGTCGCGCAAGCCTATACACATCGAGCACTACGGCCCTAAGTCGCTCACTTTCGTCGCTTGGGGTAATGTAACCCCTGCAGACATAGCACGACTAGAGTCCGTACAGCGCATCGAGGATGTACAGATGCCGCTACAGCGTATAGAGGGCTTTGGACAATATCCGACAGACCTCTTCTCCGGCCGACTAGACCGAGAGCAAGTCTACGGCGAGGTCGAGCTAGGCAAGCCTGCTACGATAGACATTTACCGACGCACTTGTCAGGTCAATGTGACAGTCCTAGGCTACGAGCAGTGGCTCGGTCGTCAGGCAGATAAGCGACAAGCTTTTGACCCGACAGACTACGCTACAGCCCAGATACTCTTTGGCAAGTCCCTAGACAACTACGCTATAGCTGACACATACGATGGTAACCCCACGACCTACCGTCTGACGGGCTCTCTAGATAGCTCTACGGGTGACTACCGAATAGCCCCCTTTAGAGTCTACCCTCCTATCGAGAGCAAGCCATTCCAGCTAGACTTCTACGTCGGCGACAAGTGTCTGGAGAGCTTTACCAAGGACTCACGAGGCACGCTCCTACTACCTGAGATAGGCAAGATGCTCAACGTACTCATCGACATGCGATCTGGAGATATAGCCGTGCAGGTCGTTGTGACCCCGTGGAATGTCGTACATCAGTTTGTCATCTACTAAAGTCTCATTCACATGCTAAGCTTGAAATCCTATGAAACCATATAGACCTATACTTACAACGCTGCTCGCACTATCGGCACTCCTCCTGACAGTGCTCTCAGGGTGCCAGCGCAGTGAGCTGAGAGAGACTTTAGAGCCTGCCACCGTACAGCTCTCTATCCCGTCGATGACCCTGCGCGGGGGGCAGCTCCTCGTAGAGGACTTGCCCGTGCAGACGATCCGTATCCTAGTCTTCAATAAGGCGGGAGGAGCTCTAGATGCACAGCAGAGCTTTAGCACGCCAACCAATCTCAGCGACTGGCTACGCGTGAAGGCTCACGAAGGAGAGAAGGATATCTACGTCATTGCCAACGAGAGCCCGGCTATGAACGACGCACTCAATAAGATTGTCTTCAAGCAAGACCTGCTCCGTATGGCTATCCCTGAGACGGACCCCAGCAATGCTACAAAGCCTCAGCCCATCTTGATGACAGGGCAGGGGACAGCGACCCTCCTTACGAATCAGAATGTCAAGGCAGAAATCGACTTGGTCAAGACGAGAGCTAAGATCACGCTTGACTTGAAGCAAGAGACGGCGACCGACGACGAAATCATCATCCGTAGCGTGTCAATCAGTCGCTTGCCTAAGACCAGTATGCTCTTGACACCCGCCTCTTATCACCTAGGCGAGACCTGGATCTACAGCAAAGCCGAGAAGGTTACGCTAGTCAACAAGGCAACGACACCTACTTCTTACATCCCCGACAAGACGCTCTACACCTACGAGAGTCTCGATAGCGATACAGCAGGTCATGCGCCTATACTGACCATCGAGGCTCTATACAATGGAGTCCCTACGACTTATACGGCCTATGTCAACGATAAAACGAGTAATGCGAATCATCACTACGCACTGCAGCGCAATCATCACTACCAGCTGACAGGTACAATCACCAAGATTGGAGTGCACAATGCATTACTGCTGAAGACGGAAGTCTTGCCCTGGGATGTAGAGACGAGTGAGAAGAAGCTCGAGGTGCCTAAGATCGTGAGCCTCTCTCCCGATCCTACAGCGACCTACTACGTGACCGATACGGAGGCTGCTGAGTTCAAGGTCAAGATAAGCTCCAGTAGCGACCCCTCTAAGTGGCGCGCCACACTGACCAATGCGCTCGACTTCCGCTTTGACATCACAGGGGGATCCGTACGAGAGGGATTAGCCGATGGCACTACCGAGTACACCGTTCGGGTAATCGCTACGAAGCCCGCCGGCGTTAACCTGCGCTGCACGCAGCTACTCTTCACCTCAGAGTATCTAGACCTAGTAGGGGCAGAGATGCCTGAAAAGGGTATCAAGATCTGTCAGAAGCATGCTTAGCAAACCATTAGAAGCATCATAGATTATGAATAGACTTATAGATATATCCACCCGTTTGGTCGGGTATGCCTTGATACTGCTGATGGTATCAGGATGTATAGCGGAGAGACCCGTGGCATGTCCTGATGACGACGCCTCCTCAGCGCAGCTATCCCTACGACTAGCCGTGCAGGAGATCCGCTCACTACGTGCTACAGAGGCTGGGGCCGATGCACTCAATGAGAACAAGATAGAGAGCCTCCAAATCCTTTTCTACAAGGGAGGGACGCTCTACTGGTCAGTCTCTCCAGCACCCGCTGCTGATGGCAACTATAGCATCCCAATACCAGAGGCTCAGCAACAAGGCTTCGATGGTAACTCTACGTACCATGTCTATGTCGTGACCAATATGGCCTTCAAGGCGCCAGAGCAAGAGAGCGAACTAGCGAAGATTGTAGTTAGCGAGTCGGTCGCTAAGTTGCCTAACGCTAAGTTTGTCATGCAGGGTCAGACCTCTAAGAAGATTAACTTAGGGACCCCTGAGGGCAAGCAGCTCGGTACCGTTGAGCTACGCCGTGTAGCCAGCAAACTACGCATCACGCCTACCGTGCAGGTCACAGGATATGAGCTAGCTGGCGAGATACAGGTCAAGTTCGTCGGAGCCACAGATCGTGGCTACCTCACAGCTGAAGAGGTGGCTGCTGGAGCTAACTCCATCGACTACGCCTACCGAGCTACTTCGAACAAGGAGCCACAACTCTTCTACTCCTATTATAATAAGTGGAGTAGCAACGATGAGGCACCTTACTACCTTCTCACTGTGCCCCTCAAGAAGGCGGGCGCAACGACCGCAGCAGATTACTACTATCGCGTAGCTCTCACGCCTGCGGAGCCACACTTTACGGCGAATAAGCTCTACGACCTGAAGCTGGGCATCCATAAGCTCGGCTCCACAACTCCCGAGGAGCCTGTGGAGATCACGGGCACGCTCTCTATCCTCCCCTGGACTCTCTGCGATGATCAGTATGACCTCCCAGCAGCTAACTATCTAGAGGTATCCGAGCGGGAAGCACATATATATAATGTAGAGACTCATACCATATCCTATGAGTCTTCCAAGAAGCCTGTCAATGTCCAGATTATAGAGGTTAGCTTCAGCTATGTCAATGGAGCTACGGGAGTGGCGACAACAGACAACATTCCCTCCTCTAGTGATCAGTACCCGACGGTTACCGTAGTGGGCAATCAGATTCAGATTGAGTCAAGGATTCCAATCAACAATGTGCCTAAGAAGATCCGCATTAAGGTCAGCAATGGCATCGCAGGACTAGACAAGGAGGTGACAGTGTACCAGTACCCCTCGCTCTTTGTGGTCAATACAATTGGTGTGAAGTCTTCGATCAGGCCCGACGGAACCTTGGCAGATGATCTTAACAACAAGGCCATCTACCGTATCACCGTGCAGAACCCACCAAAAGGTAAGATTCTGGGCTTTCCACCGAGGGAGATGACAGACTTCTGGCCAGGATACTGGAATGGTAGTCGCTGGGTGCTAACTGGAGGGACGAAGACCTCTAAGCTTACCACCAAGCGTGACGCTGAGACCGCTCAGATGGTCTCACCCAGCTTTGAGCTTGCTTCCCAGCTTGGAGCCACAGAGCGATGGTCTTACTTAGAGTATGGTTGGACTCAAGAAGGCCCGATGTGGAATCCGTCTTGGCATAGTACTAACCAGATAGGAGCTGACGAGGAGACCGCTCTGTGCGACTGTGCTCTCTATACAGAGACGCGCATAGTCAATGGCAAGGAAGTGATCCTCGATGACTGGCGACTGCCGACAGAGGCTGAGATTAGACTGATAGACCAACTACAGAACGACCCCAACAGTGCTGTCCAGTCTATTATGACTGGTAGATACTACTGGAGTGCTAAGGATAACGCAGCAATAAAACTGAAAGGTGGTAGCGGAGGCTCCACTAGCTACGCTTACACCCGTTGTGTGCGAGATGTCAAGGAGCCGACCATTCAGTCACATGTACCGTACAGATTAGACCGATAGAAAGTTATGACTAGGACGAAGATATTTCTATACCCCCTCCTGCTGCTATTAGCCTTTATGGCACTGTTTGCGTGCCAGCAGGAGCAGCGTACAGCTCCCGTAAGTCAGGATGGAGAGCGGGTCTCTGTATCCCTCTCGGTAGATGTACCGCACTACGCCCCCATGCGTGCTATGCAAGAGGATATTGATGAGAACAAGATTGACCGGCTAGAGCTACTCGTCTTCAACGAGGAGGGACTGATGGCAGACTACGCCCTCGCTAAGGATCTGACCAAGCAGAACGATGGCAAGTACACCTTCACCGCCCAGTTGAAGCCACAGAACGCTCCCTGCGTCATTCACTTTGTAGCCAACCGCAACTACGGTGGCAGTGACTCGGGTAGGCAGTACCTAGGACGTAAGGAGAGCGATGTGCTCCTCTCAGACCTCGTGACTATGACCGAGGTCAGCCAAAAGAAGAGCATCCCGATGTGGGCTCGCAAGAGTTACTCTGAGGTACAGGAGAATAGCGACCTAGGAGAAATCAAGCTCCTACGCTCTATGGCCAAGTTTACACTAGATTGCCACACTGGAAAGCTCACCGATGTCTCCTATACACTATGTAATAGCTACGACTGTGGCACCGTGGCTCCCTTCAAGCGAGCCGCGCTTCCAGACCTAAACGAAGCTTTTAGCGTAGACAACCGTGTGCCGACCGTGCCCAGAGAGACCTTTCTAGACAATGGAGATGCAGGTCTCGGCTGGTACGCAAGTGGGGCTTCTATTTACGGCTTCGAACGAAGGAACAAGGCGGCAAAGCCTATCTCCTGCCTCGTCATACGAGCTAAGTATGATGGAGCTACAGACTACTCCTATTACAAGCTCGACTTCGTCAAGAGTGCCAACCGTCTAGAGCGTTACGACCTCATCCGCAACTACTGGTACAAGATGACCATTCAGGACGCCTTAGCTACCGGAGCCTCCACCCTAGACGAGGCACTCGCCGGACCCGCGGTCAATAACCTCGCACTCTCTGAGGAGCTACAAGCCTACCCCTCTTACTCCGATGGTAAGGGACGACTAGAGGTCGAGGCGAGTAGCTATATCTTGATACATGGAGAGGGGACACTTACCTTTAAGGCGAACTATTACCCCGAGGGCAGTGCCACAGCTCAAAATGATAAGCTCCAGATCGTTGCCGTGCGCAATGAAACCAACTACCCCGCCATAACAGATGACAGTCAGGTCACTATCACGCCAGCAGGTGTCGTCACGGCGACGCTCCAACCAGCTCAGCCTGGGGAGAGACGGATCTCCGACATTATCGTAGGTGTAGCGGGTGACCCCGACCTCATGCGCATCGTCCGTGTCGAGGTGAGAGAGCCTTACAGCTACGAGCTCTTCGAAGTGAATGGACAACCTGCAAGCGAGAATGCCGTCACGGCTAACGTCCATGGGCAGAAGGGTGCACTCTCTTTCGTCATAACCCTACCAGAAGACTTTAGGGCGCAACAGCTGCCGATGCGCCTGCGCTTCTTTACGGAGCACTTCTATCCAGATGTAACAACGGAGGATGGCAGTATGGGCAAGTTCTCCTTCGGCCTTGCCAAGGATGGTGCGAGTCCTGTGGGTCGTCCCTGCTACACGACCATCATCTCCAAGCTACCGACAGACCGGACACTCAGGTGCACCTTCCTCTCGAACAAGAGCAGCTGTGCCGAGACCATCGAGGTGGTCTCTGTCGAGAATCTATTTGACACGCAGCGTGTCAACGTCAACGCTAACTAAGTAGCTCTAGAGGGGGGCTCTACTACTTGGTTGAGCTAGAGAGGCTGTTGCTCCTGGTGGAGCGGCAGCCTCTTAATGTGTCACCCCTGGCTGAAGAAATGCAACGCTGGATTGTTACAACAAATTAGACCCGACTACATATCAACAACGGCACTATGTCGGGGGGAAACGGATTCTCCACGTGGATATTTCGGAATCTCCACGTGGAGAATTTTTATTTTCCACGTGGGGAAGAAAAAATTCTTCGGAGGAATCAAATGAAACTTCGGAGGAAATGAATCACGCCCACGTGGAAAATAAAAAATATCCACGTGGAGATTTCAGATTTTCCACGTGGATATTCGAGAATAGAGATTAGAAGTTAGAGGTTAGAGGTTAGAGGTTAGAAATTAGAGATTAGAAGTTAGAGGTTAGAAGTTAGAGGGCAGAGCTGACACATTATACTATAGTGAGACTGTTGACTTTGCAACAGTCTCACAGTAACCTCATCTCTACCTCTCTGGTCGCTATGTGTAGCTCCTGTATGATGCGTCACCCCCTGGTGTCCAGGCCCTTATTCTTGTGTTTTAAGATGAGAATCGCTACTTTTGCAGTAGTACGGCTCTGAGTATGTTCGTACAGAGACTGTTGCATAAAGGCGAATCGCTGTGTTGCTTTCGGGATTCGGCTTCGGTCACATACGGAGGTATGTGAGTTTCAGACCTCACCCTCAGCGCCTTGCGCTTCATCCTTTCTGCAAAGTCTAGACAATCTTGCGAGCAAGATTGTGAGACTGTTGACTTTTGCAACAGTCTCATACTAGAGCGATAGATTTACTCAGAGCTTTGAGAGGATATCATTTCAAACCAAGCGATATATGAAGCACTATTACTCCTTATTAACCTATGCTCTCTTCCTACTCTTAGGATGGGGGCTCGTGCCACTGTCGGCTCAGACCACAATCGAAGTCTCAGAGCCGGGATCGCTACAGCAGAAGCTGAGCGAGACGACCGACTTGTCCAGTCTGACCATCTCAGGCTCACTCAATGCGACTGACTTTGGAGCTTTGAGAAGCACCGCAGGCATCACCACACTCGACCTCTCCGATGTGCAGATTGTCGCTGGCGGTAGCTACAAGGGCAACCCCTACACCTCGGAGGAGGTCCAGACCGTACCTGGTACGATGCCAGGCTACTTCCTCTTTGCAGGCGCACTAGCAGACAGCCTCACCTCCATCACGCTACCTAGCAGTGTGACACGCCTTGGTATCCGCTGCTTGCAAAACGGCACCAAGCTGACCGAGATACATCTCCCCGAGGGGCTTACCTATCTCGGCGAGATGGCCTTTGGTTGCTGTGAGAGCCTAACGGCTATCGAGCTACCCGAGAGCATTGACACCCTAGCAGGTGCAACGTTTGAGGGGTGTAAGGCACTAGAGTCAGTGGAGCTACCCGAGAGCGTTGTCTCGATGGGTGGGTCCGTCTTCTCAGGCTGCACAGCACTCTCCGAGGTGACGCTGCCCCCGACGCTTCGGGAGATTCCTTTTGGAACGTTCAAGGGCTGCACCTCACTCGAGGAGCTCGATATGCCGAAAGAGCTCAACAAGATTGGAGCCTTTGCCTTCGAGGGGTGCACCAACCTCTACGAGATTCAGCTACCTATACTGATGCGCACCATCGAGCATGATGCCTTCAGCGGTTGCGAGGCACTTACCAAGGTCAGCATAGAGAGCATCGCTCTGGAGACCATCGGAGACAATGCCTTTAAAAACTGTAAGGCTCTGGAGAATATTATGATCCCCGCTGGTGTGACAAAGATAGGCGGACTCGCCTTCAGTGGCTGTGAGGCTCTCTCCGAGGTCATCCTGCCAGCCAAGCTCAAGACTATTATGGGCGGAGCATTCGCCCGCACCGCTATCACCAGTCTGACGATACCTGACGTCTGCGAGGAGGTCTCCTATGGAGCCTTTGCCAATTGTCAGAGCCTTGAGGAGGTGACCCTGCCTCGCTCTCTGCAGAAGATGGGTGACAAGGCGTTTGGCAAATGTAAAGCACTCAAGACGGTAATCGTAACCAATCCGACCCCCGCGGTATCAGACAAGGCGGAGGACCTCACCGGTCTTGCCGACCTCTCTGCTATGAGTGACCTCACGCTCATCGTGCCTGAGGGAAGCAAGGCTGCTTATGCAGCTGCCAAGCAGTGGAAAGAGTTTGCCAACGTCTCGGAGATGCTGACACTCACGGCTGAGGTCTCTGCAGAGAAGCCTCTAGAGGGTACCATCACCGCCCTGAAGACACCCGAGCTATACCGTGCGGTCAAGCTCACCGGAACCATCACCAGCGACGACCTCGAGGTGCTCGCACAGCTGCCCCGTATGCAGGAGCTAGACCTCAGCGAGGTGAGCTACGATGCTGAGACAAATCCGCTAGAGGGCTTCAACTTCAGGGAGTACGCTCAGCTACGTAAGCTGACCTATCCTAAGAGTATGGAGAGCATCCCCGCCTCTAGTTGTTACAACGCCATGCTCCTCGAGGAGGTCGTGCTACCTGAGGGTCTCACGACCATTGAGGATGAGGCATTCAGCTACTGTACCGCTCTCCGTAATATCACACTACCCCAGACGGCACTGAACCTAGGGGAGAGCGCATTCCATGGATGTGCTTCTCTGGAGGCTATCGTCTTCCCAGATAGCATCGAGCTGATACCAGACTACGGCTTTTTCGACTGCGTATCTCTGCGCGAGGTACGCTTCCCAGGGAAAGTTGCCGACATAGGAGAGCAAGCCTTTGTCAACTGCTCCCATATCAAGCAAATTTGGTTAGGAGAGCGAGTCAACGAAATCAAGGAGATGGCTTTCTTCGGTTGCGACTCGCTCGAGACCATTACTACACTGCGCCAAGAGCCACCCTACATAACGGATGAGGTCTTCACCACCGATCAGTACGAGAATGCGACAGTCGTCGTCGAGACTCAGGAGGTGCAAGAGGCTTACCAGGCAGCCGACGGATGGCGCAACTTCAAGCACTACAAGCTCGCCTCGACCGGTACTCCTATCGCTCCAGTTGCTGAGGATGCACACACGGCAACCGTCTATGGAGCAGAGGGTATGCTCTACTTAGAGCTTCTAGCACCCGAGAGCCTGGTCTCCGTCTATACCGCTACGGGACTACAGGTTCACTCCCTCATCCTATCAGCAGGAAAGCATCAGCTCCCGCTCGCCCAGGGTCTATACATTGTAACAGTGGATCAAGTAAGCTATAAGATATATGTACGCTAAGCTCTCTCATTTATACACGACCATACTCGCTAGTCTCCTCCTCATCTGCTGGGGGAGCACTAGCAGCTCTCTACAGGCTCAGAGCGTCATCCCCGCATCGGAGCAAGCAGCTCTCCTCGAGCTATACGACCAGTGCGGTGGCAAGGGATGGGCTGATGGCTACAACTGGCGCGCCGCCTCAGGACCCGACAAGTACGAGGGTGTAATCATCGAAGGCGGACACGTGCAGGGTATCGTCCTCGATGAGGTCGGACTGACGGGGCAACTGCCAGAGAGCGTCCTCGCCGCCCTCCCTGAGCTGCGCTTCTTAAGCCTGTCAAACAACAAGCTCTCAGGAGCCATCCCCCAGGCTTTAGGCTCTCTGACCAAACTGGAGGGGCTCATGATTAGCCACAATCTATGGACAGGCCAACTGCCTAGCCTAGACAATCTAGTCAACCTCCGGATACTCCACCTAGCAAATCTCTGCCAGAAGGATGCCAATGGCGAAATAATCCTCGAGGTGACTGGTACGCTGCCCGACATCTCCAGAATGCCCAATCTGGAGTACCTCGACGCTTCCTACTCTAACCTGAGCGGTCAACTCCCAGCTCAGATAGGTTTATGTAAGAAACTGCAAGTATTGGAGCTTACAGCCAATCAATTGACAGGCCCTATCCCAGCTTCAATCAATGAGTGCACCAGCCTCCAGATTCTTTCTGTCCAGGACAACAAGATGAGTGGCGAGATCCCAGACCTCAGTAACTTGCAGCTTCTTGGGAAGACGCTAGACTTAGGCATGGGAGCTACGGAGCCTGGGCGACTCTATCTCAACGGCAACGAGTTCACAGGTCCCTTTCCCGCAAGTGTCTTAGAGCTATACAACTTGGTTCGCTTCTCGTGTGCCAATAACAAGTTGTCCGGTCCTCTACCCACGGACCTGCGTGTGCTGGATGTCTGTGAGGCATTCTTTGCCGACCACAACCAGTTTACTGGTCCTCTACCTCAGTATCTCCCCACGAAGCTATGGTACCTGGACCTAGGACATAACCAGTTCACTGGCTCTATTCCTGCCACGTGGCAAGAGGCGACTGAGCTAGGAAAGATAACTCTAAGCCACAACAACCTCACCGGCTCCGTGCCAGCAATCTATAAGAAGCTCAAGAATCTGGATATGATTGACGTGCGTAGCTGTCGCTTTTCCTTTGCGGACTTTAAGGCTTGGGGAGGCTTTATCAAAAACAAGGAGTGTATGTTTCGCTTTGGTATGCAGCAAGCTTATAGCGATCTGCACCAAGAGAGCGTCGCTTCGGGAAGCGACGTCACCTTTGACGCAACCTATCCTGGTTCGCTCATCGGCGACGAGCACTACCGATGGTACAATATGACCACGCTACAGCCAGTCCCCAAAGCCAATGAGGCAAAGCTGACCCTACGAGGGATCACCAAGGAGGACGCTTGTCGCTACGTCTGTCTCATCACCAGTGCTAAGATGGGTAGCACACAGCCACGCTCGGCACTACGTGCAGCCGAGGATGAGGTGGAGGCAGACAACCTGCAGCCGACTCTCCACTCAGGCTATTGGGAGCTAACGGTCGATGGCTACTTCAACGGGACCGACACGCCTGCCCCCAGCGTAGAAGACCTACGCGTCTACTACGACAGCGAGGCACAGCAGCTACACCTAGAGAGTGCCGTCTCAGTCACATCGCTGATGATCGTAGACCTCTCGGGTGCCGTCGTGGCACGTCTAGAGCCGTCTGGAGCTACCGCACTGGCACTACAACTGGCGACAGGCAAGTATGTCGTACTGCTCAATAGCGCAGACGGCAGCTACGCTACAGTACCTCTCCTCGTGCTATAGTACAAGCAGCACCTAGGGGAGGCTATCCTCTCTAGAAGTGGAGCTACACCTACTTGCTTGGGGTCGCGTGCCCTAAGCAGGTGAGAGTTGCTCCACTTTTGCTTGGCACCCTATCGTCGCAACGCTCAGAGGAGACTGTTGTATTTGATAGTTGAATCTACGAGGTGAACAGGGCTGACGCATTATAATTCTATTTCGAAGATTTCCTCTGGAGTCATACGTGC
>OLNQ01002540.1_pt1 | contig 15723 bp, 9 predicted proteins | sample 1672821 | NCBI WGS metagenome assembly OLNQ01 (sample SAMEA3136727, study PRJEB25190) | human gut metagenome | biome: human gut; feature: human-associated habitat; material: faeces | place: Austria | collected 2013 | reverse complement strand
CGCAGGTCTCGCTGTTCAGGCCCAGTTCCTTGTAGTTCTCAACCTTAGCCTTGGAGGCGTTGTAAACAACGAAGTCAGGCTCAAAATTGGCCAGCTCCTCAGCGGTGGGCTTGATAAACATGTTGGTGACAAAGTGTGCCTGCCAGGCCACCTCCACGATGAAGCGGATAGCCATGCGGGTGTCCTTGTTGGCGCCGCAGAAGGCATCGACGACGAACAGGCGCTTGTTGCACAGCTCCTTCTTGGCGATGTCCTTCACGGCAGACCAGGTCTGCTCGGTCATGGGGTGGTTGTCGTTCTTGTACTCGTCGCTGGTCCACCAAACGGTGTCCTTGGAGTTCTCGTCCACGACGATGTACTTGTCCTTGGGGGAACGGCCGGTGTAAACGCCGGTCATGACATTGACAGCGCCCAGCTCGGTGACCTGGCCCTTCTCATAGCCGGTCAGCTCGGGTTTGGTCTCCTCCTCGAACAGCATCTCATAAGAGGGGTTATGCACGATCTCGGTCGTGCCGGTAATGCCATACTTAGTCAAATCCAGATTTGCCATGTTTACATATACCTCTTTCTCTATACTTTTGGCTGAATGGGGGACAAGGGGACTAAGTCAGCCTCCTAGTGCCCCATCCTGACATTTATTATACAAAGATTCCGGCATAAAAGCAAGTTCAAATTCTTTCAAAGATTGTGACATTATTGTAAAATAGTTTGAATTTTACATATTGTATCCCCGTAGGGGCGGATTCTATATCCGCCCCTGCGTTGCAGGTATACCAGCAAAAAAGGACGCACCCTCCGGCACGTCCCTTCTCAATATCATTTACGCATCCGAGCGCGAATACGCATTCTTCATGCCGCTGCTCAGCTCAAACAGGACCTTATTCAAGGCGTCAGTCGTCTCGGCCCTGACCATGGCGGCCAACTCCTCGTTGGCCTTGGTGCGCAGGGCGGCACGGGCGGCGGGGTCGGCCTCGCCGCGCTGGGCATCGTCATAGGCGTTGATGATGCCGTTGGCTTTGCTGCCGACGCTCAGCGTGTAGCGCTCGATGTGGAACACCGATTTTGCGTAGGACGCATCGGCCATGGCGGCCAGCAGACGGCTGGCCCAGTAGAAGTTGTCGGTGGAGACATCGCCCGTCGTGTTGGACAGGTACTCCGGCGTCGTGTCCACGTTGGCGTAGAAGGGCACCATCGTGTTGAAGGCGTTGGACGCAAAGGCCAGCCACTCCACGGCGCGGAAGTCCTCCGGTACGTCGGGGCGCATTTGCAGCAGTGCCATAAAGTCGTTGCGGTTCACGCCGATGGGACGGTAGATGCCCCTCTCGGAAGCCGTGGCCGCATAGGGGTCATACGGCGTGCCCTGATAATGGCTCGACAGCACGTACTTAACGTCCTCGGGCGTGATTTTTTTCTCGGGCACCATGCACCAGGGCAGGTCGTCGGAGCGCGGCGTAAAGTCGGCGTCCGGGCCGTCCCAGGCGAACGTATTGGGGTTGAAATAACGCAGCATGTACCAGCCGCGGGGCGTGTTGTAGACATGGTCGGCATCGTCGTGGCTGCCGAAGGCGTCGCGCGGATTCAGCGCACCGTCCAGGGACAGGTCAAGATGGTACTTGTCGATAAAGCCGCGCAGGTCGGCGGAGCACATGAACTCCTTCTGCTCGCCCAGCGCGTCGTCCAGGTCGAGCGTGTCAAGGCCGAGCTGGTTCGGCATGACCACATAGACGTCATCAGGCACGCGGCGGGCCATCCAGTGGTGGCCGCCGATGGTCTCGAGCCACCAGACCTCGTCCACATCCTGGAACGCGATGCCGTTCATCTCGTAGGTGCCGTACTGCTCCAGCAGACTGCCAAGGCGCCGGACGCCCTCGCGCGCGGAGCGGACATAGGGCAGGACCAGATAGACAATGTCCTCCTCGCCGATGCCACCCTTGACGAGCGGGTCAGCGCCCAGCACGCGCGGGTTGGAGGTGATGGTCTCGGTAGCCGTCATGCCGACGTTGGCCGCGTTGACGCCGCTGGCCGCCCACAGGCCCTTGCCTTCGACAGCGTTGGGCACCGCGGTAATACGCAGGCCGCTGCCGGGCAGGGGGATCTCGACGCCCGAAATGACGGATTTATAGACCGCGGGGTAGTCCTGCGACTGAAAAACGGTAAACTTTTTGGCAGTGAAATGGCCGGAGCCGGAATCGTCGTTGCGGGCAATCATCGTGGACCCGTCGTAGGACGCATTTTTGCCGACCAGAATGGTGGTGCAAGCCATGGTTAAATCGTCTCCTTTTATGTATCTGTAGACACCGCATTGTAGGGGCCGGGCACGCCCGGCCCGCGGGTTTCCCGCCGGTGTGTGCTCATGGGTAGGTACCGGGCCGGACATGTCCGGCCCCTACAGGCATCCCACTATTTCCCTATTATAGAACAATTTGTGCAAATTTCAACCGTCACATTTCCTGCGCCACGCCCTGCGCGATCACACCGCTCTGGTAGGCTTCGACCAGGGCTGTCAGGTCACGGATCAGCGCCTGCTTGCGCCCGCCCTCGTCGGTGTCGCGCACCAGAATGCGCTGGGGCGCAGTATAGATATACTCGCTCTTGCTGGCAATGTCCTCGTCCTCGTGGATGGCCTTGTCCACGCTCTCAAACGGCTGGTGGGTGCGCAAGATCAACCCGCGGGAGTTATAGACCAGTGTGTAGCCGGCTATGCCGGTGCGCCGGTGGTAGGCACGGCAGAAGCCGCCGTCAATAATGATGAGCCGTCCACCGCCCTTGATGGGGCTTTCCCCCTCGATGGCGCGGACCGGGACATGGCCGTTCACGATGTGGCTGCCCTCGCCGGACAGACCAAATTCGCGCAAAATATGCTCGGCGGTGCGCGGGTCGGCAATGTGCCTGTAGTAGGGGTCCTTGATCTCCACCTGGGCCGCCGGGTCGGCAATATAGAGCCGCTCAAACGTCGTCATGGCGCTGCGGCCAAACAGCGGCGATTTTGCCCCGCACCACAGGTACCACAAAAAGTCCTGTCCGGCCAGCCGTGCCGGGCTGCCCGCGGGCGCGCTGTAGCCCTGGCGGGCGCGGCGGTCACAGTAGTCGAACAGCTGCTTGCCGCTGCGGGCGGTGCCCTCAAACCGAATGGCCGCAAACGCGCCGTCCTCGGTCATCGGCACTGCGCCGTGGTAGAGCAGATTGCCGTTGCACATTTTATAAAACGCGCCGTGGGCGTACAAAAATTGCACATGGCGCTGCAGGCGCTCGCTCTCGGCAAAGCTGCGCACCAGCTCAGCGGTGATCTTTTCCTCGTCGGCAGTCAGCGCGGCGGGGTTGGCCGGGTCAACGGTGGGGAAGTCGCAGTCCAGCAGGGGATAGGTCGTGCCGAAATAGTCCACCGTGCCCGCGGCAAAGTCAATGTGGTTCAAAAAGTCGCGGCCCTGCAAATCAAAATCCGGGTTGCGGGCAATGACCTGTGCCTCCAGCTTGAGCATCATAATGGTCACGGCCTTGTGCATCCGCGCGGCGGCGGTCAGGTCGCCTGCCGCTGTGCGCTGGTCGGCGTGGGGCAGCCAGCGCGAAACATCGGAATCCGCGTAAGTATGCTGGGCAAAGCGCTCCAAGCGGCGCAGGCTGATGCCGTAGCCACCCTCCAGCGTGTCCAGATTGTTGTAGGCCAGCGTTGTTTTCAGCACGGTCATAATGCAGAGCGGGCTGCCCGCTGCCGCGCCCATCCAGACCACGTCGTGGTTGCCCCACTGGATGTCCACCTGATGATGCGCCATCAGACTGTCCAGAATGCGGTCCGGGCGCGGGCCGCGGTCAAACAGGTCGCCCACAATGTGCAGACGGTCCACAGCCAGCCGCTTGATGACCTCGCAGAAGCGGATAATATAGGCGTCGGCGCGGTCATAGCGGATGATGCTCTCAATGATCTCGCCGTAATACTGGTCCTTGTCGTGGTCCTCAAAGTGGGCGTGAAGCAGCTCGTCGAGGATGTAGCCGCAGTTCTGCGGCAGACAGCGGCGCACATGGTTGCGGGTATGCTTGCTGGACACGAACCGGCACAGGTCGATGAGCCGCAGCAGCGTCATGCGATACCAAGCGTGCAGGTCTCTCTGGCGGGCTTTCAGCTCGGGCAGCTTCTGATTGGGATAATAGACGAGCGTCGCCAGCTCGGCACGCTCCTCGGCGGGGACACCGTTGCCAAGCACCGTGTCGATTTTTTCACGGATGACGCCCGATGCACTATTTAATATATGTACGAACGCTTCGTGCTCGCCGTGCAGGTCACTCATGAAGTGCTCGGTGCCCTTGGGCAGACGGAGCAGGGCCTCAATGCGGATGATTTCGCTGGCCGCGGCGGCCACGGTCTGGTATTTCTGAGACAGCAGGCGCAGATAGCGCAGATGCTCATCGGAATATTGCACGGGCAGGACCTCCCTGTACTTTTCTTTCATCTACATGGAATTATAGCACACCTTGCGGCAAAACAAAAGGCCGCAGCCCGGAATTTTGGGCTGCGGCCTGATGATTTTTAGGGCAGGGGCTCTGTAGGGGCGGATTCTATATCCGCCCGTGGACGTTTACCCTGCGTTCATCTTTTTTCACAACGGGATGCTGCCAAGCGGGCGCATATAGAATGCGCCCCTACGGTGCAGCATGGCTGCACATTTTTTGCAATCACTCGATCTCGATCAGCGTCTGCTTCGGCTCGAGCTTCTTGGCCTCGGCCTTGGGCAGATGCAGGGTCAGGATGCCGTTCTCAAACTTAGCGCTGATGTCCTTGGGCTCCAGCTCCTTGCCGACATAGAAGCTGCGTGCGCAGCTGCCGGTAGCACGCTCCTGGCGGATATAGCGGCCCTCGTTGTCCTTGTCATCCAGCTCCTCATTGCGCTGGGCGCTGATGGTCAGATAGCCGTTGTCCAGATCCAGCTTGACATCCTCTTTCTTGAAGCCGGGCAGATCAACGAACACATCGTAGCTGTCCTTGTTCTCGCGGACATCGGTTTTCATCACATTGGCGGCACGTTTGCCAAACATACCGCGGGGCGCAGCGGCCTTCATGGCGCGGTCAAAATCGTGCTCCCAATCGTTGCTGAACAGATCATCCATCAAAGCCTCATTGAACATATACGGAACCATCATCATAAGTCATTCCTCCAATTTTCATCGGCCACCCGTTTGTTTGCGGGCGGTTGACTTTTGATATACATTTTTGTGTTCCCTTGGGGATTCGGTCCTTCCGTTCCTCTTTCCCTTGGAACGCCTCTATAATAGCACCGAACATTAGCACTGTCAATAGTAGAGTGCTAATGTTTACATGTTATGTAATGTTTGTTCACAAAATATGTAATAAGTTTTTTTGAATTACGATGATACGTCTGTTTTGCTAGCCCGTAGGGAGGGATCTTGACCCCTCCGGGACGTTTGCGGCAGCCGCAGACCACCCCGGGACGCATGTATGCTGCCTGGGAAAGTGCATCACTGCCACAAGCCTCCTGCGGAGGGGTCAAGACCCCTCCCTACGACTTACCCGCAAGTGCCCGCTAATGGGAAGCCTGCGCTCCGGTCATTCACGGGGCAGCCTTTGCTTTCTAAAGCCTGCTCACGGGGGAGAAGGCTTCTCATCTTTACATTATGTCGTATTCAATCGGCGTCTCAAACAGCCGTGCCGCCTTCTCCCGGTCCTCGGTCTGGCCCAGCGCCCACATCAGCTTGACGGCGACAGCCTCGGGGGTCATGTCGCGGGCCTCCAGGACGCCGGGCAGCTCACCGACGGCGCGGCCCACCTCGTAGACGGCAAGGTCGCAGCCTTCATGCGGGACCTGCGTGGTAAACACCGCCAGCCGCCCGCTCTCACACCAGCGGCGCAGGGCGGCGAACATCTCGCCGTGCTCCCCGCCCGGCAGGCCGCCGACGCCGAAGCTCTCCAGCACCAGTGCGCGGTAGCGCGGGGCCAGCAGCGGGATGATGTCCGCCCGCATGCCCGGCACAAGCCGCAGCACAAAAACGGCGGGCTCAAGCCTTTCATAGAACCGCACGGGCGGCTGGTCCGCGGGGCGGCGCAGAAACGTCACCAGCCGCGTATCGCGGAACACCGCGGTCTCGGGGTAGTCGATGCTGGAAAACGCATTGAAGCTGCGCGTCCGCGTCTTGCGCGCGCGCGTGCCCAGAATGACCTTGTTGTCAAACACAAGCTGTACGCCCCATGCGCCGTCGCTGACCGCGTAGACGAACGCGCGGTAGAGGTTGTTGCGCGCGTCGGTATCGCGGTTGTAGATGGACTTCTGGCTGCCGGTCAGCACAACGGGCTTCGCGCTGTTCTGCACCATGTAGCTGAGCGCCGCGGCGGTGTAGGCCATCGTGTCTGTGCCGTGGGCGATGACAAAACCGTCGCAGGCGTCATAATTTTCTTTGATGCAGCGCACGATGCTCTGCCACTGCGCGGGGCCGACGTTCGTCGAATCCAGGTTGAACACCTGCACAGCGCTGACCTCGCACAGGTCAGCCAGCTCGGGCACGCAGGCCAGCAGCTCCTCTGACGTGATGGCTGGGGCCAGCCCGCCCGCCGCCGTAGGGCGGCTTGCAATCGTCCCGCCTGTGGCGAGAAGCAGAATTTTTTTCATCAAAATACCTCACTTCCTTGGCCCCCTCTGCGAGGGGGCTCCGCCCGCAGGCGGTGGGGGAGAGAGCTTCGCGGTTATCCGAAATATTTCGGGTCATGGCAAAGTTCTCTCCCTCCGGCCCTACGGGCCACCGCTCCCCTTCTGGCGCAAGCGCCACCTCCCCCGTATCGGGGGAGTCTGTCTCGCAGAGGGAGGCAAGAGCTTTTCACTCCGCCCACATCAGATGCCGCTCCGCGACGACCTGGGCGTCCAGTGTGCGCGGACCTGCCGTAAAGCGCACGGTCACGCGGCGGCCCGCAACGCTTTCCACGGTGCCGGGGCCAAAGACGGCATGCCGCACATGGGCACCGACGGCGGTGATGCTGTCCACATCCACAGGCGGCAGCGGGGCGCGCACCGCGGGCGGGGGTGTGCGGCGGCCCGCGGGCTCGGCGTCGCGGCTTTTGCGGTGGCCGGGCAGACCGGACAGCACCTCATCCACAAAGGTCGAGCGCTCCGCCGCGCAGTCAAACAGCACCAACTGCTGCCGCGCGCGGGTCATGGCCACGTAAAACAGCCGCCGGTCCTCCTCATACTGCTGCGTCTCGCCGGGCGTGCGGCAGCACAGCTCCGGCTTGGCGGGCAGAATGCCGTCCAGCACATCCAACAAAATGACCCGGTCATATTCCAGCCCCTTGGCCGAATGGATCGTCGAAAGCAAAAACCTGCACCCGGGCGGGTTCTCATGGTTTTGTATGATGCTGCGCAGCTTTTCCAGCCGCCGCAGCAGGTGCCGCGGCGTCGGCTCCTGTGCGCCGAGCATTTCCAGCACGGCCAGCTTCGTGCGGTCCATGCCGTTTTTGTCCAGATATTTGCCGTAGCCCAGCTGGTCGGCCAGGAACCGCACCGCATCGTCCGCGGCCATTTTGGGCAGACGCGCCAGACCGTCCGCCACGCCAGCCATGGCAGCGCGGGTGCGCGGACGGATGCTGTCCTCATTCAGCAGGGCCGTCCAGCAGCCCTGCCCGTACTGCCGCGCCTGATTGCAGGCAAACAGCGCCTGTGCGCGGGTGACGGGTACACCGAATTTGTAGTAGCAGCGCAGAAAAGTTTCCCCATCCGCGGGGTGTGCGGCCAGCGTAAAAATATCGGTCACATCGCGGACGATCTTGTTGGTAAAAAAGGTCTGGTCCACTGCCTTGCAGGCGTAGGGGATGCCCCGCCGTTCGCACAGGTCGATGATGGGCAGTGCGCTCTCGTGGTTGCGGAACAGCACCGCCGTCCCGGTATCGCAGTGCTGCGCCGTCTCAAACAAGAATGGCAGCTGGTCGGCGCGGCGCGGCACGGTGACGATCTGCAGCGGAGCGCCGGGGCCCTGCGTCGGTGCGATGGTCTTGGGGCGGCGATAGCGGTTGCGCGCCACAAAGCGGTTGGCAGCCTCCAGAATCGGCTCTGTGGAGCGATAGTTCTGCTCCATCAGCAAAATCTGTGCGCCGGGATAGGTCTTTTCAAAGTCCATCAGCGCCTGGGGGTAGGCGGCGCGGAAACCGTAAATGCTCTGGTCCTCGTCGCCGACCATAAAGATATTGCCGCTTTCCTGCGCCAGCACGCGGATAATTTCATGCTGTACCTTGGACGTATCCTGCGACTCATCGACGCAGAAATACTTGTACCGTTTGCGGAACGCCGCCGCAACCGCGGGCGCACCGCGCAGGATTTGCAGCGCAAAGCAGAGCTGGTCGTCGTAGTCCATTTTGTGCGCGGCCTTCAGCGCCTTCTGGTAGCCGCGGTACAGGTCGGGCAGATTCTCAATATCGGTTTCCAGTTCGTCCAATTCCGCGTCGGTCAGGCACATATTTTTAATGTAGGTGATGGCGGTGCGCAGATCCTTGACCGTGCTCTCGGCGGGGTACTCGTGGTTTGTGTCCTGCCATAGCCGCATGAGCAGCGGCGTGGTCTCGCTCTCATTGCGGATGAGCTCCGGCGGGATACGGCCATACATGCGGCTGTACAGCGCGATGATGCGCGCCGCCACACCGTTGATGGTGCGGAACTCCAGCCGTGCGGCCAATTCGCCGCCGAACCGCGCCGCGAACCGGGCGCGCATCTCCTGCGTGGCGGCGACGGTGTAGGTCATTGTCAGGATGGCTTCCGGCGCAATGCCGCAGACCTCGGTCATATAGCCCAGCCGGGTGATGAGCACGGTGGTTTTGCCGCTGCCCGGCACCGCCAGCAGCAGCACCGGGCCGTTGACCGCCTCCACCGCCGCGCGCTGCTGGTCGTTCAGGGCCGCCAGATGGGCCGTTTCAAATATAGCCTTGTCCATGGCAGCTCCTTTCGTGCAGTATAAATTGCCGCGCAGTAGGGGCCGCAGATGTGCGGCCCGCAGCTTCACGGGAGACGCCCGCTTATAGGCAGGCCGCGGGCCGGGCATGCCCGGCCCCTACAGTGTTTCCCTATTGTACCATACATCCCGCACAAAAGCAAAGCAGCCGGTCCATGCCCTCCTTGCCGAGCAGTAATTGCGTGCGTGAAAACTGGTTTAACATAGATCGTTCCTCTCTCGCCCGTAAACGAGTTCTATGGGCAAAGCCGCGGGCCGGGCATGCCCGGCCCCTACTTCTCTATATCCCCACTATGCAGATGTGATTATAAATGTCAACCTTGCAAAGTGTAAAAACCTGCAGCATTTCAGCCCGCGTATTTTGTCACCCCCAAGTCTTGGATAAACGCGCACACTGTGGTACAATATGTAAGAAAGAGCAAACTTCCCATAACCAAAGGACGTCACCATGAAACAAGGCAATTTGAATATACGCTGCACCGAAGATTACGCGGTGCTGTACTGGGATAAACCCGCCGCCGCGCCCAGCGGGGCGGAATACACGGTCTCCCTGAACGGTGAGGCCGTTGGCCGCACAGACCGCACCCATTTTACGATAGAGGGGCTGAGCTACGGCAGTGCCTTCCGGGTGGACGTGGTCAGCGGCAGCTACTGCATCGGCTCGGCCATGCTGCAGTTCGGCAGGGAAAAACGCCGCATCGACATTACCGCCGCGCCCTACTTCTGCAAGGGCGACGGCCATATCCTGAACACCGACAATTTACAGCGGGCCATCAACGACTGCGGCGCGGACGATATTCTGTACGTGCCGGCGGGCGATTTCCTGACCGGCGCACTGCGGCTGCACAGCGATTTGGAAATTTATCTGGCCAAGGGCGCGGTCCTGCAGGGCACAACGAACATTCACGACTATTCGCCCCGCATCCCCAGCCGATTTGAGGGCACCGAGATGCGCTGCTACTCAAGCCTTTTGAACGCGGGCGACATGAACCACAAGACCGGCCCGAACTGCCGCAATATCATCATCCGCGGCAGGGGCACGATCTGCGGCGGCGGGCAGGAGCTGGCCCGCAAGATCATTGAGGACGAGCGTGCTCGCATCAAGAGCTTTCTGGACGACAACCGGGAGCTCGTCGAAAGCTGCGAGAACAGCGACACGATCCCGGGCCGCGTCCGCCCGCGGCTTATCAATTTAAGCAACTGTGAGAACGTCTGGATCAGCGGTATCACGTTGAAAAACGGCCCGTCCTGGAACGTCCACATGATCTACTGCGACGACATCCAGACCGACCACTGCACCTTTGTGTCCGAGGGCGTCTGGAACGGCGACGGCTGGGACCCGGACTCCTCAACGAACTGCACGCTGTTTGCGTCGGAGTTCTTCACGGGGGACGACGCTGTCGCCATCAAGAGCGGCAAGAACCCCGAGGGCAACGAAATCAACCGTCCCTGCGCGCATATCCGGGTGTTTGACTGCCGCAGCGACTGCGGCCACGGCATCTGCATCGGCAGCGAGATGAGCGGCGGCGTGGAGGACGTGCAGATCTGGGACTGCGATCTGGCAAACTCGCTGTCCGGCATCGAGATCAAGGCCACGCCCAAGCGCGGCGGCTATGTGCGCGGCGTGACCGTGCGGGACTGCATCACGCCCCGCGTCATGCTGCACAGCGTACCGTACAATGACGACGGTGTGCCCGCCGGTGCCCCGCCGAAGCTCGAGCACTGCTTCTTTGAGCGGCTGACCCTGACCGCCGAGGTGCTGGACCATGACCGCAGCCGACACGATGCCGCCCCGATCGAGATCGCGGGCTTTGACAAGCCGGGCTATGAGGTCGAGGACATTGTCTTTAAGGATATTACCATCACCAAGCCGTCCGTCGTCCTGCCGCTGGGGCTGTGCAAGGGTGTGACGCTAAGCAATCTTGCGTGCGTGAAGGAATAAGCCTAAGGCCTCCCTTTGACAAGGGAGGCCTTTCTCCCCACTTTATGAACAAATCTTAAAACTTCCTTACACCCTCTTGCACCGCGGTGCAGGAGGGTGTATTATTATCATGTTTTAATAATTAACACAAGCCAACTATTAACAGGAGGTGTTCACCGATGGGCACTGAAACCCCTTATCTGAGCGGGGTGTTCCGCTTTGTGGCGCGGCTGCACACACTGTCCAGGCGCGGGATGCGCATGGCACTGGCCGGGCAGCCCAAATGCCGCTATGGCATGCTGCAAAGTCTGTACAATCTCATTGAGCAGCACGGCTGCGACGGCGCGATCTATGTCTCGGACATTGCGCGGCAGATGCACCAGCCTATGCCGGCGATTTCCCGCGGGCTGCGTCAGATGGAGCAGGACGGCCACATCGTCCGCGAGACCGACCCAAAGGACCGCCGCAAGACGCTGGTGCGCATCACCCCGGCAGGGGAGCGCGCCCGCAAAACCAATGAGCAGGCCATGAACGACTACTTTGCCCGCATCATGGCGCGGCTGACCCCGGAGCAGCTGGCGCAGGCCAACGCCGTAAAGGACGCTCTGCTCGCCGCCATCGAGGCCGAGAACGCCGCTATGAAAACCGATTTGAAAGGAGAACCCCCGCATGACGAAAATTTTTAAGCAGCTGGGGCGGCACTGGGCGGCCTGCCTGGCCGTCGTTGCGCTGCTCATCGTGCAGGCATACTGCGATTTAAGCCTGCCCGACTACACAAGCAAAATTGTGGACACCGGCATCCAGCAGGGCGGCATTGAAAGCCCCGTGCCCGACACCGTCCGCAGCACAACGCTGCAGGCGCTCGAGCTGCTCATGTCCGAGGACGACGCCGCACTGGCGGACGAAGCCTACTCCGCCCCCGACGCGGACGGTATGCGCACACTGAATCCGGACGCGGACACCGCCGCGCTGGAAAATGCGTTCACAACGCCGGACGTTGTGCTGTACATGGCCGCGGCAAAGAATGCCGCCACTGCCGCCGGTACCACCGACACCGTGGCCCCCACGGCCTATGACCTCGACGCCGTCGCCACGCAGCTGGCCGCCGCGTCCCGGGCCCCCGGCGCACGGGAAATGCTGCAGAACCAGCTGACGGACGGTCTCGCCCAGCTGGACGAGACCGTCGCCGACAGCCTGTCCAGCCAGGCCATGCTGCTCGTCGCGCTGGAATATGACGCTCAGGGCATTGCCCATGACGTGCAAATGTCCTATCTGCTGCGCACGGGCGGCCAGATGCTGGCTTTAACGCTGCTCATGGTTGCCGTGGCCGTCGCCGTCGGCTTTATCGCGTCCCGCGTCTCCGCCGCCATTGGCCGTGACCTGCGCCGCGACGTGTTCAGGACCGTCGTCGGCTACTCCAACGCCGAAATCGAAAAATTTTCCACTGCTTCGCTGATTACCCGCACCACGAACGACATCCAGCAGGTGCAGTTCGTCTGCGTGATCCTGCTGCGCATGGTAGCCTACGCGCCCATTTTGGGCATTGGCGGCATCATGCACGTTGCCAGCGGCAACACGGGGCTGGAATGGATCATCTTTGTGGCCGTGGCCGCGCTGCTGGCGCTCATCGCCGTTTTGATGAACGTAGCCATGCCGAAATTCAAGCAGATGCAAGTCCTGGTGGACCGGCTGAACCTTGTCAGCCGCGAAATCCTGACCGGCATTATGCCCATCCGCGCGTTCAGCCGCGAGGAATTTGAGGAAAAGCGCTTTGACAGGGCCAACACCGACCTGATGAAGACCCAGCTGTTCACCAACCGCACGATGGTCGCCATGATGCCGTTTATGACGCTCATCATGAACGGCACGAGCCTGCTCATCGTCTGGTTCGGCGGCAAGGCGATGGATCTGGGCAACATGCAGGTGGGTGAGATGATCGCGTTCATCACCTACACGATGCAGATCGTCATGTCTTTCCTCATGCTCTCGATGGTCGCCGTCATGCTGCCCCGCGCCGGTGTGGCTGCGGACCGCATTGACGAGGTCATCAAGACCCCCTCGACCATCCATGACCCCGCTGCGCCCAAGGCACTGCCCGCGGACGGCACCCACGGCGTTGTGGCGTTCCATGACGTCAGCTTCCGCTATCCCGGCTCCGACGAGGACGCGCTCGAGCACATCAGCTTCACGGCCAGACCCGGCGAGACAACGGCCATCATAGGCTCCACGGGCTGCGGCAAATCTACGCTGCTCAACCTGATCCCGCGCTTTTACGATGTGACCGAGGGCAGCGTGACGATCGACGGCGTTGACGTGCGCGACATGACCCAGGCACAGCTGCACGACGAGCTGGGCTATGTACCGCAGAAGGGCGTGCTGTTCAGCGGCACGATCACATCCAACCTGAAGTTCGGCGGCGACCACATCACCGACGCCGACGCAGAGCAGGCCGCCGAGATCGCCCAGGCCACGGAGTTCATCTCCGCTAAGCCCGAGGGCTTCGACAGCCCGATTGCCCAGGGCGGCAGCAACGTCTCCGGCGGGCAGAAGCAGCGCCTTTCGATTGCCCGCGCCATTGCCAAACACCCGCAGATCTATCTGTTTGACGACAGCTTCTCGGCGCTGGACTACAAGACCGACGTGGCGCTGCGCCGTGCGCTGAAGGCTAAAACTGACAACGCCACGGTCATTATTGTGGCGCAGCGCATCTCCACCGTGCTGCACGCGAACCAGATCCTGGTGCTGGATGAGGGGCGCATCGTCGGCAAGGGCACCCATGCCCAGCTGATGGAAAGCTGCCCCGCGTATCAGGAAATTGTGCGCAGCCAGCTAAGCCAGAAGGAACTGAATTTGCAGAAGGAGGGTGAGTGATATGCCAAGACCTGGACGCATGACGACGGAGCGCGCCAAGGACTTCAAGGGCACGCTGCGCCAGCTGCTGGCCGCCATGAGCAAGTATAAGCTGTCGCTGGTCGTCGTCATTGTTTTCGCTGTTCTGTCAACCATTTTCAACATTGCAGGGCCGAAGATCCTGGCCAAGGCCACCACGGCGCTGGCCACCGGCTGGATCGCCAAGCTGCGCGGCGTGGGCGGCATCGACTTTGCCTACATCGGCAAGGTGCTGCTGTTTCTGCTGGGCATGTACCTGCTGTCTGCGGCGTTCAGCTTCATTCAGGGCTGGCTCATGTCCGGCCTGTCGCAGAAGGTTTGCTACGACTTTCGCGACCAGATCAGCAAAAAGATCAACCGCCTGCCGCTGGCCTACTTTGAAAAGCGCACCGTCGGCGAGGTGCTGTCCCGCATTACAAACGACGTGGATACGCTGGGCCAGAGCCTGAACCAGAGCGTGACCCAGCTGATCACCAGCGTTGCGACGATGGTCGGCGTGCTCATCATGATGCTGTCCATCAGCCCTAAAATGACGCTGATCGCCCTGCTGATCCTGCCGGTCTCGCTGGCGCTGGTGCTGGTGGTCGTCAAGTTCAGCCAGAAGTATTTCAAGGCGCAGCAGGCGACGCTGGGCGTTGTCAACGGTCAGGTCGAGGAGGTCTACTCCGGCCACAACGTCATCAAGGCGTTCAACCGCGAGGCCGCCGTGCTGGACGACTTCAACGCCGCGAACGATAAGCTGTACGAATCCGCGTGGAAATCGCAGTTTTTGTCCGGCCTGATGCAGCCCATCATGAACTTTGTGGGCAACCTGGGTTATGTGGCCGTCGCCATCGTCGGCAGCATTTTTGCCGCTGCGGGCGCCATCACCATCGGCGATATTCAGGCGTTCATCCAGTACGTCAAGAACTTCACCCAGCCCATCCAGCAGCTGGCGCAGGTGTCCAACATGCTGCAAAGCATGACCGCCGCCGCCGAGCGCGTCTTTGAATTTTTGAACGAGCCCGAGGAGGACCAGTTGGCCGACCCCGCCCGCCGCGCCGACCCCGCCTGCATCGACGGCCAGGTCACGTTTGACCATGTAAAGTTCGGCTACACGCCGGAAAAGACCGTCATCCACAATTTCAGCTGCAATGTCAAGCCCGGCCAGAAGGTCGCCATCGTCGGCCCCACCGGCGCGGGCAAGACCACAATGGTCAAGCTGCTCATGCGGTTCTATGATGTGGATTCCGGCGAAATTTTGCTGAACGGCCATAACGTCAGGGACTTTGACCGCAGCGACCTGCGCGAGGGCTTCGGCATGGTGCTGCAGGATACCTGGCTGTTCAAGGGCACGATCATGGAGAACATCCGCTATGGCCGTCTGGATGCCACGGACGAGGAGGTCATTGCCGCCGCGAAGGCTGCAAACGCCGACCACTTTATCCGCACGCTGCCCGGCGGCTACCAGATGGAGCTGAACGAGGACGCCTCCAACGTCAGCCAGGGCCAGAAGCAGCTTTTGACGATTGCCCGCACGATTTTGGCGGACAACCGCATCCTGATCCTCGATGAGGCGACATCGAGCGTTGACACCCGCACCGAGCAGCGCATCCAGACGGCTATGGACCGCCTGATGCAGGGCCGCACGAGCTTCATCATCGCGCACCGCCTGTCCACCATCCGCGATGCCGATTTGATCCTGGTCATGCGCGAGGGCGACATTGTCGAGCAGGGCACCCACGACGAGCTGATCGAAGCCGGCGGGTTCTATGCCGATTTGTACAACAGTCAGTTTGAGGATGTGACGGCGTAAGACCAAAACAAAAAAGTCGACAGTGTGCCAAATCCGTTGCACGCTGTCGATTCAGACCGTCAAAAGAATTGCATTCCCGACTTATTGCGTGTGTAGGGGCGACCATTGGTCGCCCGCCAACTTACCGCAGCAACGCATTTTCTGGGATAGTTTTCTTACAAGGCAAACGGGTGCGGGCGAG
>OLNQ01002526.1_pt1 | contig 15803 bp, 10 predicted proteins | sample 1672821 | NCBI WGS metagenome assembly OLNQ01 (sample SAMEA3136727, study PRJEB25190) | human gut metagenome | biome: human gut; feature: human-associated habitat; material: faeces | place: Austria | collected 2013 | reverse complement strand
ACTCAGCGCGAAAGACCGCGCGATCCTCGGTCATACCTACGGCGTGTTCGGCTACGAAAAGCTGTCCGCGGACGAGCTGGGCCTGCGTGAAATGCTCTCGCCGGATGGCGTGACAAAAGCCAGAAAAGCTGCACTGGAGCGCCTGCGCAGCCGGTATCCCGGCAGCGGCCTGCACCTCTGGCGGGATGTGTATCATGCACTGAAAGACATATAAAATGGGCCTGCATTGGTGAAAGCGGTGCAGGTCTTTATGTTCGAGCAGAGACGTTCTGAATGTTCAATTTCTGTAAATCTTTATGTGAATTTTCACTATATTCACCATTTTTCACTTGCGTGGAGTGAAAATAGTGGTATAATAAAAATAACCAACACGGAGGTGTGATTGATGCAGTACGAAAACGAGCGCATGGAATATAAATCTCAACTGACGGACGACATTTACAAGGAAGTCATCGCCTTTACGAACACGGATGGCGGTGTGATCTATATCGGCATTGACGATCAGGGCAATGTGACCGGCATTGACAATGTGGACGAGACCTACACGCGGCTGACAAACGGCATCCGCGACGCCATTCAACCGGATGTGACGATGTTCGTGCGCTATGTGCTGCAGGAGAACAAGGTCATCCGCATTGAGGTCGGCGAGGGCAGCTATAAGCCGTATTATCTGAAGGGCAAGGGACTGAAGCCCGCCGGCGTCTATGTCCGGCAGGGCGCGACGAGTGTACAGGCGTCGCCGGAGCAGATCCGGCAGATGATTAAGGACTCGGACGGCGACGTGTTTGAAGAAATGCGCACCGTGCAGCAGGATCTGACCTTTGACGAAGCTGCGGCTGCGTTCAAGCGGTACACGGTGGATTTTTCAGAGGACAAGTATATTGCGCTGGGGCTTCGGAACATTCACGACGATCAGTACACCAATCTGGCGCTGCTTCTGTCCGATCAGTGCCAGCACACGACGAAAATTGCCGTATTCAACGATGAATCCTGCACAGAGTTCCGGGACAGCAAGGAGTTTGGCGGCTCGATCTTCAAGCAGTTTGAAAACTCGATCAATTATCTGGCGCTGTGCAACAGAACCGTCTCTACCATCAAGGGTGTCGTCCGCACGGATAAACAGGACTATCCCGAGGAAGCCATCCGCGAAGCGCTGCTCAATGCGCTGGTGCATCGGGACTACAGCTTCAGCGGCAGCATTATCATCAACGTGAACGACAGCAAAATGGAATTTATTTCTCTGGGCGGCCTCCTGCCCGGCCTTTCCACGGAGGATATCCGCCTCGGCGTTTCTCAGCCGAGGAATAAGAAGCTGGCGGAGATTTTTCACCGTCTGCGCCTGATTGAAAGCTACGGCACCGGCATCCGCCGCATTTTCAAGCTCTATGCAAGCTGCCCCGTCCAGCCCAGCATTGAGGCAACGACAAATGCGTTCCGAATCGTACTGCCAAACATGAACGCCGCTTCTGCGGGCGCGGAAAATGCGGCAGAAGCAAAGCCCGCTGCACCGGTCATTACGCCGCAGATGAAGACAGTTCTTGAATATCTCAAGGAATACGGCGAAATGCGCGACGAGGATTTGCAGGAGCTGCTGCATATTAAAAAAACCAGAGCCTACCTGCTGACCCGCCAGATGAGCGAGGAAGGGCTGATCGAGGTCGTCGGCAGAGGGGCGGAGAAAACATATAAATTGAAATAAAGTGGAGGTGCGTCATGGCACTGGAAAATAAATTGGGACTGACGAGTTCTGCCGACCTTGCGCGCGAGGAGGAACGGATCAGCAAGAAAAAGGCCGTATGGCTATTTGAAAGCGGCACACTGGACAAGCTGTCTGTCGGCACGTTCGTGTCGCTCGAGGCGATTCACAGGGCGCTTTTTGAGGATATTTATGACTTCGCGGGCGAGCTTCGCACGGTGAATCTGGCGAAAGGTAATTTCCGCTTTGCGCCGCTGATGTATCTGGAAGCGGCGCTGGCAAACATCGAGAAAATGCCACAGAGTACTTTTGATGAAATCATCGAAAAGTATGTAGAAATGAACGTCGCGCATCCGTTCCGCGAGGGTAACGGGCGCAGTATGCGTATCTGGCTTGATTTGATGCTGAAAAACGGTATTGGTCAGGTCGTGGATTGGAGCAAGGTCGATAAGGAGGACTATCTGCTTGCAATGGAGCGCAGTCCGATTAAGGATGTGGAGATTAAAGTGCTGCTGAAAGCCGCGCTGACAGATGATGTGAATAGCCGCGAGGTCTTTATGAAAGGGCTTGACCACAGCTATTATTACGAGGGATATACGACATTTAGGGCGGAAGAACTGTAAAAGTTTATACCATCAATCCACTGCACGAGCTTGTTGCTTTAGATGCCATCAATGTAAAATAATGATTGGAAGTTTAATATGTTCTATAAAATGATTGAGAACAAGTGCAGGGAATGGTACCATTCCGAGGAATGCACTGTTCATAGTTTGGTTGAATATATAGAGAAGACCGGAAAAATGAGAGATGCACAGGTTGAAGCAATTAAGCTTTATTTGTTTCTCAAAATCGGTTGCGGATGTAAGCCATTAGAGCTTTTGTTCAGACACGGATACTTCAATTCTATCAACTTGAACGATGTAGAATTGTCCACCACGACTCGTACTTACCTAGAAGAAAATCCGGCGGCAGCAGCATTGTTTGAATACGCTCTCTTAACAAACGACAGAGGGGAACAAGTTTCCGAAGGTATTGAAAAGCAGATAAAGAAGGACCCATCAAGCATTGACTATCACGCATTTTTCCAAGCAGTTTTTTTCAATGTATCCTACACTGATTATCTGTTCAGCCTCCCTATGGGTGCAGGAAAAACATATCTGATGGCCGCATTCATCTATCTCGATCTGTATTTTGCAAATAATGAACCACAGAATCCTGCATTCGCTCACAATTTCATCATCTTTGCACCTTCCGGCTTGAAATCCTCTGTTGTCCCAAGTTTGAAGACGATTCAGAACTTCAACCCTGCATGGGTCATCCCAGAGCCTGCTGCCACTGAGATCAAGCGTCTGATCTCCTTTGAGATGCTTGACCAGAGCAAGACAGCAAAAAAGTCCAACAAGACGAAAAATCCCAATGTCCAGAAAATCGCAACTCACCAGCCTTTGTCCGAACTTTTTGGCCTTGTTGCCGTTACAAATGCTGAAAAAGTCATCCTCGACCGTATTCAGGAGAAAGACGGACAGCTCAGTTTTCTCGAAGAAAGCGATGATGAAAAGGATCGGCAGGCCAATGAACTTCGCAACCTGATTGGCAAACTTCCCTTTTTGTCCATCTTTATTGATGAAGTCCATCACGCAATCAGTGACGAAATCAAGCTCCGTGCTGTCGTTACCCGCTGGGCAAAAAATGATACCATAAATTCCGTCATCGGCTTCTCTGGCACGCCATATTTGGAAAAAGCGGAGAAGATTCCTGTTGTCGATAAGTTGTCTGTTGCCACTGCTGAAATTACCAATATCGTCTACTACTATCCGTTGATCAACGGCATCGGGAATTTTCTGAAGCGACCGGTAGTTAAGATTGCAGAAGTGACTGATAGCAGCCGCATTATCGAAAACGGTGTTCGGGAGTTTTTTGATGGGTATAAGAACACTGTTTATACAGACGGAACGACTGCAAAGCTCGGGATCTATTGCGGTACGATTGAAAAGCTGGAGGAGCTGGTTTATCCTCTTGTGTCTGAAATTGCCTCAGCGTATGGTTTGGGCAGCGATACGATTCTTAAATTTCACAAAGGCAATAAGCAGTACCCCCAGCCCGTAGATAGCCAGATGCAGTTCGACACGCTTGACAAGCCTCTGTCTAAAATCCGTGTGATTCTCCTTGTTCAAATTGGAAAAGAAGGCTGGGATTGCCGCAGCTTGACCGGCATTATTCTCTCGCAGGAGGGAGATTGCCCCAAAAACATGGTGCTGCAGGCTTCTTGCCGCTGCCTGCGTCAGGTGGATAAGAGCACGGCAGAAACTGCACTGATTTATCTGAACGACGGCAATGCGGACAAGCTCAACGCACAACTCCAACAGCAGCACCATATTTCTCTGAAAGAGTTTACACAGAACAGCCCTGATCGAACTGAAATCAGGCGGTATGACCGTACCGCTTATTTAAAGTTGCCCAAAATTGACTTCTACCAGTTCAAAGTCAATTATGAGACGCTGACCATAGCACCAGCCGCGCCTGAAACAAAGATTCCAACCGTTGCGGTCGAAGCAAAGCTGTCAGGCAGTATCATCAAGACCACTGATTTGAGTATGAAAACCCAAAATATTAAGGTGGATGATTCGGAACGCGGTACAGAGCAGGCGACATTCTCCACATGGCTGCACCGAATTGTAAGAGGCAGCTTCGGTTCTCTCACTATGCAGGAACTCTCAGCACATTCCGAGGTATTGGATACTGTATATCATACCATCACCTACGAAAAAGACGGCATTCGGTTTTATAGTTCCCGCTATGACCATGCCATGGTAGAAGCAAACATCCGCAAAGCTTTCTGCGAAGAACGTTCCTTCATTACGAAGGAAGAACTGATTCCGGAAGCAGCCTGTCTGTTGAATATTACTAATTTTACGTCTGTTGTTCATACACAAACTCCTGCGGATTACTACCCCGAGCAGGATGGTGTGGAGCGCATCATTCTGGACGACAAAGGAAAGTTGAAAATGAACCCCGCTATTGAAGCTGCAATATTGGCTTTGGAGGCGGATGGCAGCGAACATAACCGCAAGTTAGCGGAGGCCATGCGGAAACAGAACGCTTCTTACCCACAGAAAAACCACTCGTTCCATTACCTGCCCTATCGGACTGACAGCAGTTTTGAGCAGACGTTTCTCAAGGAGGTGCTGGTCTTTGATGAAATCGAGCGGCTTGGGTTGGAGGTCTATTATAACGGCGACCGCGCGATGACAGAGTTTAAGATCAAATGTTACAAACGCGTTGGAACAGGCTGGCGCTATGTTGGTATGTATACGCCTGACTTCCTCATCATTCAACGCAGAGATGGTAAAATCTATAAAGCCATCATAACTGAGACAAAAGGACAGATTTATGCAAATGATCCTGCATTCATAGACAAACGGACATTCATGGAAACGGAGTTTTCCAAATATAACAACAGCGCCTTTGGCTACAGACGGTTTGATTACTTATATCTGGAGGATACGCTGACAGAGACGGAGCGGATTCAGATAACACATAAAAAGATTTGTGACTTCTTTAAGGAGAAAATACTGTGACTATTATTGACTATAGAAAAAGACTGGGATTGGGCTATTCTGACGCGGAGAAGCATGAGCACTTCATCGCATATATACATAATTTTTTCCTAAATGCAAGCGCAGATCATGATAGCTTCCCCCCTCTTATTGAGCAAGCATTTTGCAATAAGATAGGAGAGCGCATGGAGGACAATAATGATTGGTGCACCTTTGAAGAGCCAACTGGTCTACCGGCTGCATGGAAATATCTAAAAAAACGGACAGATATTTTTCTCGATTTTCTATTCTGCTATGTAATGCTTATCAACTGTTACGGAGGCAGGAAGAAAAACATAAAAAATGTGCTGACTGACGAGTTATTAAATGCTTTGGATGAGTGCCAGATTCCTTATGAAGTTGTACACGATGACGATGGCCTTTTTGTATTTCCGAAAGGCGCAAAAGAATTGGATGAAGCGCTTGTTTCAGAGCCGCTTGAATGGTTAAAAGATTACCCCGCTACACGTAAGACTTATGTTATAGCATTGAAACAGTATTCTGACGGCATTTATATCCGTGATGTTGCAGATAACTTGCGAAAAGCGTTGGAATCTTTCCTTCAGGAGTTTCTTAAGAACACAAAGAATCTTGAAACGAATAAGAACGAAATATGCAAATACTTAGGCGGACAGGGCGTCGATGCTGGTATTTCCGGCCTGTTCCAGCCACTAATCAATGCGTATAAGAATATGAACGACAAGATCGCAAAGCACAATGATGCCGTAGATGCAAAACTGTTGGAATTCCTACTCTACCAGACAGGCATCTTGATTCGCATGGTGTTATCAGTAAAGCAGGCGCAAGAGACGGAGGTACTCGATCATGCCGATTAAATATGTACCATTCATTCCAGAACCCGTGGAGGGGCAGGCTGTTCTGGGGAATTTCAATCGAATCCTTCGCTACAAAGGCGCAGATGAAATGTCCATGACGCTCCAACGCGGTATGCCGCTATATGAAATGGAAAAACAGGAAACTGTGGGCAAAAATGCTGACGGCAATATGGTTATTCGGGGCGAATGTGTTTCCGCCTGCGCCTACCTCAAGGAGCAAGGCATTCAGGTCGATCTGGTCTATATTGACCCGCCTTTTGCCAGCGGCGCCGACTATGCCAAACAGGTATATATCCGCCGCAATCCCAAGGTGGCCGAGGCGATTGCCGAAGCGGAGCAGACGCTAGATATTGACGAATTAAAGTCTTTTGAAGAGAAAATGTACGGCGATGTTTGGGATAAGGAGAAGTACCTAAACTGGATGTACGAAAACCTCATGGCGATTAAGAGCGTTATGAGCGAAACCGCCTCCATTTGGGTTGAACTAGACAACCATATTGGTCATTATGTCAAAATACTGTTGGATGAGATTTTCGGTGAAGACCACTTTGTAAATGAAATTGTCTGGAAACGAACATTCTCTCATTCTGATGTTGGCCAAGGCGCAAAACACCTTGGCCGTCTCCACGATGTGATTTTCTTATACAGCATGAGCGACGAATATGTACTAAATACGGTTTATACGCCCTATTCAAAAGAGTACATTGATAACTTCTTCCGCTATACTGATAGGGATGGCCGCCGTTATCGCTTAGTATCCATGATTGGTACAGGCGGCGCAGCAAAGGGCAACCCTTTCTATGAGTTTATGGGTGTTTCCAAATATTGGCGTTATAGTAAGAAGACGATCCAAGAATTAGTACAAAAGGGATTAGTTGTTCAGACAAAGCCGGGAGCAGTTCCTCAAAAAAAGAATTACTTGGATGAATCTCCCGGTGTTCCGCTACAGGATGTTTGGACTGATATTGCACCTGTTCAAGGCGGTTCCATTGAAAATGCGAATTATACTACACAAAAACCAGAAGCACTTCTTGAAAGAATTATAAAGACTTCTTCTGATGAGAACATGGTTGTTGCTGACTTTTTTGGCGGAAGCGGTGTGACCGCCGCAGCTGCTCACAAATTAGGTCGCCGGTTCATTCATTGTGATATTGGCCTGAACTCCATTCAGACGGCTCGCGACCGCTTGGTAGCAGATAGCGCGGAGTTTGGTGTGCTGGAGATCAAAGACGGGGTCCAACTCTATCGCAATCCAGTGCAAACCATGGATAAAATCAAATCACTTATTCCTGGTCTGAAAAACGAGGACTCTTTGGACTCCTTCTGGGCAGGCGCAATCTCCGACAGCAAACTGGGGCTGGTACCGGTGTATGTGCCAAATCTAATGGACAGCAGTTCCAAGCTGCTAGACGTGGTGTTGATAAACCGCATGATCCATCAGGCAATTCCTGATCTCGACAGCAATATCAAAAAGGTCATCCTGTATTACATCGACATTACCAGTGAAGAAGAAATTCGTAAGTTCATTGCTGAAGATGACAGCACCACGGTGGAAATCGAACTGCGTGACCTGAAAACGATTCTGGATGATGTAGTCATCGGTGACTATGCCAAGTTCCATACAGAGGAAATCCATGAAGACCTGTTTGGCGGCTGGCAGGTTATGATCGACACGTTTGTCAGCGACCGAGTGCTGCAAAAAATCACCGATTTCAACAACAAGGCCAGAATGAACGCTTCTGCCAAAAAGCCATTCAAGCCAATCGAGATCAGTGAGGATGGTCTGGAACTGATTGAATTTCTCAGTCTTGACTGTACTGCCGCCGATGGTGAGTGGCACTCTGACAGCGAAATCAAAATTGATAAAAACGGGTTTGTCATTCGCAATGGTGAAAAAACCAAGAAATTCTGGAGTGGCACGATTCGCAGCGAGAAGAAACCTCTGCGACTGAAAATCCGCAATATCTGCGGCGATGAAACAGTGTGGGCAGTATGTTAAACTGATAACGTTATTCTTGGCTGCTATAAAGAGAAGATATGTGAAAGTGGGAATCTCAAATGGACGATAAGCTCAGTAGTATTCTCTCCTATCTTGATATCACGGGAGAAACTGGTCTAGCATCTAAAGACAACTTTGATAGTCTTACAACTTATCAAAAGTTCTTTTATAACCAAGTAAAAAGTAAAATCGGTGTTGATGCGGTGTACTTCTTGAGAGACGAAGAAGGTGTAGCTAAAATTCCACTAATTTACTTTTCAATGGTTGAAGAAAATGATGCCTCGAAAGCTGCAAAGCTCCATTGTTTATCTTGGAATATGGGGGAGGCACCTCTTCTATTTGTCGTAACGCCTACTGCCGTAAAAGTGTTTAATAATTATCAAACCCCTAAGAAGAAAGATGGCAGTTTAGATCCGGAAGCTGGATTGATTGAAACAATTAGTTTACTAACAAGTGTTGAAACTCAACGGCAGAAATTGCACCCGTATAATCGTTCGTTGTTAGAAAGCGGAGAATATTGGAACCGTGTAAAAGGACGATTTGATACCAGCGCTAGAATAGATACCACGCTAATGAACAATCTGCGGATTATGAGAAGACAGCTAATCACTCGTATTAAGTCTAGAGCCAATCCATCGCGGCCGCTCCCAGAGAATATTGTTTCAATCGTTCACGGACTGCTTAGTCGTTCAATTCTAATTAAGTACTTAGAAGAACGGAAAGACACCAACAATAAGTCAGTATTTCCGGATGATTTCTATAGCCAGTTTTCGTTTCGCGGAAAAATTTGCCGCAGCTACACAGACGTTCTTGGTAGCAAAGAAGCAACATACCGCTTGTTTGATATATTAGAAAAGAAATTTAATGGTGATATGTTCCCGATCATCACTAACGAAAGAGAAATAATCACCGATGATGATTTAGAAGAGCTCCAATCATTCTTGCTGGGAAATTCAGATTTAGAAAGTCAACAAATGGCACTTTGGCCTTTATATGATTTCAATATCATACCCATTAAAATAATAAGCAGCATATACGAACTCTTTTTCCATCTTTCCGATGATGGTAATGACGACAAGGGAACATATTACACACCGTTACATTTAGTTGATACACTATTGGATGAAGTCTACCCATGGGAAGGCAAATATGAGCCGATTTCTTTCATCGATCCATCCTGCGGTTCTGGTATTTTCTTAGTCGAAGCATATAGAAGAATCGTATGTCGGTGGATGCAGACTAATAATACTTCTCAGATCAATAACGCGCAACTTACAAACATTCTACAAAATTGTATATTTGGTGTCGACTTAAATGAAGAGGCCGTCAGAGTCGCATCATTTAGTCTAAGCCTTGCACTATGTGATTTTTTGGATCCACGTAGCATATGGAACGAATTGACCTTTCCCAAATTGGTAAATACAAATCTAATTATAAGTGATTTCTTTGACGACAGATTACGTAACCGGTTAACAGAATATGATGTTGTTATTGGTAATCCTCCATGGCAAAGTCAGCTTACACAGGCAGCAAAAAAATATCTAAAACAAAACGAGTACATTGTTGGAGATAAACAAATTGCACAGGCATTTTCGATCAAGTGTGCAACTATTTGCAAGGGAAACGGATTGGTATGCTTACTTATGCCAAGTAAGGGGCTTCTTTTTAACCGCTGGCCTAAAAGCTGTGCGTATAGGAAGCGTTTCTTCGAGGAAAATGCAGTGTCGGTTATTATTAACTTTTCTATATATCGAAAAGTACTATTTGATAACGCAACAGCACCATGTACTGCCATCATTTATCGGCCCAAAAAAGATTCTCAGGATTATTCAACAATTACGTACTGCTCACCAAAGCCTCAATATTCGTTACAAGATACCAAAAAGTTTTCTATCGATCCAACAGATATATGTGCAATTCCGTCAGACTTGATCCATGATGATCGGATTTGGAAAATCGCCATGTGGGGGAGCCCACGGGATTTGGAATTAATCGACAGAATCCAAAGTACATATCCTTCATTAGAAACATTCTTGTCAAGCCATGGAATGCAAAATGCAGAAGGCTATAAAAGAGGAAACAGAAAACAAATCTATAATGGGTTCAACACAATACCTATTGTCGATTCCGATTCTTTTTCGCCATTCTATATTCCAGAAAGTCGGCTTGAAAGAAACGAAGATAACACATTTGAACGTTTTTGCCAAAATAATTTATCAGTTTTTCAAGCTCCACATCTAGTTTTAAAACAATCCCATAGAAAGGGCCGCTTCTATGCAGCAGTTCTTGATTACGATGCGATATTTAGTCATAGCTTTTTGGGCATTTCCGGTAACAAAGACATCCTGAAATACCTCTGCTTGATTATTAATTCGAAGCTTTTCTCATATTATCACTTGTTGACAAGTCGTACATGGATGGTCGAACGAGATGCGTTGGAGGCTGGAGATATTCGTACCATTCCTATTCCTGAACCCTCAGAGACAATTTTAAGCAAAGCAGTAGAATTATTTGGATATATAATGCAATCCGGAGATGAATCAGGCATAGATGCATTTGTGTTTGATCTTTACCGATTGAGGGACTATGAGGTACGTTTGGTTTTAGATGCTTTAGATTATATCTACAATTATTTTGACAAGAAAGCAAAATCGGTTGCATTCGCAAAGCCGACAAGGGAAGTATATAAAAGATACTATTCTACTTTGATGGATGTACTGAATAACTCTTTAGGTCAACCCTTTTCTCCTAGCGCTTCATTCTATATTGGAGAATCGCCGTTATCTGTTTTAATGTTGTCTGTAGATACTCCTGAAGAAACATTACGCTTTTTTGACAACTGTGAGCTTACAGAACAATGCCTTACCCAGTTAGACTCTTTACTGACCGAAAAACGACACAATATTTATATTCGAAGAAACGTTAGGGTGTATGGAGATGATGCAATCTACATCATAAAACCGAAGCAAGAAAAATGCTGGAATTTCTCATCTGCTTGTAGAGACGCGGATGAAATAATCTCAGATATTATGAAAGCAAGGGGGTAAGTATAAAATGGGCAGCATCAAAAATATAACGTCATCTACTCCTATGCCTCCTGATTTGGCAAGAAAAATTGGTGTTAGTGGAATAAATGAGATTTTGGATGTTTTCTGGAAAGGCTATCAAGAGCTAAAAAAAGACAGTTCATTTGTTGTTAATTCCGCATCCGAAGAAGACGATATAACTCAAAAATGGGCCGAGAAAATCATTTCACTATGGGATTCCAGAAATCGAGCAACGGCAATTACTTTAAATAGCCTTCGCCCGATGCATCAATATGCAGACAATACTATGAAAAAGCGTAGGGGAGCAAAAGCCCCTACTATTGATTTCTGTTTTAAAGACTGGTCGACTAGCAATAGCTACTTTGGAGCAGAAGCAAAGAATCTGTATAAAAATAGGCCAGAGAAAATTAAACGATACGTTTCTACCGGGGTCGAAAACTATACAACCGGTCGTTATGGCTCACAGTCTTCTGAATCCTCAATGATAGGGTATGTACTTTCTGGAAAAATACAAGAAATCACGGAAGAATTAAAAATAGAAATGGCAAAAGAAACACCACTCTCCAATCTTGCACGAACGGCACGAATTGAACCTCAATATAAGAGCAGCCATGTCCGTACCCTTGATAATCATGAAATAACATTGCATCACTTGTTTTTTGATTTTGCATCATCATAGTGCCTCGGGTTTGCGAATTTTCGTTTTGGTGTTTGCATCGCTCATGATTGAAGCAAAAGCATTTTTATGCAGTCCCCCACCGACATAGCCGGTGGTTCCCGAATCCCAAAGAGTCAGCACGGACAGCGGATGACTTTCCACTTGCCCGTGCTGACTTTCTTATACGCTGATCCGCACTATGTACCGCACTGCCTGCATATGCCCCTCCATGATCCGGTTATTTCTTGTAAATCTCGCGGTTCGTATGGGGCACACGTTCTTGACCATCTGGCCGCCGACGGAGCCGGCTTCGCGGGAGGTCAGGTCGCCGTTATAGCCGTTCTTCAGGTTGACGCCGACCTCAGAGGCGGCTTCCATCTTGAACTTGTCCATGGCTTCACGGGCTTCCGGGATGTTGATGTTGGAAGAATTACGGTTCGTCATGTTTCTGCATCTCCTTACTTGTTTTGGGGAAATCCGTTTTGATTTCCTTCAACCGTAGTTTGACCCGATGCAGGCTTGTTATGAATGGGAATTCGCGGGTCAGCTTCCATGGAATTTTTTGAAACAGCATTTGTGTCGGAAGCAGCACTTCCCTGCTCACGATCTCCGGTGAACTGACAGACGGCGCAAAACTCGGCGGCGGCATCTCCGCTTCGTACCCCATGCTGCTTGCGGGCAGCACGCAGGATTACAGCGCGTATTTCACCCCGGATGATCCGGACGCTTTCGTACTCTTCTCCGGCAGTGCGCTGACTCTATGCGCAAAGCCTTCGGCCACGCTTGAGGGCGACACGCTGACCGTCTCGACCAGCAGCAATTACAAGCCCGATGCGTTTGTACTGTTTGTGGCAGAGTATGACGCGGACGGCCGGCTGCTTGCCGTGCACAGTGAGAATATCACGCCCGAATCCGGCACATATACCTTCAAGGTGCAGCTTGGCGCGAAAATCAAATGCTTCCTGCTGCGCACCGACACCTACGCTCCGCTGTTCGGGACATTCTCACCCAACGCATAACACCATAAAAACCCGGCGGATGGGTGTTCCATCCGCCGGGCTTTTGTGTGCACCTTATACGCCGCTGGCGCCGTAGTTGGACAGAACGCGGGCAGATGGGTCTTTCACATCGCAGCCCTTCCATGCTTTGTTCGGCATCCAGAAATCCTTGACCATTTTGGCCTGACCGGGATAGTATTTTTCAAAAATATCGCGGTACAGGAGACTTTCTTTTGTAAACGGCTTTGCAAATTCGTATTTCGCGCAGCCCTCCGCAAACGCTTCGTCCGAATAGAGGCTTTCGGCATAGTCCTTCAGATCATCGACCATCGAATGGCCGACGGCGTCGGAGAAAGCCGCCTTCTGCCGCCAGAGGATATCGTCGGGCAGGATATGATCGTCCGCAAATGCCTTGCGCAGCAGATATTTTCCCATATCATAGGTGTTCATTTTCAGTTCTGGGCGGATGGACATGACGTATCGGACGAAATCCAGATCGCCGAACGGCACTCTTGCTTCGAGCGAGTTGACAGAAATGCAGCGGTCTGCGCGCAGGACATCGTACATATACAGTTCATCGACACGCTTCTTCGCCTCCTGCTGGAACGCTTCGGCACTGGGGGCAAAGTCTGTGTACTTATAGCCGAACAGTTCATCGGAAATTTCGCCGGTCATCAGGACACGCACGTCCGTCTGCTCATGGATGGCCTTGCAGCACAGGTACATGCCCATACTGGCGCGGATGGTCGTGATGTCATACGTTCCGAGCAGTGCGATGACCTCTTCGAGGGAATCGAGCACCTGCTGCCGCGTCATGGTGACCGCGGTATGCTCCGCGCCGATGAAATCAGCGGTTTCCTTCGCGTATTTGAGGTCGATGGGGTCTAAGTCCATGCCGATGGCGAATGTGCGGATCTTTTTGCCGAGAAGCTTGGCCGAGATCGCGCAGACAAGGCTGGAATCGAGGCCGCCGGAGAGCAGAAATCCGAGTGGTGCGTCCGCGTCAAGCCGCTTTTCCACGGCGGAAATCAGCTTTTCGCGGATTTTCTTCGTGACGGTGTCAAGATCGTCATCCGAATAACGTGTAACGGTGGTCAGATCAGCGTAGCGGACGAATTTGCCGTCCTTATAATAGTGCCCCGGCGGGAACGGGAAGACGTGCGCGCAGAGGCCGACGAGATTCTTCGCTTCACTGGCGAAGACGATCGAGCCGTCGGCAAGATAGCCGTAAAACAGCGGGCGGATGCCGATGGGGTCGCGCGCGGCGACAAGGGAATCGGACGCGGAATCATAGATAATCATGGCAAATTCCGCATCAAGCCCGGCAAACATGTCGGTGCCGTATTCCTGCCACAAGGGGAGAATGATCTCGCAGTCGGAATCGGATGCAAACACATAGCCCTTGGCCTCGAGTGCCTTTTTGACCGGGCGGAAGCCGTACAGTTCACCGTTGCACACGGCCATATCACCGCCGCGATGGAACGGCTGCATGCCCTCGGGATGCAGACCCATGATGGCCAGCCTATGGAAGCCCAGCATGCCGCTGCCTGCGGGTTCGAGCCGCGTATCGTCCGGGCCGCGGGATTTCGTTTTTTCAAAATACGGGAGAACCTGTTCCTTTTTGAGACTGGGGGACGTAAAACCAAGAATTGCGCACATAAAAAGCACCTCCGAATCATTTGCGCAGCATTGCCTAAAATAAATTTTAGGACGAATTGCTGCCGATCCGCGGTGCCACCTAACTTACTGGAATACCCAGTCTCTTTTCCGGGACTCTGACAAGCCCCTGCGCTTTAACGCCGCGCTGCGCGTCTTCCCTACTGTGGTCTTTTCCGGTTCAGGTTGCTGCTAAGAAGTGTTCGTTCACGAAGGCGTTGGCGCCGGGATCCCAGCATCCCCGGCTCTCTGTGGCCATGTCCCGCGTTACTTTTCTTCCTCATTGCATTTGGCGATATTCTTTTATTGAGTGAAGCTTTAAATGATAAAGCAATTTTACACCCGGCGGCCTGTTTCGTCAAGCGTGCAGGTTTGACAAAATACATACCCGCCGGTTCTTCATTTTTGTGCGATCTGAATTGCCGCAATGCGCGCAGCAAATTCCGTGATGCGCGCGTCTATCCCCGCCACCGTCCGGACAGAGCCGGGGTCGTGCGCCGTCTGCATGAGGCAGAATTTCGGCGGCAGGATGGCCGTTTTGTTCAGGCACATCGCGCCCAGCAGCTGCCGCGCAACGATATCGCTGCCGGAATAACCGGAAACAACAATGCCATACAGATATTTCTGATACAGATCCTGCTTGACAAGCAGATTGGTCAAGCGGTTGAACAGCGCCATGATATTGGCACTGACTGCGTCATTATAATTCGGGCACAGGAACAGCATCGCGTCGCAGGCGCTGATGGCGGGCAATACCTCATCGGAGATGCTTCCGCCGTAGAAGCATCGGCTCTGCGCGGCAAAGTGCAGGCAGGCTTCATAGGAGCAGCCCCGGCAGTCATGGATGGAGCCGTTTTGCAGAGAGATGGTCTTTGTCTCGAACGTGGCCGGCAGATGCGCGAGCACCTGCTTGCCGAGCCAGACCGTATTGGAGCGCATGTTGTCCGACGCGTGGAGCATGAGAAGCTTTGGCCGGTCAAAGCTTGGCAGTTCAAATTGCAAAAGCCGCTGCGCCAGCTGCGCCAGCTGATGCGCATAGGTCTGCTCCCAACTTAAGTGCAGGAGCCCTGCTTGGATATGCTGGTTATAAAGAGAGCCTGTCCCCTCAACGAGCGGCTTGCCAGGGAACGCACAGCCCGCCAGATTTGCCGCAAGAACCAGTTCCCGCGCAGCCTGCTTCGTATAAAGTTCCCCCGCCCCATCGATAATTACGCCGCCGAGGCAGCCGTTCAGGCAATCCGGATACTTCCGGAACGTCCGCAGCATTGCCAGCTGATCCGGGCAGGAAGTTGGTCTTGGACCACAGTGGATGCCTTC
>OLNQ01002522.1_pt1 | contig 15810 bp, 9 predicted proteins | sample 1672821 | NCBI WGS metagenome assembly OLNQ01 (sample SAMEA3136727, study PRJEB25190) | human gut metagenome | biome: human gut; feature: human-associated habitat; material: faeces | place: Austria | collected 2013 | reverse complement strand
GTCAGTAGTGGATGCGCTTGGAAATGAGCAGACGGAGGAGACTGCCGTTTCCTATACTTATCAGGGAAAAGATAAGGTCATGTATTATAAGACATTGGAAAATGGCATGAAATTTGTCCTTACGGCACCAAAAACTGAACTGCAGGAAAAATCCAGACAGCTTGCAAAACAGATATTCGGAGGAGCTGCTTTTGCAATGATACTTACCATAATTATCGGTACAGTACTCGGATTTACAATCACAAAGCCGATCACCCAGATCGACGGTATCGTAAAACAGACGGCTGAATTTGAGTTTGCGAGCAATCCGGCAAACCAGCACCTTTATAAAAGAAAAGATGAAACCGGAAGAATGGCGATATCACTTCACAACATGCGCAAGAATCTGCGTCAAATGGTAGCAAATATCCGTCATGTATACACAGATCTGAAAAATACGACAGAACAGCTTTCTGATACAACGAAACGTGTGCGTGAGATGAGCAGCGTCAACACAGATACGACGCAGGAACTTGCAGCAGCAATGGAAGAGACAGCGGCGACGATGGAGACGGTCAACACCACAGTCAGTGACATCAAAGAGCGCGCAACGGATATTGAGCGGTATTCAAAGGAGGGACGGGAGTCTTCTGTTGAGGTAAAGGAACGCGCAGGTCAGCTTAAGTTAAAGACGCAGGCTGCAAGCGAAAAAACGGTTCAGATGTACGAAAATGTACAGCAGAAAACGGAAGCTGCCATGGAGCAGGCAAAAGCAGTAGAAAAGATCAACCAGTTTACACAGGCAATCCTTGAAATTTCAAGTCAGACGAATCTGCTGGCATTAAATGCCTCAATCGAGGCGGCAAGAGCCGGAGAGGCAGGAAAGGGATTCGCAGTCGTTGCCGGAGAGATCGGTACGCTGGCAGCCCAGACATCCACGACGGTCGGCAGTATCAATGAAATCATTGCCGAGGTAAACCAGGCTGTGGCAAATATGACAGGATGCTTAAAGGAAAGTACGGATTTCTTAGAGCAGACAGTACTAAAAGATTATGAGGACTTTATGGGGGTTGCAGACCAGTATACGAAAGATGCAACCGTATTTGATGATGATATGTCTGCCATCAGCGGACAGATCAATACACTGTTAAGTTCCATCGTTGAGATTGCAGATGCCATGCAGGGTGTCAGTTCGACGGTTTCCGAGGCGGCTGATGGTGTGACGGATATTGCACAGAAAACACTTGAGGTTTCCGGAATTGTCCAGGGAAATGAAACACTTGTGGACAATAACCGTGAGAATATTGTACGGCTGAACAGTGTTATCGAAATGTTCCACGATGAAAAATAAATCTTTGCCTTATATATGATTTTTGTATATAATGAAAGACAGGGTGTCAGAGACGGACAGACCGTGATGGCATCCTGTTTGTATATTTATGGCGATAGGTCTGCCCATGGAATGCGCAGTCTGTTTATTGTATACAATATTTTATACGCAGAAATGGAGAATAGTGTGAAACATAAGAATTTTCACACGCAGAAATGGAGAATAACATGGATAACGATATTTTTTCACACTTTCCGGACAGGGAAACATTTGACAGATACTGGAATGAGAATTATGTTCCTGTTACATACGAGGATGTGGCAACGGTATTTCGCGATTTTGTAAAATCTGCAGAGGGACATATTTATCTTTCTGATTATGAGGAGAAAGGCTGTATTTCCAAGGAAGATTTCAAGGACAATCTTTCCCAGGAGGCGCAGTTTGCTTTTCAGGATGGACTGACGGAAGTATTTTATGATAAAAATCCGGAGCTTTATGAAACGGCATTTGCACTTTTTGAGGAGGCACAGATGACAGGTCAGGGAGATGCAAGTGTGGCACAGACTTTTCATGAGACATTTAACGGGTTGTATACAGAGTTTTTAGATACGCTGTTTGAGGAAATGTTAAGTAACCGGAAGGATTGAGAGGAGTTTTATGGCTACATTAGGGATTCCGCAGAATACGATTGCGGTTTTGCAGAAATATCATTTTAATTTTCAGAAAAAATTCGGGCAGAACTTTCTGATCGATCCGCATGTACTTGAGAAGATCGTCGAGGCCGCGGGAGTGACAAAGGATGATTTTGTTCTTGAGATCGGTCCGGGTATCGGTACGATGACACAGTATCTGTGTGAAAATGCCAGGGAAGTGACTGCGGTAGAGATCGATACCAATCTGATCCCGATCTTAGAGGATACATTAAGCGCTTATGACAATGTGACTGTGATCAACCAGGATATTTTAAAACTGGATATCGCAAAACTTGCGATGGAAAGAAATGGTGGAAAGCCGATCAAGGTCGTTGCAAATCTTCCTTATTATATTACCACACCGATCATCATGGGACTTTTTGAGAGCCATGTTCCGATCGACAGCATTACGGTCATGGTGCAGAAGGAAGTTGCAGACCGCATGCAGGTAGGACCGGGAACGAAAGATTACGGTGCACTGTCGTTAGCGGTGCAGTTTTATGCAAAACCCCAGATCGTTGCCAATGTTCCGCCAAACTGCTTTATGCCGCGCCCGAATGTCGGCAGTGCAGTGATCCGGCTGACCAGACACGAGGAGGTGCCGGTACAGGTGGATGATGAAAAACTGATGTTTCACATTATCCGGGCATCGTTTAACCAGAGAAGAAAAACACTGGCGAACGGATTGTCGAATGCGCCGCAGGTACATCTTTCCAAGGAAGAGATACAGGAGTGTATCGCAGAACTTGGAGAACCGCTTACCATCCGGGGGGAGGCGCTCACGTTAGAGCAGTTTGCAGCTCTTTCCAATATTATTGGAAACAGACAGAAAAAATAAAGCAAAATTAAGGAGGAGATTATGGACGAAAATCAGAACATGAACAATGGACAACAGACTTACGGGGATCAGCAGTATAACAACGGACAGCAGACCTATGGCAATCAGCAGTATAACAATGGACAGCAGACTTACGGGGATCAGCAGTATAATGGAGGACAGCAGACCTATGGCAATCCGCAGTACAGCCAGAATAACTGGACACCACAGGAGCAGCATGGTCCGGTTTCAGATATTTTCTGCTATCTGTTACTGATCGTAATGCCGCTGCGTGAGATCATCAGCATGGTTGCGACATCATCTGTATTTCAGGCAATGACTTATGACAGCATTATGGATGGCAGCTATATGAATGTGATGTACAATGGAAGTTATGTGATATTTTCTCTGCTTAATTATGCATTGCTTGCGGCATTCATTATTTTTGTTGTCATCGACATTGTAAAGATCAACAAGCAGAATTATAAAATACTTGGACTGATCCTGTTTGCAATCTTTTTAAAGCCTGGTTATTATGTATGGCGGGCACATCTTTTAAAACGCAAAATGGCGTTTCCAATCGTGTATACCGTACTTTATGCACTGCTGATCATGGCAGAGATCGGATTTGTAATGATGCAGGCATTTAGTCTGGTAATGAATGTGATGTAAAAAATCTGAATGAGAAGTCTCTCTGTTTCATATATTAAATGGACAGGGAGATTTTTTTATGGGAAAAAGACGAAGAAAACGTGCAGGTTTTTGGCTGAAAGGAATATGTCTGATATTACTGGTGCCGGTTTTTATCACAACACTGATGCAGCGAATGCGCCTGGAAAACCTCATTTATGGAAAGGAAGGGGCGCAGGAAGTACTGAACACAATAGACAGTGTAGAGGGTATGGAGAGGGAAGTCCGGGAGCATCAGGAAAATAAAAAAGATATCTTATCAGGACAGGCAGAGACACAAAGTGGAGACAGTAAGGATGAGGATGAAGAAACTGAGATGAAGGTCTTGCAGATCGTGGCGCAGGAGATCGGGATTGATAAATCAGCGGAAACGATCAAAGCACAATGTGTGATCGCCAGAACGAATCTGTATGATGCCATGCAGGCGGGGACGAAGGAACCGGAGAGCATGCCGCCGGATCAGCAGCAGGAGCTTTGGGGAGAAAATTTTGATAAAAATTATCAGAAACTGAAATCCTGTGTGGAAGCGACGGCGGGGGAGACACTCTTATATAACAGAACTTACATATATGCGGCATATCATGCGATCAGCAGTGGGCGGACACGCAGCATGTCAGAGTTATATGAAGATGCAGACATGCCATATCTTGTTACGGCAGAATGTCATGCGGACACCACGGCGGAAGGTTATCTTTCCGTGTTTTATTATGAAAAAGAGGAGTTCCTGGAAAAATGCCGTGCGGCATATCCTGATGCAGGGCTGACGGAACTGACACAGATTGAGATCGTAAGCCGCGATGCGGCAGAGTATGTGACAAAAATCAAAGTTGCGGGGGAAACATACGATGGAGAGCAGTTCCGCCATGCATTAGAGCTTCCATCTGCCTGCTTTACGATCACGGAAATAGACGATCATGTGCGTATCGTGGCAAGGGGCATGGGACATGGTTTTGGATTAAGCCAGAATACAGCAGAGAAACTTGCAAAAGAGGGATATGGTTATCGGGAGATTCTTGCTTATTTTTATAAGGGAGCAGTGATCGGGCAGGCCGGTAATTTATAGGAAAGAAATAAAAAAATAATCGTATAAACCATCCGGGATGTGGAAACACTATGGTTAAAAATAAATAATGGATGGTGAGAAATAATGAAAAAGAAAGGTTTTTTGGGGTACAGACAATATGTGATTGCGGGGCTGCTGATCGCTTTAGCGGCAGTTGGAACGACTGCGTTATACAGCAGCCGACAGGAAAAGGAACGGGAGCAGATGGAAGCCGAACTTGCAGAAGAAATGCAGAAACAGGCAGATGATATTGCAGCAGAGGAGAGTTCGGAGCAGTCTGCCGAGGCATCTGCACTGGTTCCTCCAAAACAGTCTTTAAATGAAATGGAGAATGAACTGGATGATCCTGCCGTAACGGCGGAACTTGCAGAAGAAAATAATGCAGCGGAAACGGAAGAAACAGAAGCAGCACAGAGCATTCAGACGACAGGCAAAGCACAGACACTTCATTTTTCGGAGGAGCTGCTCTGGCCGATGGAGGGAAACGTGATCATCAATTACAGCATGGATTCCACGGTTTATTTCCCGACGCTTGACCAGTATAAATATAATCCGGCAGTGATCATTGCAGGTGAGGTCAATGATAAAGTCTATGCAGTTGCCAAAGGCCAGATTAAGAGTATTGAAAATGATGAGGTGACAGGCTGTACAGTTACGGTCGATCTGGGTGATGGCTATGAGGCAGTTTACGGACAGTTAAAGGAGCTGAATTTTGCAAAGGGAGATTATGTGGAGGCCGGACATGTATTAGGATATGTTGGAGAGCCGACGAAATACTTCACGGTAGAGGGAAGCAATCTGTATTTTGAACTTGATAAAGATGGCACACCCGTAGATCCGGTAGCATATTTCGAATAAAAGAAAAAGCATTCTTCCTTGAATAAGACACAGTTCTATTTTATAATAAAATGGCATTCTTTTTAGAGAGAAAACGTGAAAAGAAATGTCTGTTGTGGAATGAGAGGAGGCAGTGCACATGGAATACGACGGATATGATGAAGTTGTCCGCGCATGGATACAGGGAGTGTACGACAGCCGGGGAAACGATGCAAAACGGACATTGAAGTTTTGTTATGATATTGAACAGTATGCAATGAAAAAAAATGATCCAAAGCTGCTTGGATTTGCATACTATTACAGCGCAGAGACTTATTATCTGTTAAATGAAAGTGAAAAGTTTTTTTTCTGCATCAGCAAAGGCGTATCTTATCTGAATGAATCAAATCAGTGGGAGCTTGTGGCGCGTGCATATAATCTGATGGCAATTACGGCGATCAATCGGGGAAATGAGCCGATCGCGCTTGACTATTATCTGACCGGATTGAATTTCTGTACGAAATATCAGTTAAAACAGGAAGAAACCATGATAGATATAAATCTTGGAAATTTATATTTATCCTGTGGACAATATTTAGAGGCACAGAGATATTTTGAAAATTGTGGACAGCATGTAAAGGATTTTGTGAAAGATGATAAAAATTACCGCCTGATCACCTGTGTTTATATAGGAATGGGAACCGGTTTTTTGTATCGCGATATGCCGGAGCGTGCAGCACATTATGCAGAGCTTGTCTCGGATGAGTGCGCGGGCCGTATTGATGGCATTGAACTGCTCAGTTTTCGCTGTTTTAAGGCACAGGTATGCCATGCAACCGGAAAGAGGGCGGCGCGTGATGAATGCATCCGGTTGATCTGTGAGGAGATCAATGCAGATATTCCGATCATGGATATTTTTAGTGATCTTTATGAATTCAGCCAGCTTTTGCTTGAAATCGGAAATGATGATGCTTTTTTGCGGGTAATGGAAATTTTAGAGCCATTGACATGGCAGTCAAAGATCGTCAATCTTCAGAGGCAGATTATTTCCCTGAAAATTAAGTTTTACCGTATGCATAAGGATAATGATGCATATTTAGAGGCTGCGGGGCAGTACTACGAGTTGTCCGAGATCATGGAAAAAGAAAAACAGGCGATGATCGCAAATATGCTTGATGTGCGGGAATCTTTAGAGCGGGCGAACAAAAAAAGACGCGAGATGGAAGAAGCAAATATCCGGCTTTTGGAAAAGTCAGAGACGGATGCACTGACGCGCCTGGCAAACCGGTTCCGTCTTAATGATTATCTGGATCAGGTATTTGAGAAGGCATTATCAGAGCAGACGCCGCTTGCCATGGAGATCCTGGATATCGATTATTTTAAGCAGTATAATGATAACTACGGACATCAGGCAGGGGATGAGTGCATTAAGCGGATCGCAAAGCAGCTTGAGCTGATGCAGAATGATATGATATTCTGTGCGAGATATGGAGGGGATGAGTTTATCATTCTCTATCAGAATATGACGGAGGAAGCGGTCAGACATGCGGCGGAGGGATTGCGGCAGCGGATCATTGATCTTGGAATCCAACATGCATATTCTAAGGCAATGCCTATCGTGACAATCTCACAGGGAATCTGTTATGATATTCCGAAAGATGATACAAAGAGCTGGGATTTTCTGCATGCGGCAGATGCGATGCTTTATCAGGTTAAGAAAAAATCCAGAAATGATCTTGCACTGGGACACTTAGCAGATGTGAGTGACAAATAAAACAGGAAACATTTTATGAATGCGGCATAGAATATAACAGATAGAAACAAAAATCCGCAATCGAGTTTTTCACACGGAAAACCGGAAGTAAAAAGTGATGCAGTAGAATGGATAATATACATGATTGTCGATTGCTTTTAAATAAGAAGTAACACCCAGACCAAAAATCGGCGACGATTTTGTCGAAAGATGAGGTTTGGGGTACATAATTCCCGAAAATCCGCAGTTGATGCGAACTGTTGCGCGGGGGAATTTCTTGACAAAAGTACGGGCACCGTGTTATCATTCAGACTGTTGCGCTTATGGGGGCTGTTGATCAGCCCCTTGTTTTACGCGCGCCAATGGCGCACGTTTCTATAGAAAGGAAATATATGGAAACAGTTAGATTCGATCAGTTAGATTTATATCCGCAGGTATTGCGTGCGATAGCAGAAATGGGATTTGAAGAGGCAACACCGATCCAGAGTCAGGCAATTCCGGTTGTGATGTCCGGTGTGGATGTCATTGGACAGGCACAGACAGGAACCGGAAAGACGGCATCATTTGGAATCCCGGTACTGCATAAAGTAGATCCGAATAATAAAAAAACACAGGTTATCATCTTATCACCGACAAGAGAGCTTGCCATCCAGGTGGCGGATGAGATCCGTAAACTTGCAAAATATATGCACGGTGTAAAGATCCTTCCGGTGTACGGCGGACAGGAGATCAGCCGTCAGATCAAGGCATTGAAGGGTGGGGCACAGATTATTATCGGTACACCGGGACGTGTTATGGATCATCTGCGCAGAAAGACGATCCGCTGTGAGGCAGTGAACACGATCGTACTTGATGAGGCAGACGAGATGTTAAACATGGGATTCCGTGAGGATATTGAGACGATCTTAGAGTATATCCCGGAGGAAGGACGTCAGACGGTGTTATTTTCTGCGACCATGCCAAAGCCGATCTTAGATATCACGAAGAAATACCAGCACGATGCCGTGACGATCAAAGTGGTAAAAAAAGAGCTGACCGTTCCGAATATTGAGCAGTATTACTATGATGTAAAGAGAAAAGACAAGATAGAAGTTTTGACCAGACTCCTTGATTATTATAATCCAAAACTCTCTCTGGTGTTCTGTAATACAAAACGTATGGTGGATGAACTTACTGAGGAACTGCAGGGACGCGGATATTTTGCTGAGGGACTGCACGGAGATATGAAGCAGACACAGCGTGACCGTGTGATGCGCGGTTTCCGTACCGGAAAAACAGAGATCCTGATCGCGACCGATGTTGCAGCGAGAGGTATCGATGTGGATGATGTGGAAGCGGTATTCAATTATGATATTCCACAGGATGACGAATATTATGTTCATCGTATTGGAAGAACCGGACGTGCCGGAAGAACCGGACGTGCGTTTACTTTCGTCAAAGGCAAGGAAGTATACAAATTAAAAGATATCATGCGTTACTGCAAGACCAAGATCGTTGCAATGCCGATCCCGTCCACGGATGATGTGGCACAGATCAAGGCTGAGAAGGTCATGGAAGAAATCGGAAGAATTATCGACGAGGAAAATTTAAAAGATACGATCGATATCATCGAAAAGCAGATCAATGAATCCGATTATACCGCAATGGATATTGCTGCAGCATTCTTAAAACAGGCGTTGGGACAGATCAATCTTGACAATGACAGAGAGGACTCTTTTGATTTTGACAATACCGGAGCTGAAGAGGGCATGGTGCGTCTGTTTATCAACATCGGTAAAAAAGACCGCGTGAAACCGGGCGATATCTTAGGTGCGGTTGCAGGCGAATCCGGCATGCCGGGTAAACTTGTTGGAGCCATTGATATGTATGATAAATACACATTCGTGGAAGTGCCGAGAGAATACGGAAAAGAAGTTTTAGAAGCCATGAAAAATGCAAAGATCAAAGGCCGCTCCGTCAATATGGAACCGGCAAACCAGAAATAAAAAAGCAGTAAAAAATCCCGTGTGAGGATGATTTTTAAAATCAGTCTCATACGGGATTTTTTTGTAATGTTACTGTCCGATCCTGCTCACGATACTCCGGTTGATCTTCATTAAGAAAAATGCAGTTGCACCCACAGATACCAGTTCAGCGATCGGGAATGCCCACCATACCAGATTGACATTGCCGGACTGTGCTAACAGGTATGCTGCCGGAAGCAGGATCACCAACTGCCTTGCAATGGAAATGCACATACTGTAGACTGCTTTTCCAAGTGCCTGGAAAATACTACTGCAGGAGATTCCAAAGCCGGCAAGCAGGAAACTTAAACTGATGATACGCAGCGCAGGGACACCGATGGAGAGCATTGTGTCGGAAGCCTGAAACATGGAGAGAAGCTGCTTTGGAAAGAGCTGGAATAAAAGCAGGCCGACTGCCATGATGCTGACTGCATAAGCGACACAGTGTTTTAAAGTTTTTGTGACACGCTCTTTGTTTCCGGCACCGTAATTGTATGCCATAACCGGGATGACACCGTTGTTTAAACCAAAAGCCGGCATAAATACGAAGCTCTGCAGTTTAAAGTAAACGCCGAACACTGCGGTTGCCGTGGAGGAAAACGCGATCAGGATACGGTTCATACCGTAGTTCATCACGGAACCGATCGCCTGCATTACAATAGAAGGAACACCGATCACATAAATCTGTCCGATAATATTTTTGTCCGGGCGGAAATGGTGCAGGTCAATCTGTACTTCCTTATTTTTTGTGTGGTTTAAAACAACTGCCAGAATACCGGCAATCATCTGTCCGATGACGGTTGCAGCAGCAGCACCGGAAATGCCCATTTTCGGGAGACCAAACAGACCAAAGATGAGAACCGGATCGAGAGCGATATTGATGATCGCACCGATACCCTGTGTATACATGGTATAAATGGTTTTTCCGGTTGCCTGTAGCATACGCTCAAACATAAGCTGCGTAAAAATACCGAAAGAAAGACAGCAGCAGATCGTCAGATACTGTTTTCCATAAACGATGATCTCTTCAATATCTGTCTGGCTGCGGAAAAACGGTTCTGCAAAAAACAGACCGATGATCAGAAAGAGCAGATAGCTGACAAGAATTAAAAATACAGCATTTTCTGCGACCTTATTTACTTTTTCGGTATCCTTTTCTCCCAGGGAGCGCGCTAAAAGCGCATTTACGCCGACGGCAGTTCCGACACCGACAGCAATCATAAGGTTCTGGATCGGGAAAGCCATAGACACTGCGGTCAGGGCATTTTCGCTGATCATGGCAACAAAAATACTGTCGACAATATTGTAGAGAGCCTGAACGAGCATGGAGATCATGATCGGCAGGGACATTGAGATAATGAGTTTGTCAATCGGCATGACGCCCATTTTATTTTCTTCCATAAATCCTCCTTTGTTTAACCTTTGTGTAAAAAATTCCATAATTTACTCCCGGAAAATAAAAACTTCCGGGAGCACTACCTTCCTATATTAGCATTCCTTTTATCCGAATACAAGGTACAACTTCATCAAATCTTAATGTTTTGACTGATTGGAAATTCATAATTATTCCGTTACAATAAAAGCATGATCATAAAGAGACAGGTTTATGTAAAAATCTATCGAAAACCTGTGGAAAAGGGGAAAACATGTACAGTATACTGGTGTGCGATGATGAGAAAGACATTGTTTCAGCATTAAAAATCTATCTGATAGCGGACGGTTATCAGGTATTTGAGGCATATAACGGAAAAGAGGCACTTGAGGTGTTAAAGGAACAGGACATCCATCTGGTACTGATGGATATCATGATGCCGGAGATGGATGGGATTGCAGCGATGGTGAAAATCCGTGAGACGAGCAATGTTCCGGTTATTTTACTGACAGCAAAAAGTGAGGATACAGATAAAGTGTTAGGACTGACTGTCGGGGCGGACGATTATATCACCAAACCGTTTAATCCGATTGAAGTGCAGGCGCGCGTCAAATCACAGCTCAGACGCTATATGCAGCTCGGAGGCGGAGCTATCAGAAAAGATGTTCTCTCGATCGGCGGGATCGATTCTCCGGGCGTATTCTTCGGACAAAGCACGCACGCAAACGGAACGAAGTTGTACTCCGCACGTATTATCCCGTTCAAGGGGTCATGGATCGAGTTCGCTACGGACATCAACAATGTGATGTACGCTTACATCGACCGTAAAAAGAAATTGCCTGTAACTACTCTTTTGAGAGCTATTGGTTTTGAAAGCGATAGAGATATTCTTGAAATCTTCAACCTTGCGGAAGAGGTGAAGGTGACGAAAGCAAACCTGAAGAAGTTTATCGGACGTAAGCTGGCCGCTCGTGTTTTGAAGACTTGGGTGGAGGATTTCGTAGATGAGGATACCGGTGAGGTGGTTTCTATTGAACGTAACGATGTAATCATCGACCGTGAGTCTGTATTGGATAGTGACAATATCGAGGCTATCTTGGATTCAGGCACGCAAAATATTTTGTTGCATCGTGAGGACCAGAATCTGTCCGACTATGCTATCATATATAATACGCTCCAGAAAGACCCGAGTAACTCCGAGAAGGAAGCTGTGTTGTATATCTACAGACAGTTGAGAAATGCGGAACCGGCTGATGAGGCTAGCGCACGCGAGGTTATCACGAACCTGTTCTTCTCAGAGAAACGTTATGATCTGGGTGAGGTGGGACGTTACAGGATCAACAAGAAGTTAGGCCTTACTACAAGCGCTGATGTTAAGGTCTTGACTAAAGAAGATATTATCGAGATCATCAAGTACCTGATCGAGTTGATCAACTCGAAGGCTATCGTGGATGATATCGACCACTTAAGCAACCGTCGTGTACGTACGGTTGGCGAGCAATTGTATAACCAGTTCGGTATTGGTTTGGCTCGTATGTCACGTACAGTTCGTGAACGTATGAACGTTCGCGATAATGAGGTGTTTACTCCGATTGATTTGATCAACGCGAAGACGATTTCTTCCGTGGTTAACTCTTTTTTCGGAACGAATGCCTTGTCTCAGTTCATGGACCAGACGAACCCGTTGGCGGAGATCACGCACAAGCGTCGTTTATCAGCCCTAGGTCCGGGAGGTTTGTCTAGAGAGCGTGCCGGATTCGAGGTTCGTGACGTTCACTATACGCACTATGGTCGTCTTTGTCCGATTGAGACCCCGGAAGGTCCGAACATTGGTTTGATCTCTTCTTTATGTGTATACGCTAAGATCAACGATCTTGGTTTCATCTCGACTCCGTACCGTAAGGTGGCAGATGGAAAGGTCGACTTCTCTGAGGAAGGCTTGCAATACTACACGGCGGAGGAAGAGGAAGAGTTGACAATCGCTCAAGGTAATGCTCCATTGGATGATAACGGTAAGTTTATCCGCGATAAGGTGAAGGCTCGTTTCGAGGCTGACTTCCCTGTTGTCCCTCCTTCTGAGATTGACTTGATGGACGTGGCTCCGCAGCAGATCGCTTCTATCGCGGCTTCACTGATCCCGTTCTTGGAACATGATGACGCTAACCGTGCGTTGATGGGATCTAACATGATGCGTCAGGCGGTTCCTTTGTTGCGTACGGACGCTCCGATCGTTGGTACCGGTATCGAGGCGCAGGTTGCTCGTGACTCTCGTACTCAGATTATGGCTGAGCGTGAGGGCGAGGTTGTGTTCGTTGATGCTACTTGTATCAAGATTAAATATGACCGCACGGAGGACGAGGAATTCGTTAGCTTCGAGGATGCGGTTAAGACATATAATATCCCGAAATGGCGTAAGACCAACCAAAGTACGACAGTCGATTTGAAACCGACCTGTCATCGCGGACAACGTGTGAAAGCCGGCGATATCCTTACCGAGGGTTACTCAACCCAGAAAGGCGAGCTTGCTTTGGGACGTAACGTGAAGGTGGCTTACATGCCTTGGAAGGGTTATAACTATGAGGATGCTATCGTGTTGAACGAGCGTATGGTTCGTGAGGACTTCTTTACGTCTGTCCACGTTGACGAATACATCCTTGAGGTACGTGAGACGAAGCGTGGTATGGAGGAATTGACTTCCGATATCCCTAACGTCAGCGAAGAGGCTACCAAGGATTTGGATGAGAGAGGTATCGTTCGTGTAGGTGCTCGCATCGAGCCGGGTGATATCTTGATCGGTAAGATCACTCCGAAAGGTGAGTCTGATCCATCTCCGGAGGAAAAGTTGTTGCGTGCTATCTTCGGTGATAAGGCGGGTGATGTGAAGGATGCTTCCTTGAAGGCTACTCCGTCTTTGCGTGGTGTGGTTATCGAGACCGCTTTGTTCTCGAAGGCTGTCAAGAAACGTAAATCCAGATTGACTGATAAGGCGATCTTGCCGAAGTTGGACGAGGAATACGAAGAAAAGATGGCTAGCTTGAAGACTTTGTTAGTTGATAAGTTGTTAGTGCTTACAAACGGCAAGGTTTCTCAAGGTGTTAAAGACTATATGAATACGGAGATTATCGCTAAGGGTGCTAAGTTTACCCGCAAATCTCTGGAAGAATTGGATTATAACTCCATCCAAGTAAGCAAGTGGACGGCAGACGCTCAGAAGAATGAGTTGATCAAGCAGGTTATCTTGAATTATTTGAAGAAGTACAAGGAGCTTGACGCTGAGTTGAGACGTAAGAAGTTCGACTTGACGATCGGTGATGAGCTGCCGACAGGTATCGTACAGATGGCTAAGGTTTATATCGCCAAGAAACGTAAGATTCAGGTAGGTGATAAGATGGCTGGTCGCCACGGTAACAAGGGTATCGTATCAAAGATCGTTCGTCAGGAGGATATGCCGTTCTTGGAAGACGGTACTCCGGTGGATATCTGCTTGAACCCGCTGGGTGTGCCTTCTCGTATGAACTTGGGACAGATTTTCGAGGCCGTGTTGGGTTGGGCCGGACGTGAGTTGGACGTTAAGTTCGCTACTCCGATCTTCGATGGCGCGACTTTGGATGATTTGAATGAATGGACAGACAAGGCTGGTATTCCTCGCTACGGTAAGTCTTACTTGTATGATGGTGGTACTGGTGAGCGTTTCGACCAACCTGCTACGGTGGGTGTGACTTACTTCTTGAAGTTGGGCCACATGGTTGACGATAAGATGCATGCCCGTTCAATCGGTCCGTACTCTTTGATTACGCAACAGCCGTTAGGTGGTAAGGCACAGTTCGGTGGTCAACGTTTCGGAGAGATGGAGGTTTGGGCACTGGAAGCCTTCGGTGCCGCTCATGTTCTTCAGGAAATTCTTACGATTAAGTCTGATGACGTTGTAGGACGTTCCAAGGCTTATGAGGCGATCGTGAAGGGTGATCCGATGCCACAGCCGGGTATCCCTGAATCTCTGAATGTATTATTGCACGAGTTGAGAGGACTTGGTTTGAGTTTCACTCTGGATTAATTCAATAACAATAAAGAAGTAGGTGGGCTACGGCCCGTCTACTTTATCTATTGATAACTCTTTATAAATAAATAATATGGCCTTTAGAAAAGAAAACAAGATAAAGAGTAACTTTTCAAAAATAACCATCGGTCTGGCATCCCCTGAGGAGATCCTAGAGAACTCCAGCGGTGAGGTTTTGAAACCGGAAACAATTAACTATCGTACGTATAAGCCTGAGCGTGACGGTTTGTTCTGTGAGCGTATCTTTGGTCCGATCAAGGACTATGAGTGCCATTGCGGTAAGTACAAGCGTATCCGTTACAAAGGTATTGTCTGCGATCGTTGTGGAGTGGAAGTTACGGAAAAGAAAGTTCGTCGTGAACGTATGGGACACATCCATTTGGTGGTTCCTGTTGCCCATATTTGGTATTTCCGTTCTTTGCCTAATAAAATCGGTTACTTGCTAGGTCTTCCTACCAAGAAACTGGATTCCATCATCTATTACGAACGCTACGTCGTGATCCAGCCGGGTTGCGTAGACACGGTCGGTGAGTTAGACCTATTATCTGAGGAGGAATATCTGGATATTTTGGATAGCCTTCCAAGAGAAAATCAATTGCTAGAGGATACGGATCCGAATAAGTTCATCGCTAAGATCGGCGCTGAGGCTGTTTATGATCTGTTGGCTCGCTTGGACTTGGATTCTCTTTCTTATGAGTTGCGTCACCGTGCGAACACGGACACATCTCAACAGAGAAAGAACGAGGCCTTGAAACGCCTTCAGGTGGTTGAGTCTTTTCGTGCGTCCAGAGGTCGTAACAAACCGGAATGGATGATCATGAAGGTGATCCCGGTGATCCCTCCCGAACTGCGTCCGTTGGTTCCGTTGGACGGTGGCCGTTTCGCTACTTCTGACTTGAATGATTTATATCGTCGTGTTATTATCCGTAATAACCGTTTGAAACGATTGATCGATATTAAGGCTCCGGAAGTGATCTTACGTAATGAGAAACGTATGCTTCAGGAGGCCGTGGACTCTTTGTTTGACAACTCTCGTAAATCGAGCGCTGTTAAGACAGACGCCAATCGTCCGTTGAAGTCCTTGTCCGACAGTTTGAAAGGTAAACAAGGTCGTTTCCGTCAGAACTTGTTGGGTAAGCGTGTTGACTACTCCGCTCGTTCGGTTATTGTCGTAGGTCCGGAATTAAAGATGCACGAGTGCGGTTTGCCGAAGAATATGGCTGCCGAGCTTTATAAGC
>OLNQ01002512.1_pt1 | contig 15842 bp, 16 predicted proteins | sample 1672821 | NCBI WGS metagenome assembly OLNQ01 (sample SAMEA3136727, study PRJEB25190) | human gut metagenome | biome: human gut; feature: human-associated habitat; material: faeces | place: Austria | collected 2013 | reverse complement strand
CCCGATAGATCAGCGTGCTGAATGCATCAAAGCAGTAGCACACGAATCCCGGATATTCTGCGGTCTTTCGTTTGATTTTTCTCTGGATCTCAGCGGCAGCATTTTCGCTCATGCTGTCTGCGTCCTCCCAGAGCATTGCCGTAAAGCTGGCGCCATCCTGCACTTCGCGAACGTGCGCGCCAAGGCTGCGGCAAAATGCGCGAAGCTGCAGAAGTGCGGATTTGCTTTCCGCCCGTGCGTCACTCACCGGCAATCCCATCCACGCAAACAAGCGCACCACTGCCCGAAACAGTCGGCAGGCGGCCATCCCACTTTTTGATCTTCTCATACTCGATCAGGATATCCGTAACGCTTTGCGCCAGCTTGCGGTTCGCTTCTGCCTGCGCCTCGGCAAGTGAACGGACAGAATCGGCCTCTGCCTTGGATGCAACAAGCTTCTGCTTCGCATCGGCTTCTGCCGCGATCAACTGCTCCTTTGCCTTTGCTTCGGCTGCGCTGACGGCGGTTTCATTTTGAATCTGCTGCTTCTCAAACACCATCTGCGCAATTTGTTTTTCTGCAATCGCCTGATTATACGATTCCTCAAAATCCATATCATCGATATTCACAGCAACAATGCTGATGACCGGATTCCCACCGTATTTCTGGTCGATCGCCGTTTGCAGCTGCTGCCGCGCAATCGGTTCGATTTTGGCTCGATTTGTTACCTCGTCGGAGGGCAATGACACCATTGCCGCCTTGATTGCCGACGAAAGCAGCGTTTGCGGCAAAGCGTTTTGTTTGTAGTCGGACACATTCGCATAGATCCATGCGGAGTAGTCCGGGTTGATCCGGTATGTAACCGTCACGCCCGCGGCATAAACGACTGTGCGCTCTGAACTCTCGCCCCAAATTTGATCCGTATAGGATACTTCCTGCTGCTTGTTGTTGACGCGCTTGATGCTCTGCACATATGGGATCTTTGCAATAAATCCATTGGAAACTGCCACTGTATCGATCTGTCCAAAAGTCGTTCTCACACCGGTGTAACCGGATGGAATAATTGCGAAGCTGCAAAGCAGCGTAATCAGCATAAACAGCGCAGCCGCAATCGTCAGGATCAACCTCTTTACGCGCAGCTTCTTTCTGCGGTAGGGTGTTCCGTCGTTTAATATCTCATAGAAAAAACTCATGATTTTTCTTCCTTTCGTTATTTTTCCTTATCCGCGTCAGTAGCGATTCAGGTCGTGACTGCTTTCAGCTTGACCTGAATCGTAATCTCGTCGGATCGCAGAATGACATGGTCGATCTTCGCTTCGAGCACGCCCGGCATCGCCGTTTCCGGTATTTCGTATAAGCAGCGGAAGCGGCCGATGACCTTTCTGTCCGTTTTCACGACAACCGGAACCTCGTCGCTGAGGACGCCGATCTGATTTGCAAAATCCAGAACTGTAATTTTTCTCATATGCTATTTCCCTTCATTTTTGTATTGGCCGGGCCAGCAGCGGAGAAAACGCCACCGGCACGAACTGCTTCATATCCCGATAGTAATACCGCCGCTTTTCCGCATCGTACAGCTCCAGTACATCGGACGGTGCAACGCAGCGCCCCGGATAGTCTGCGGGCAGCTTGCCGTTATAGTGGTCAAATACACGCTCCAGCACAGCCAAGTCCGGCTCATCTTTTGGGCAAAATATCGCTTCATCACGCACCAGCCGGTATTCGCTCGCGGGTGGCTGCTGAAAGCCTGCCTTGTGAAGCGCGTCGATCCCGGAGAACGCGAACGGTTTCGTCTTCTCCGTGTCCGTAAATTCCAGCTGATAAATGCGGCAGCCGAGCTGCTTACGCTGTGCGTTCAAAAGCTCTGCCAACCGTGCGTTGCCGCCGGGCTGCAGAAAAGCGTGATATTCTTCGTCCAGCAAGCCAAGGTATGCCTGCAAGGGCACACCATCCGGCTGTGCCTTGTGCCATCGTTCCACGCAAGCGTCTATCTCGGAAACCTCGCACACACCATGCAGATACCGCTCCCGGAACGTCATTGTTTTCGGTGCTTTCCCAGCGTTCTTCCGGAGCGCAAGCTGCCAGTCATCTAACCCCTTATAGTTGGGATTCCACGTCAGCCGGCGGCATTGCAGTCCGTGCTTTCGTGCCATCAGATAGATCTTGGAGGCACCTTTCTCAACGTGAACATTCCGATACTTGTCCATGTCCTGCGCTTCGATGATCTCCTCCGTGCCGTTCTTTTTGAGGAACGCAAACAGCGCATCCAGCTTGGACACGTTGTTCGCCCCGGCGGTCGCCGCAAAGGTGCGGTTCATCAAGGCATGGCAGATGTCCGCCTTCAAAAGTCCTTCCGTCACATAGACCACTCTGGAACATGGATCGCCAACAAAGTGGATGGGGCTTTCCGAGGATGTCCCCATCGGTTTGCTGCTCGACGACAGCCAGAGGTACTTCGTGCCCTCCTTATCGGCGGGCGCATTTTCCTCCCGGATGGGGATATCCAGCCGGATCTGTGCGCCGCAGACCAGTCCGTCCGCGCTTCTGGCTGGGATCAAAATCCCAGCCGTGCGTGTTCCAAATCGTACTGTCCATCCGCCGTCCTCCGCCAGATAAAAGCCGGGGACACCCTGTACGATGCAGCCCTGCTTCAAAAGCCGCGCCGTCAGGCTCTTGCAGAGATAGGGCGGCGGGGTGCTTTTGAAGCCGAACCGTTCGATCTGGTCGTCCGTCAGGCCGCGCACCTCACGCAGATGCGCACGGTGCTTCGGCGTCAGCGACAGCATGGAAAACAGTATCGAAAGCGTCTGATGGATTGCCTGTCTGGGTGCTCTGACCGACTGCGCGATTTCTTGCGGCTGCCGGTTCTGGTAGCTCTGATACTCTGGCGCGTAATCTCCGGTTTGAAGCGCTTCGCAGATCTCCCGGTAGGCGTCCGCGTTGCTGATCCCGTAGACCTTTGCATAGAGCGCCAGCATCCCACCGGACTCCTGACAGTAATTACAGTGCCATACGTCCCGTGACGTTTTCAGATAGAGCTTTCCGCGATGATCGCCGCAAAGCGGGCAGTCCACATACAGAAAGTCCGGGCCGCGCCTGCGGATATTGAGCCGCAGCAGCGCCGCAACGTCTGTAATGTGGAACGGAAACTGCGAAGAACCGGCTTTGATAACGGCCACACCCTTTCATCCAAACTTGACGCTTCATCCGGCTTTCTGCTGCAGATTGTCCAGCAGAACGGACGCTGCGGCTTTGAGAATATTGTCCGCCTGATCGCAGCCATAGAGATACCATTTCAGGCTCGCCGGGCGGCGCTGCGCGACCTGTTCGAGCGTCCAGCCGCGGCAGGTGCCGATCTGCACCACAACGGTCTTGGCTTCGTCCACCGTCATACGCTGCGTGATCTCGCTGACATCCATATCTGCCGTATAGGACGCGGCCTGCGGCTGTTCTGCAACTTCTTCCGCGGCTTCTTCCTGCTGGGGCGGCACGACATGAAGGTCAGGCGTTTCTTCCATAACAGGAGCAGTTGTTTCCACAACGTGCTGTTCGGCGGACGCGGAATCCATATCCATCGTCGGGGCTGTTTCTGCGATGGTTTCCTCTACAATGGGTGCTTTGGTTTCCTCGACAGCTGCTTCTTCGACTTCCGTTTGGACCGGCACTTCCGAACCGAACAGCTCGCCGCCGTAGTCGCGGCTCACGTCGCAGAACTGGATACCGAAGCCGGCGTTTTCCAGTGCCATGTTGAGCGCGTCCTCCTGTGCGGCACGGAGAAATTCCCCACCGGGGACATTCTCCCTGCGCTGTTCGGAGGTAAAGCTGGCGGCCGGAACCGGATCGTCCTTGCTGAAATAAACCTGCGCTTCGATAATTGCCAGCTGGTCGCTGATGCGCAGCGGCTTCAGGAGCATTCTCCCGTTCGGGCAGGCCAGACGGAACCAGAGCCGCTTATAGCGGAGATCCAGCTTCCAGACCGGATGCCCGGTTTTGACGGAGATCGTTTTGCGCAGGAGCTTCATCGGGTCAAAGCCCGGCACCTTGCGCAGCTGCTGCACGGCGGCGTTGTTCATCACAGTGGATTTGTTGTCATTCATTTCTTAGAACTCCTTCCATAAATAAAATAAGAGATGACTGCGCAAATTCTGCACATCCATCTCAACTTAACCGGCTTTTTTCAATTTCTGCTCTGTCGCGCCCTGCGGCAGAGCCTTTTGTCTGAATACCTGATTGTACTTTAAGATCCGTTCGGCAAGGCAGGTGTTCCGTTTGACCTTTCTGCCGGAGTGGATCGCCAGAAACAGCGCACGCTTCTGCCCGACCAGAATCACACGCTTCTTTGCGCGTGTCACGGCGGTATAGATCAGATTCTTCGTCAGCAAAATGCGGTGCGCCATCAAAATGGGAATGATGACCGTTTCGTACTCCGAACCCATCGACTTATGGATCGTAATGGCATACGCCAGTTCCAGATCGCCGAGCTGGCTTTTGGAATACTCCACGACGCGCCCATCATAATCCACGCACAGCTTATCGGGTAGGATCTTGCAAATGCTCCCAATGTCGCCGTTGAACACACCCTTGAATTTTTGCCCGCACGCGGAATCATAACCTTCCAGATTGTAATTGTTTTTGGTCTGCATCACGCGGTCGTGCAGGCGAAAGATACGCTCTCCGAACGCCAGCTCCGGAATCTTTTCCGTATGCGGATTGACCGTCTCGCGAATCAGCGCGTTCAGTCCGTTGGAGGACGCTTCTCCATCCGTCCGATAGGGCGAGATGATCTGAAGCTGTCCAATGGACGTATCCTGCAATTCCCGCAGATAGAGCGTCTGGATCTGCGCTGCGGCTTCTTCCTGATTTTCTGCCTTGACGAACTGAAAATCCGGACCATAGAACAGGCTGCTGTTTTCCTCGTTGATGAATTTGGCGTTGTAGGCGATCAGGCTGTCCTTGGACTGACGGAAAATCTCATCGAGAACCGTCACCGGCACGATGCCGCTTCCAATCAGCTCCGCGAACACGTTGCCCGCGCCGACGCTCTCCAGCTGATCGACGTCGCCCAACAGCAGGAGTTTCGTGTCCTTCTGTAAGCGCGTAAACAGCTGATGCGCCAGCCACATATCCACCATGGACGCCTCATCCACGATCAGAAAATCAACCGGCAGCGGCTGATCCTGCTTGTCCTTGCTGCAAAAATCGCCCTGCAAGCCAAGCAGACTGTGCAGCGTCAGTGCATCCAGCATCCCGGTGCTCTGCGCCATGCGTCGGCTGGCTTTTCCGGTCGGCGCAGCGAGAACAATGCGGTTTTTGGGGTGCAAAATCCGGTAGACCTCGATGATAGCTTTCAGAACTGTCGTCTTGCCGGTACCGGGACCGCCGGTGATGATAGAGAGATTCCGCTCCATCGCCACCTCAACGCCGCGGCTCTGCCGCTTTGTTAAGTGCAAGCCGAGTTTTTGCTTGACCTGCTCCAGTGGAAGCGTCACATCAATTTTTGCCATGTGTTCCATGAGCATGGCTGCCGCCTTTGCCGCAGTCTCTACCTCCTGCATGAAAATATGCGGAAGATACAACCGCCCGCCATCGGAAACGATCTCGTTGTCTTCTGCCATCTGCTGCAATTTCTGCTCTACCTCCGCACGCCTGACCTGCATTTGGGGAAGCGGGATCGTCTCGTTGAGAAATTGCATGGATTCTGTGATCAAGGCATTGACCTCCAGATACAGATGCCCGTGCTGCCGCGCGTTTTCCAGCGCACAGATCATCGCGCCGTGGATACGAACCGGGTCGTGCGGGTCGCCGCCGGACTTGCGGATGATCGTATCGACGCGCCTGAATCCAAATCCGGATATTTCGCAGAGGCGAAACGGGCTTTTCCGCAGAATATCCGTACAGGCAGGCCCAAAGTGCTGATAGATCTTCATCGCCGTCACTGGCGTGACCTGAAACGGTGTCAGCAGCTCCATAATATCCCGCATGGCGCGGCTTTCTGCGTAGCACGTCTTGATCTCCTCCAGCTTCTGCTCCGTGATGCCGCGGATCTCCAGCAGCTTCTCCGGATGGTATTCCAGCACATCGAGCGCGTCTGTGCCGAACCGCTGGACGATGCTTCTGGCCGTGCTTTCTCCAATGCCCTTGAGAAGGCCCGATGAAAGATAGCTCAGAAGTCCTTCCGTTGTCGGCGGCACAAGCTCGTGCCAGTGCTCCACATGGAGCTGCAGGCCGTACTTGCCCTCTTTCCAGTCGCCCTCGATCTCCAGCTTGACGGAATCCGTCTGCGGCAGTCCATAGCCGACAGCGGTGAACCGAAGCATCCGGTCTCGGAACGTGTATTGGGAACGGGCTTCTTCCGGTACGGAGGGATCATCCGTGCGCATCCGAAGAATGGTGTATTTGCTGGCTTCATTGAAGTAGATGAGCTTGTCATAGACTGCAATCATTCGTTTTTCACCTCACTATGCGGCGGGCTGCGCCGCGATTTTGATGCTGAACCGTCTGGACTCCGACGTTTCCACAAACTGTGCGTAAATCTCCGGGTAAACCTCCCGCAAGCGAACCAGATTATCCTTGGAGATGCCCTGCCTGCGAATGGGATTGTAGGAGATAACATAGTTTTGTTCACCGTCCGCACAAGTTGCGCAGTCTTTGCCGTCCAGTTCGCTGACAAGCAAGCCTTTGAGCTGCTGCATCTGCGTATCCAGCTGTGTGACCTGTTTTGCAAGCGCGTTTTTCTCCTCCTGAAGCTGCAAATACTGGTGGATCTGCGTGACCTGCGGTGCGCCGAACGCTGCCGGCGGCAAATCTCTCCGGTCAATGCCTTTCCATCTCTGCAAACTCTGCAAGATAAGGTCGCCGCTTTCCGTATAGTCCGGTGGCTGGCGCTTCTGAACATGGTTGTTCCAGAACGCATCCTCCAGCGCGATCAGCTCCGACTCATAGGCATAGTCCCGGTCCAAATGCCGGATGATGACCTCATCCTCATTGTTTCCATACAGGCAGCAGAAGTAGACCCTGTCCAGATTCATGACCGACATATAATGCCGACCCTGAGATTCGTAATACACCGGAACGATCTCCTCGCCGTTGTACCACCAGTTTTCTCTGGCATTATAATTTGTCGTCTTGATCTCCAGAATGGCATTGCTGCCGTCCGGAAGCTCCGCAAGGTAGTCCAGATCTGCCAGCATCCACGGATACAGTGGGTGCTGAAACATGACCTTCCGCTGAAAAATGCGCAGTCCGGTTTTCTTTGCGAAAATCCGCGCGACCAAGTTTTCCAGCAGATGTCCCATTTCCAGCGCGACCCAGTTCTCATCCATGTCCGCCTTTACGACGTTCAGCTTGTCGTAGTACAGATCTCGCGCTGTCCGCCAGGGCGAAATGCCGAGGATCGCCGCAGCGTCGCTGCCGCCGATGCCCCGCCGTCGATAGGACAGCCATTCTTCGCTACTCAGATTACTTGTATCTACCAACTCCTGCGGCTCATACTTCAGCCACAACACCATTCTTTTCTCCCTTCTTCCACACCCGCAGCCGTACCACACGCTTCCGCTTGTGAACCGCTCTGCGATGATACGCCGCAGACTGCCGCTGCCGTCCTCCGGGACGCCATTTCTTTCTTGTTTTCATTTGGTTACCGCCTTTCGTAAAAATATATCCTCAAAGCCTTTCGGCATTTGGGCAAAAAAAGAACGGGAATATCCTGCGGCGCAGCTTCTTCTGCGTCGCGGTCATTCCCGCAATCTGTGGGCGTTGCGCCCAAAAAAGAAATCCGGCAGAAACCTGTCCTGCGGACATGGCAATTCTACCGGAAATCGTAAAAGCCTGACAATGCGTGTGCAAGTCGGAATACTCCGAACGCTGCGGCAAACGCACCGCAAGCAGTATGCACAAATCTCAATTACAAGCCAACTTTACCACAAGATATTGTGGTTGTCAAGGAAGCAGCGGCTTACGGCCACTCGGATGTCAGTTCTTCCCGGAGATATTCATACTCCGGAAGCTGCTCAAAATACGGCTGCCAACGGCGCACGATCTCAGCGCGCTCCAACGGATCCGCAGTTTCTATGGAGTGTTCGTTTTCTGTCAGCAGGAGTACATCCAGCGCAATGTCCTCCAGCATGAGTTCGCACAGTCCTTCTGCCGTTTCAATGCGCCGCGCGCTATCCACATAGTCATAATTCGTGGAAATATCCAGCAGGACATATCCCACCTTGTCCGACCAGACAAGGTCAAAGGCATCGCTTTCCTTCAGCCGCTCCGCAAAAACGGCGATCACCCGTTCCAGCTTCTGTTTTTCCTGTTTTGTGTAGGTCATGATAAGTTCCTCCTATATGTGTTTGATTCATCACAAATCATAGCATATAAAATATTTTTTCTCAGTTGTGCAGAAAAAGTCGAAGCGGCTCCTATTTTTTAAGTGTAAAGACCCTCAAGCAGTGCACCTTGACAACCGAACACCCATCTGGCAGGGAGATACAGCAACCGCGGACAGTATGCGATGATATGAGCGTACCCACGGACCAACGCTGCACAGCAGCGGCTGCAATACGTGCTCTTGACCGGAGCGTAGGAACGGACTGCCAGATGGCTTATAAAAACAACTAATTTCATTTTCACATCTGGAGGAAATCATATGACAAAACCTTTTATTCAGGGTCAAGGAGAGGATTTTGATAATGAAAGCAAGCTGCCAATTCATTTGAAGATGCTATTGACCATTCGCGAGGCAGCAGAGTATAGCAACATCGGAATCAATAAAATTGATTCCATGCTGAAACAGCCGAATTGCCCCTTTGTTCTTTATGTGGGAACACGCAAACTTGTTAAGCGCAAGGAATTTGAGACATTTATACGCGAAAATCTCATTATTTGATTTTCTGCCGGTTATTGCTGCTGCGAATAAAAATTGACCTCTGTGTGTTGAAAAAAGCTGAGTCCTGCTCTATAATGAAATAGATGTGTTGGGCTCTTTTTCTTGTACATAAGAAAGGAGTTCATAATGGGTAAAACTCTAAAAGGTAAGGAATGTGGAAAAGGAATCTGCCAAAGAAAGGATGGAAAATATTCTGCACGATTCTGCGGCAAAAATGGTGTACGCAAAGAAAAGCATTTTTCCACACTTCCAGAAGCACGAAACTGGCTCGCCGATCAGCAGTATAATGATCGGCATGATTTAGTCGTTGCCAACCCTAATATGACCGTTGATGTGTGGTTTGAGTTTTGGCTGAATCATCTGATTTGTGACCTTGCACCGAATACCCGGCGGAATTATCAGGAACGCTACACACATAATATTCAACCTGTTCTCGGCAACATGTTAATTGCGGATGTCAAACCTATGCACTGCAAGGCCGTCCTCAATCGCATGGATACCGAATATGCAGGTTCAACAATTCGGCAAACATACATCACGATGGGTACAATGTTTCGCTCTGCGATCATGAATGATATCATTGCAAAGCATCCGATGGATGGTGTTCGGTATACGAAACCGGTTCGCGCAGTCGATGATATTCATTTCCTGACACGAGAAGAACAGGCTATTTTTTTGGAAACTGCAAAACGCTCACATAACTACAGACAATATGTTCTGTTACTCGAAACCGGTTTGCGGACATCTGAGCTGATTGGACTGACATGGGATTCTATCGACTGGAAAAAGCACGCGTTGACAATCAATAAGACGCTCGAATATCGTCATAAAAACAAATGTTGGCGTGCAGGTCCGCCTAAAACCGAGAAAAGCTATCGAACGATTCCGTTGACGGATCGAGCGTATGCTGTTCTGAAATCCTGTTATGATGAACGCGATTCCAGAAAAGAATCGGACACTCTCTCGCAAGTGCTGGAGTATATGGATCGCAGAACCGGTAGAACAGGGACGTTAGTTATGAAAGATCTAGTCTTTATCAACTACCGTACTGGGGAGCCGGCGAAGAATAGTTCCTATGATACCCACCTTTACAAGCTGTGTGACGAAGCCGGAATTGAGCATTTTTGTATGCACGCACTTCGGCATACTTATGCAACTCGTGCGATTGAGAGTGGGATGCAACCGAAAGTGCTGCAGAAACTGTTAGGGCATGCAAGCATAAAAACCACAATGGATCGGTACGTTCATGTTACAGACGACTCAATGGCGGAAGCAATTCGTCTATTTGAAAGCCATCAATCTGCAAGCGCATAATTGGTGCGTCAACGAAAAATTGGTGCGGAATTGGTGCGCTGAGGCAATCAGGAAACCTCAAAACCCTTGAAATTAAAGGAGATGTGAAGAAAAATGAAATTAGGTATTGTCGGACTTCCCAATGTAGGAAAGTCTACGCTTTTCAATGCAATCACAAATGCTGGCGTTGCAGCAGACAACTATGCGTTCTGCACCATTGACCCGAATGTCGGCGTCGTGTCCGTGCCGGACAAGCGACTTGAGTGGCTGCGCGACCAGCACAATCCCAAGAAATTCACCCCCGCCGTGATTGAATTCGTCGATATTGCGGGTTTGGTCAAGGGCGCGTCCAAGGGCGAAGGTCTGGGCAACAAATTCCTTGCCAACATCCGCGGCTGCGACGCGATTGTCCACGTTGTGCGCTGCTTTGACGACGCAAATGTCACACACGTCGAGGGTTCGACCGACCCGCTGCGCGACATTGACATTATCAATACCGAACTCATCATGGCTGACCTTGAGATGATCGACCGCCGCATCGACAAGGCGCAGAAAAACGCCAAGGGCGGCGACAAGCGCTTCAACCACGAGGTCGAGGTCTTCACGGCCCTGCGCGACTATATGAACGAGGGCAATCTGGCCCGCACGTTTGAATGCTCCGAGGATGACGCCGCCATGATCGCCACCAGTGATCTGCTGACGCTCCGCAAGACGATCTACGCTGCAAACCTGAGCGAAAACGACGTGAACCAGCCCGAGGCCTGCAAGTATTTCACGCAGGTGCAGGAGCTGGCCGCGAAGGAGGGCAGCGAGGTTCTGCCCATCTGCGCAAAGCTCGAAGCCGACATCGCCGAGCTGGACGACCCGGACGAGAAGGCCATGTTCATGGAGGAGCTCGGATTGCAGCAGTCCGGTCTTGACCGGCTGATCCAGTGCAGCTACGAGCTGCTGGGCCTCATCTCCTTCCTGACCGCGGGCAGCGACGAATGCCGCGCCTGGACCATCAAGAAGGGCACCAAGGCCCCGCAGGCCGCGGGCAAGATCCACTCCGATTTTGAGCGCGGCTTCATCCGCGCCGAGGTCATCGCCTTCGACGATCTCAAGGCCTGCGGCACGCTGGCCAACGCCAAGGCGAAGGGTCTGCTGCGCAGCGAGGGCAAGGAGTACGTCATGCACGACGGCGACGTGGTCAACTTCCTGTTCAACGTGTAAGCGGACTTGACATATTTTACAGCTCTGCTATCATAAAAATAACCGAAGGCCCCTCGACAAGCGGTTTCGCCTCGGTTAAAGCTCAGATTTCATAACATTTTGAAACCGTCACTTGGCCGAGTGGCGGTTTCGGCCGTTGATAAAGAAAACCGCTCTGCCGGATGGCAGGGCGGTTATTTTTCTGTCTTTTCCGGCGGCATCTGGGCGTCGATGGCGTCGTTGATGAAGCGATTCATGCTCTTTCCCTGCGAGGCGGCATAGTCGGAGATCCGCTTCCGCTTGCCCTTGGGAACGACGACGCTGATAAAATCATATGCTTTTTTATTGTAGCGCGCGGTCGCTTCCTTCTGCGCATCCGAATATACCATGCTCTCACCTCATGCTTATACTACTGTAAGTATGAGGCGGAATGTATAATTCAATAAGTATATATTTGTTGAATTCCAACAATTTACATACTTATATAAGTATAATATAATGGGAGCACCGGGGTTCCGGGGATATTATTCAGAAAAGAGGATGAAAGATGGACTACGAAGCGCTCTACGCGAAGATGGTCGAGGCGGCCGAACAGGCGATCGAGGCGATCGAGGCCGCCGATTACGGCCGGGCCAGACAGCTTCTGATCGCGGCGGAGCAGGGCTGCGAGGAAGCGTATCTGCAGAAAGCGGAATGACTGCCCGCAAAAAGCCCGCCCTCCGGCATTCCGGAGGGCGGGCCTGCGTTTTGGGAGATTTACTTCTGCAGCTTGTTGTCCACAACGTCCTTCAGGACTGCGGTGAAGGCGTCGAGCGTCATGGCGCCGAGATCGCCGTCCGCGCGGTGACGCGGGGAGACGGTACCGGCTTCGATGTCGCGGTCGCCGACGACGAGCATATAGGGGATCTTCTCCATCTGCGCATCGCGGATCTTCTTGCCGATTTTTTCGCTGCGGGTATCGACCGTCACACGGTAGCCCTGCGCGGTGAGCTTGGCTGCCTGATCCTTGCAGTAGTCAACAGCACGATCCGTGACCGGCAGGAAGCGAACCTGCTCCGGCGCCATCCATGTGGGCAGCGCACCGGCGTATGTCTCAATCAGGTAGGCCAGCGTGCGCTCGTAGCAGCCGAGGCTCGTTCTGTGGATGATATACGGCAGCTTCTTCTCGCCGTTTTCATCGGTGTAGTACATGCCGAAGCGCTCAGCCAGCAGCATGTCGATCTGGATGGTGACGAGGGTGTCCTCCTTGCCGTAGACATTCTTATACTGGATATCGAGCTTCGGGCCGTAGAACGCGGCTTCGTCGATGCCGATATCGTACTTGACGTCGAGATCGTCGAGGATCTTTGCCATGACGCTCTGCGCGTGATCCCACTGCTCTTTGGTGCCCTCGTACTTGTTCTTGGGGTTCGCGGGATCCCACTGGGAGAAGCGGAACGTGCACTTATCAAGCAGGCCGACTGTGCCGAGGCAATACTTGGCAAGATCGAGGCAGTCACGGAATTCATCCTCCAGCTGATCCGGGCGGAGCACCAGATGGCCCTCGGAGATCGTAAACTGACGCACACGGATGAGGCCGTGCATTTCGCCGGAGTCCTCATTGCGGAACAGCGTGGACGTTTCGCCGAGACGCATCGGCAGATCGCGGTAAGAACGGCCGCGGTTCAGATAGACCTGATACTGGAACGGGCAGGTCATCGGGCGCAGGGCGAAGCACTCCTTCGTCTCATCCTGCGGGTCGCCGAGGACGAACATGCCGTCAAGATAGTGATCCCAGTGGCCGGAAATCTTGTAAAGCTCACGCTTGGCCATGAGCGGCGTCTTGGTCAGAAGATACCCGTGCGCCTGTTCGACGTCCTCGACCCAGCGCTGCAGCAGCTGAATGACACGCGCGCCCTTCGGCAGGAGGATCGGAAGGCCCTGGCCGATGCAGTCGACCGTGGTGAAGTATTCCAGCTCACGGCCCAGCTTGTTGTGGTCGCGCTTGAGGGCTTCTGCCTGTTCTGCCAGATACTGATCAAGCTCTTCCTTCTTCGGGAACGCAACGGCGTAGATTCTCTGCAGCATCTTGCGCTTGGAGTCGCCGCGCCAGTATGCGCCGCAGCACTGCGTGAGCTTAATGGCGTTGCCCTTGATGCGGCCTGTAGAATCGAGGTGCGGGCCGGCACAGAGGTCTGTAAACTCGCCCTGCGTGTAGAACGAGATGTGCGCGTCTTCGGGCAAGTCGTTAATCAGCTCGACCTTATACGGCTCGTCCTTTTCCTGCATATACTTGATGGCTTCCTCACGCGGCAGCTCAAAGCGCTCGAGCTTCAGCTTTTCCTTGCAGATCTTGCGCATCTCGGCCTCGATGGCGTCGAGATTTTCCTGCGTGAAGTTGAACGGAGCGTCGAAGTCATAGTAGAAGCCGTTGTCGATAGACGGGCCGATGGCCAGCTTGACCTCCGGCCACAGGCGTTTGACGGCCTGCGCCATGACGTGGGAACAGGTGTGCCAGTACGTTTTACGGTACTGCGGGTTTTCAAACGAGAATTCATTGTTTTCGGACATATTCTTCTGCCTCCTAAATTGATTTGGGGCAAAACAAAAACGCCTTACCCCTGTCGTTTCAGGGGTGAGGCGTTGTACGCTCCACGGTTCCACCCTGCTTACGAATGCACAGCATCCGTCGCTTTGTGTCTCTGTAACGGGAGAACCCGGCAGCGCATTTCCGCGCTGCGGCTCAGAAGCGGTATCCGGGCGGGCCGCGCAAAGGCTCTTGCAGCATACGAGCCTCTCTCTGTGATGCGCTGCCGATGCCGGGACGTGTCTTCGTCTCAGCCTTTTCTGGATGCTACAATAGCACGTTTCCGGGGTTCTGTCAATCCCCCGCGGACACGGAAATGCGTTGCAAACCGGCTTTTTTTCTGGTATCATAGCGACAGAATCACACTAGGAGGCCAACTATGGACCTTTGTAATATCAATGAAATTAAGGCGCTGCTCGCGCGGCACGGATTCCATTTTTCCAAAGCCAAGGGGCAGAATTTTCTGACGCAAAGCTGGGTGCCGCAGAACATCGTGCTCGAATCCGGCGTGGATGAGACGTGCGGCGTGCTGGAGGTCGGCCCCGGCATCGGGCCGCTGACGCAGCAGCTGTGCCGGTACGCGAAAAAGGTTGTCGCGGTCGAACTTGACCGGACGCTCCAGCCGATTCTGGCCGAGACGATGGCGGGCAACGAAAATCTGGAAATTATCTTCGGTGACATTCTGAAAACGGACATTTCCGCGCTGGTACAGGAGGAATTCGCGGGCCTGCGCCCAATGGCCTGCGCGAATCTGCCGTATTATATCACCACGCCCGTGCTGGCAGCGCTTCTGGAGAGCCGCGCGTTCGAGGCCGTGACCGTCATGGTGCAGAAGGAGGTCGCGCAGCGCATCTGCTCGCCCGCAGGAAAGGGCGATTACGGCGCGTTCAGCGTCTTCTGCCAGTATTACGCCGAACCGGAGTTGCTGTTCGACGTACCGGCAAGCTGCTTCATTCCGCAGCCGAAGGTCACGAGCGCAGTCCTGAAACTCACCATGCGCAAGGAGTCGGTCTGCGAGATCAAGAGTGAGGCCATGTTCTTCAAGGTCGTCCGCGCAGCGTTCGCCCAGCGCAGAAAAACGCTTCTGAACGCGCTTTCGTCCGGGCTTTCGCAGTTTGACAAGCCCGCGCTTGCCGCCGTGATCGAAGATTGCGGCTTCGCGCCCACGGTACGCGGGGAGACGCTGGATATTCCGGGCTTCGCCGCGATCGCGAACGCGCTGACGGAGCTGTAATGTACTTCGTCTATATGCTCCGCTGCCGGGGCGGGAGTCTGTATACCGGCATTGCCGCCGACATGGAAAAACGCCTGCGGCAGCACGCGTCCGGCGGCGCGGCCTGCGCAAAATACACGCGGGCGCACCCGCCCGAGGCCCTTGCCGCACTCTATCAGGCGGAGGATCACGCAGCCGCCGCACGGCTGGAAGCATTCCTCAAGACGCTCCCGCCCGCAAAAAAGCGGATGCCGAACAAGAGAAGGCCCATGACTGACTTTAATTTTTACAGCGAAACCTACTGCGGCAGCCTGATCCCGGCCGATGCGTGGGACGCGGTGTGCCGCGACGCCGAGGCCCAGATGAACCGGTACGAGCGCATCTACCATGTCAGCTACCCGCAGACCGGCAGCCGCAATATGGCCGTGTGCGCCATGGCCGAGGCGCTGTACGAGTTTGCGCAGCTGCAGGACGCGGGCGGCGCGGTGCAGAGCGTGAGCGTGGGCAATGTGAGTGAGAACCGCGCGGCGGTGGCCGCGCCGGACACAAGCGCCGCCGCGCAGGCAGCGGAGCTGTACCGCCGCGCCGGGCTGTACGCCGACATTTACAGGGGGTGCTGAAATGCAGCGATATTTTGCCAGGGACCAGACCCTGACTTACCCGCTGTGCACGATGACCGTGACGGTGTACCACACGACGTTCAACCCGTTCGAGTGCCGCCG
>OLNQ01002510.1_pt1 | contig 15850 bp, 16 predicted proteins | sample 1672821 | NCBI WGS metagenome assembly OLNQ01 (sample SAMEA3136727, study PRJEB25190) | human gut metagenome | biome: human gut; feature: human-associated habitat; material: faeces | place: Austria | collected 2013 | reverse complement strand
GCGCAGGCTTTAAGACTTGCTGAAGAACATGAAGCGGATCTCGTGGTCCCGAAAATCAAACACAAGCCGTCTGACATGATATGCCCCGATCAGAAAATCTGCCTCCATCTTAAGCCTGCCCGCCTCATGATGATCTAACTCTTTTGGCATCTGTATCGTCAGACATCCTTCTTTTAACTGATACTTTTCTTCCATAAATGCTCCTTTCCTGTTACTTTTTTAATTGGTTTAAAAGTCACCTTTTGCTTTCAATACCCTATGAATAAAAAAAGACGTCTAATATCACTTAGACGTCTTTTGTATCATCTTTATTTAATTTTTATAATGATTTTTACTCTTCAATATTGATGTAATTCTGTGCATTCGCCGCGCGCTCTGTACCCGGATACAGTTCTACGATCTTCTGATAGTAAGTCTTTGCCGTTTCAAGATCATTATTCTTACGGTAAGCCTGTGCTAAATAGTACAGTGCATATCCATCTTTGTAGGTTTCCTCCATGTCCACAACTTTTTGTAAGCTGGTGATGGATTCCTCAAATTTCTGACTGTTATAATCGCTGTATCCCTGATTATATAAGGACTCCAGATAATCAGCATTGACCTGCGCATTAATCGTCTCATAAACACTCTTTGCGCTGTCACTTAAGTATTCCTCATTGACATTGCCAAGCGCATTGCCTGCTGCCTCAATATCTCCACCCGAATAGGATGCATATGCGGATAATAACTGGTCATATGTGCTGATCTTATTCTCGGAACCTTCTGCGCTGTCCTTGACCTCAGTGATCTGGCTCGTCAGATCATCAATCTGCTTCTGCAGTGTACTGATCTCCTGATTCTTGGACGAAACAGTGTTATTCGCATCGAGCACCTGCGCTTTGGCATCATTCTGCACCTGACGGCGCACACCCGGTACAACCAGAAATCCGGTAATTGCCGCACCGATTGCAATACCGATGACCATATTAAGAATCGTACTCATTGCGGAATTGTCCTTTAAATACTTCGGCTGGATGATCGTCTCATTGCCGCTCTGGTAGGAAATCTGTTCCTCCTTCTGTTTCTTACCCGGCGTATTCTCCTTTAATCCTGCATTCACTTCTTTTAAATAACGAAGTGTGATCGTGTTATTTGCATCAATCTTTCCGGCGTTGCGCAAAGACTTCTTGGCAAGATCATATTTGCCCTCCTGAATATAGAGCAATGCTAAAAGCTGATGTCCACTGACTAATTTCGGGTTCAGTGACAGTACCTTTTTCAACTGGATAATCGCAAGATCACGGCTGTCCTGTCTGCAGTACAATAACGCCTGATTGTATTTTTTAATGGTCTGATTGATTGTCTCAAGTCTTGATCTGTTATTCTGTATTTCATCCAGATAACGGCTTGCGGCATTCTCAGCAGGCTGATAGTTCTTACTGATGACCCACTCTGTCAATGCCTCCACCACTTCGCCCATCTCAAAGTAGATGAGTCCCAGCAGATTTCTTGCATCTATATTTAATTTATTGAATTTCAGGCTTGTTTTCAAGCTTTCTATTGCTCCTGAAAGATCACGGACACTCGCCTTTGCCAGTGCATCATTGTAATATTCATTGGATGCCATGACAATTTTTTTATATATTTTTACATTTACGCCGCATTCAGGGCAGATATTTTCCCTTCCAAGCTTTGCTCCACAATTATAGCACTTCATTCTTTCCCTCACTTCATGAATTTACATTCGACTTTTCCAAAAGATGTCTTACATATTATGTTTTAACTCCTGCATCATCTCTTTTAAAACATCTGTCATATCTGTTAATTCATGATTATATATTGCCTGTTCTGCCTCTTCTACCTCTAAGCTCGGTTTAAAATTCTTTAATTCTTCTTCAAAATTAATCATAATCGACCTGTCCTTTTCTGCCATTTGTTTATGGCAAACATCTATTTTAAGATTCTTCTCTCCACCACATAATTAAGGGCAAAAAGAATCACCACTATATTATAATATAGTGGTGACAATAATCAAGTAAATTTATATTAAGTTTTTCGTAAAACTTCTGCCATATTCGACAGCAGTTTTATGAGCATTCTCTCGTCTTGATCTTATCCTGCAGCTTGTAAAACTCAGCTGCTTTTACATAATTCTGTACAAGCAGCTTGGTATCCTCGATCTGGATCACAGCTCCCGGATAAGTCTCCCGCAAAACGGTAACACATGCACCGCTCGCACTCTCGATCAGATTGCGCAGCTGCTTTGCCTCTTCTTTGCTGTGTGCTAATGTCGCAGTATCACGGATCTTGATACGGAGCAATGTCACTCGCCTCGGATCGTCTTTGTAGCTGACTCCACGCGCTTTTTCCAGCTCTTCAAACTTGCGCAGCCCCTCTTCAATCTGTGCCAATCCCTGACTCAACTCCTGAATCGTCTTTTCTAACTGTCTGAGTTTTGCATATCCTTCCGGACTTGCACCAGCCATAATAACGGTCTTTTTCTCGGCATCATTTCCTAATGTCGTAACCTCGATTCCACACACTCCATGTGTAAGGCCACCGATGATGCTTCCGCGTTTTCCATTCATGATGATCTTTCCAAAGCACTGTACCTGACAATCCATCAACACATCTGCACGGATATCGCCTGCACATTCAATACGGGTAAATTCAAAAAACTTTGCGGTAATACTGCCTTTTGTCTTTACTGATGCCTTATTTCCACCGAGCATTCCACTTCTTAAAATAATATCTTTCCCTGCCTCTAAAGTACATGCCTCGACGATTCCATCCACAGTGATCGTACCACTTGCTTTTACGATAACGCCGCTTTCCACGCTTCCGTGGATCACAACATCACCATGAAAATCAATGTTGCCACTGGAAAGATCTGCATTGCCGGACAATTCATGTACCGGAAGGATCACAACCCTGTCATTCTGTGTCTCGATCTTACCACTCATCAGCGCAACATAGGTATTATCATCCCTTCGTTCAAATCCTTTTCCTTTCAGTGGAAGCTGTTCTCTTCCCCGCTTTGCAGGTATTGGCTTTCCAGTGACTGTCTTGCCGTCTATTCCCTCCACACAAGGATGGTACTCCGCGATCACCTGATCCTGCACCACAGACTCTATCGACTTTACAGACCAGTAATCCACGGTTCCATCCGGACGTATCAGCGGTTTTTTATCAAAGTTGCAGTTAAAATTGTAATCATAATAACCGTCTTTTCCGTCTACCGGCTCTGTTCCCTGCGCAACTAACGTCTCCACACCATATTTTTTTTCATCAATCAGCTCCGTCAACGCTGCTTCATCTATTCCGTACTTGACACCTCTGTCATCCAATGCTTTCTGCAATGATTCAATTGTATATTCTCCCCCATCGTCTGGTGTTATAAGCATAACATACGCTTCCATGCTATCTGCCGTCATCCGTACGATTGGTTTTTCTTCTGTTACCATAGGCGTGCTCCCCAATTCTTTCTGATGTATGTATATATAGTAACGTAGAATATTCCTTATCCTATATAATACTAGTATTTTTATGCTTTTTCAAGTAAATTCTTTAACACAACGCATCCTTTTTGGTGCTATTTTACCAAAAAGAGCTATACAAGGCAGGCACCACTTTACCGGCTGACCAGTAAAGATGATACCCATCGTGCATAGCTCCTTCTTATTATATCATGAAGCAATGCTTCATGATCATGATCTACACGAGCTTCGCTCGGCAGTCTTATTATATCATGTGCAAAATCAGCACATGATACAATTCGCCGTTCTTGCGCTCATTATCTTGCAATTATTTTGACATCTGTGCCAAACGTTCTTTGACCTGCTCCATCATCTGTTCGTATCCGGCAAGTTTGTCCTTCTCTTCCTGCACTTTTGCTTCCGGTGCTTTGCTTAAGAATTTTTCATTCGAAAGCATTCCCTTAGAACGTGCAAGCTCTTTCTCTAAACGTGCCTGCTCTTTTAACAGACGCTCTTTTTCTTTCTCGAAATCAACCAGATCTTCTAATGGCAGATACAGTGTAGCGCCAGGGATCACAACAGATACTGCATCCTCCCCGATGCCTGTCTTATCCTGCTGCACCATGACCTCACTTGCTCCGGCAAGGTTTGCATAAGCCTCTTTGGTCAGTTCAAAGGAATCACGCAAAGCGGCATCTTCAGCAACAATAAAGATTTTCGCTTTTCTTGATGGCGGAACATCCATCTCTGTGCGCACATTACGGACACCTTTTACCAGATCCTTGCAGTGCTCTAACATTTCTTCCTCTGCCGGGAAATTCCAGTCAGCACGGTACTCCGGCCATTTTGCAAGCATGATCGTGTCTTCTTCCGGATGCAGTGTGCAGAAAATCTCTTCTGTGATAAACGGCATGAACGGATGAAGCAGTTTTAATGCCTCTGTCAGTACGGTCTTTAATGTCCAGAATGCTGCGTTTGCAGATGCCGGATCATTTTCTTTATTATAAGTACGAGTCTTAGTGATCTCAATGTACCAGTCACAGAATTCATCCCAGATGAAATCATAAACTTTCTGTACAGCGATTCCCATCTCGTACTTATCCATATTTTCTGTCACGTCTTTTGCAAGTGTGTTTACCTTGGATAAGATCCACTTATCTGCCGGTTTTAACTCATCCAGTGACGGCTCCTTGATCTCGCTTCCCTCAAGGTTCATCATGATGAAACGGGATGCATTCCATACTTTGTTGGCAAAGTTTCTGGATGCCTCAACACGCTCCCAGTAGAAACGCATATCATTTCCCGGTGCATTTCCGGTGATCAGTGTCAGACGGAGTGCATCTGCGCCGTATTTATCGATTACTTCGAGCGGATCAATACCGTTTCCTAAAGATTTACTCATCTTGCGTCCCTGGGAATCGCGAACGAGTCCGTGAATCAGTACGTGGTGGAACGGAACCTGTTTGGTCTGCTCCAGTGCGGAGAATACCATACGGATAACCCAGAAGAAGATAATGTCATATCCTGTTACAAGAACATCTGTCGGATAGAAGTAATCAAGGTCTTCTGTCTTCTCCGGCCATCCAAGTGTGGAGAACGGCCACAGTGCGGAAGAGAACCATGTATCCAGTGTATCCTCATCCTGTTTTAAGTGTGTGCAGCCACATTTCGGGCATTTCTCCGGCATTTCGCGGGAAACAACCATCTCACCACACTCCTCACAGTAGTAAGCCGGGATTCTGTGTCCCCACCAGATCTGACGGGAAATACACCAGTCACGGATATTCTCAAGCCAGTGCAGGTAGATCTTGTTGAAACGTTCCGGTACGAATCTTAAATCGCCGTTCTTGATTGCTTCGATGGCTGGTTTTGCCAGTTCTTCCATCTTAACAAACCACTGCTGCTTGATCATTGGCTCTACAGTTGTATGGCAGCGGTCATGTGTTCCTACGTTATGAGAATGTGGAACAACTTTTACCAGGTATCCCTGCTCTTCCAAGTCAGCTACCATTGCTTTTCTTGCTTCGTAGCGGTCCATTCCGGCATATTTTCCACCATACTGCTCATTGATCGTTGCATCATCGTTCATGATGTTGATCTCCGGCAGGTTGTGACGTTTTCCGACTTCAAAGTCGTTAGGGTCATGTGCCGGTGTGATCTTAACCGCACCTGTTCCGAATTCTTTGTCTACATAGTAGTCGGCAACGATCGGAATCTCTCTGTCTGTCAGAGGCAGTTTACACATTTTTCCTACGATGTCTTTGTATCTTTCATCATCCGGGTGAACTGCGATTGCAGTATCTCCAAGTAATGTCTCCGGACGTGTGGTTGCGATCTCCAAATAATCATCTGTTCCAACGATTGGATATTTGATGTGCCAGAAGAATCCGTCCTGTTCCTCATGTTCAACTTCTGCATCGGAAAGAGAAGTCTTACATACCGGACACCAGTTGATGATTCTGGATCCTTTGTAAATATATCCTTCGTTGTATAATTTGATGAATACTTCTTCTACGGCTTTGGAACATCCTTCGTCCATTGTGAAACGTTCTCTGTCCCAGTCACAGGATACACCTAATTTTTTTAACTGTCCTTCGATAGTTCCGGCGTATTCTTCTTTCCACTGCCATGTTCTTTCCAGGAATTTCTCTCTTCCTAATTCTTTCTTGTCAATTCCTTCTTCTTTTAACTGATTTGTAACCTTAACCTCAGTAGAGATAGCCGCATGGTCTGTTCCCGGAATCCAGAGTGCATTGTATCCCTGCATTCTCTTATAACGGATCAGGATATCCTGCAGTGTATTATCCAGGGCATGTCCCATGTGAAGCTTACCTGTAATGTTCGGTGGCGGCATTACTGTAGTAAATGGTTTCTTGCTTCTGTCTACTTCGGCGTGGAAATATTTGTTATCACACCATTTTTCATATAATTTTGCTTCAATCGCTTTGGGATTGTAAGTCTTTTCCAGGTTTTCGCTCATAGTTTCCTCCTCATTTCACACATTTTTCACATTTTTTTATTAAATGAAAAAACCCTTTACATCGACGTAAAGGGCGATTGTAGTCGCGGTACCACCTTCATTATATAGGAAGAAATCCTTCGCTATATATCTCATCTTATTCTTTAACGGGAACGACTCCGGGATGAACTAATTCTACTTTATCATAAGTTACAGGTTCATTCATCCGGCTCCGAAGCTACCTTCCGACGTCTCGTATTCCTTAAGTGTCTCTCAGCCGATGGATCACTCTCTCTGGTATGGACGAACTTACGTGTACTCCTCTTCATCAATGCCTTTACGTATAAACTACTGAATATGATAGCCATCGAATCCCCATTTGTCAAGGATTTTAGGGATTTTTCAGAAACTCTTAAGGGTTACACCAATCCGAAACACTTCATGATATAGAGCCATCCCGTCAGGGTAAATGCGCTGCACATAGTCGTCAGCATAACTACACTCGAAGACACAACTCCTTCATGTCCCATATTCTTAGCCATAACATAACTGCTGACTGTTGTTGCCGATCCGAGCATGACTAAGATTGCGATCAGTTTCTCTCTCCGAAACCCGATTGCCACTGCAAGTGGCATGAACACTGCTACAAATCCCACTAATTTGATAAACGCAGCGATCACGGTCGGTTTAATCTTGCCAAATGCTTTCTTAATGTCAAATGTAGCTCCCATCGCCATCAGTCCCATCGGTGTTGCTACGCCGCCGATACTGCTGACGGCCTTATGTAAGATCACCGGCATCGGAAGTTTCAGTGCCGACCATAACAGACCTGCCACAATACCGATGATGATTGGATTCGTAATGATACCGATCAGTGTCTTCTTGATCAGTGCTTTATCCATGCCTTTTTGTCCCGGCTTGAAAAATGACAGTACAACCACCGCCATAATATTATAAAGCGGCACACTTCCAATGATCATAAGCGGTGCCTGACCGGAATTACCATAGATATTCTGGATAAATGCGATCCCCAGAAGTGCCGCACTGCTTCTGTACGCTCCCTGGATAAATTCTCCCTGAATACTTCTGTCTTTCAACAGGCAGGAGATTCCGATTGCGATCGTGATACTGATCAATGTAATAATAAAACAGAAGATTACAAATTTCGTATCCCACGCTTCCTTGATATCTACGACCGCCAGATCGCCGAATAATAATACCGGCAGTGGTATCCGGAAGACGAATTTGTTCATCTTATTGGCAAACTCTTCGTCCATCCACCCGATCTTATTGAAGAACAGTCCCAGTATCATCATTAAGAAAATGGGGACTGTTGCATTTAAACTGAATACCAGATTGTCCATTTCTTTATTTCCTCTCTTGTTCCTCTACTCTTATGCAAATATCTTCTTATATATATTATAGTCCTCTTCTTTAAATACGTTGAAAATCACTCTTTCCAGTTTTGAAGAAGACAGATACTTGTCCACTGTCTTCACCGCAATCTCTGCCGCCAGTTTATTCGGGAAATGGAATTCTCCCGTTGAGATACAGCAAAATGCAATCGACTTAAGTCCTTCTTTTTCCGCCAGTTTCATACAATTCAGATAACACGACTTTAATTCTTCTTCCTGCTTTTCTGTCACCTGCATGCCAACAATCGGACCTACGGTATGGATGACATGTTTCGCCGGGAGATTATATCCTTTTGTAATCTTCGCTTTTCCGGTCGGTTCTTCATGTCCTTGTGCTTCCATAATCTGTGCACATTCATTACGAAGCTGGATACCTGCTGCCGAATGGATCGCATTGTCGATGCATCCATGACACGGCACAAAACATCCAAGCATCTGGCTGTTCGCCGCATTTACGATCGCATCTACGGAAAGTCTTGTAATATCTCCCCGCCAGAGAGATATCTTATCCACATTCTTGATCGTCTCACATGGGAATTGTCCACCGATAGTCGGAAGTTGTCCCCATTCTACGATTCCTTTCTGTTCTGCTTCTTCCTTTAGCAGTTCATCCTGGATCCTGGTATACTCCGGATCTGCCTCGCCCGGCCAGCGGACATTCATAAGACTTCTTAGAAGTCTTCTTCTACCGGTATAATCTACCGGATCTGCAAGTGATGCATAACCTGTATTTTCTTTTTTCAGATAGTCGATCAGTATTCTTACTCGTTCTTCCCGGTTCATATGGTCTAATACGCCTTCTTTCTTGATTCTTACTTATTTAGAAATCTTATTTATTTTCATCGTTGTTATATATATTTCTTAATTTCAGAATATGCCTCGAACAACTGCTCATACGATGTTCTGCAGTTCGCCGGACTCGTAGACGGCAATCCAATTGCCATAATCCCAGTCTTAGGATAGCAAAATTTCTTATATAGTTGAAATGCTTTCGTTCCTGTCGTAAAAATGGCCTTAATATCTGCACATTCAAGGATCCGGCTCAGATCATTCGGCTGTGGATTACGGATACTGCTGTCATCTGCTCCTTTAATATCACACCCCGCCAGCACATCCCAGACTGCAATACCATTTCTTAATGCAAATGCGATCTTGCCTTCTCTCGTCTCCGGATACGCTTCGCCACAGACATCGGATACAACTTTCCAGAATCTGTTTCTTGGGTGTCCATAGTAGAATCCGACTTCTCTGGATTTCGGCGATGGCATAGTTCCGAGCATCAGAATCTTAGAATGTTCATTATAGATTGGCTCAAAATTGTGGATAATGTGTTGTGTTTCCATGTCTGAATTAACTCCTCTGTTTTCTATTGTATTCCATACATCTACGGAAAAAGACATTACTTTTATGATAGCATGCCCCATATAATATTTCCAGTATGCTATCCGTATGTAATGTAAAACACCTATAATCAATCCGATTACTGCTCTAAAAGATACAGGATGTAAAATATAACCTTTCTCATACCTGTTACATTTACATCCTGTTCATTCACTCTGTTACACTTCTATATCTTCTGTATCAAATGTTCCGAATACTTCATTATAAAAATCTGTTACTCATTTACATCTATCCTTTTTTGGTCTTTCCACTTTATTATAAATCCAGCAAGCAGGAATATCACACCCGCCCCGGCAAATATGACTTTAACCCTATATCTACCGTACGCCCCAGCATCTTGTCCGATAAGAAGCCCATAGTCCGGCTTCCCATAACTCCTATAAGTCCGGCAAAAATTCCTCCACAAATCAAACTTTCCACTCCGAGTGAAAATAATCCTCTGTGTCTTGGATACCCAAGCAATACCGTCAGGATTGCACAGAGCAGAACTGCTGCTCCCGATACAGCCCGGCAGGTCGTTGATACCAGCGTCGTATATAATCTGGCAACTTTCCCCTGTATCGTACTGGTATCTTTCATATTACCATACAGATTAGATGCATAACTATTCAGTACATCCTGAACGTCATCCATCTCATCTTTTAACTGCTGTTTCATAAGTTTCAGCATATCTTCCGTTAACTCTGGATTTGAATCCTTAATTTCTTTCATGCTGTCTTCCAGTAACTGATTCAGTTCTTTGGAAATATCTACATCCTTATATCCCGTTCCTTTTGAAAGATCATTCACCATTTCATCCATGACCTTTTCTGTAATTTTCTGTACTTCCTCGTTCTTCTCAATCTTGTTCTGTATCTTCGCAATCCACTGTGTATCATCTGCTCCTGCATAGCCAAATACTGCATCCATCATTCTGTGAGAGATTGCCGTATCAATCCCTGCCTGACTGATTGCTTTGACAAGTACCTGCTTTGCAAGCAGACTTCCTCCAAGTACCGACACACTTATAATGAAGAGGATACCGATCAGTACACTTAATATTCTTTTACCAATTCCCATGATTTCTTCCTTTCTTTATGATTCATTAATTCGCCGTAACTAATCTATATACTTCTATTAAAAACGCATCTGCATGAATTGTCAATTTATATTTTTTAATATATTTATCTTATTTTTCTATTTCTGCATATCACTTTTTTCTTTACATTGTTCGGCAAGTAATTGTTTGTTATAATAATGTGAGATATTATGATCAATAACATACGGGCAAAGGAATGATTTTCATGAATGAAACGAACTTATCTTTAAAATATCTGATCGATCAATTGCATAAAGAACAGACCCTGACCAAAGAAGAATGGATCACACTGATCGAGGGACACACTCCGGAACTTTCCGAATATCTCTTTTCCCTGGCCCGCGAAGAACGCCACCGTTATTATGGACACGATATCTACGTCCGCGGTCTGATCGAATTTACCAATTATTGTAAAAACGACTGTCTGTACTGCGGTATACGGAAAAGCAACGGCAACGCACACCGGTACCGCCTGTCAGAAGCCGATATCCTAAAGTGCTGTAAGGAAGGTTATGAACTTGGATTCCGCACCTTTGTCCTGCAGGGCGGCGAAGACGGATATTATACAGATGAACGCATCATCCATTTGATCCGGATAATTAAAGAACGCTATCCCGACTGTGCCATTACACTTTCCATCGGGGAAAAATCCAAAGATAGCTATCAGGCTTACTATGATGCCGGCGCCGACCGCTATCTTCTGCGGCATGAAACTTATAACCACGAACATTACAGAAAGCTTCATCCACCGAACCTTAGTCCTGAACACAGACAGCAATGTCTGCGGGATTTAAAGGACATCGGTTATCAGATTGGCTGCGGATTCATGGTTGGCTCTCCTTACCAGACTTCGGAACACCTTGCAGAAGACATGCTCTTCATGAAAGAACTGAATCCACACATGATCGGAATCGGTCCGTTTATCCCACATCATGACACTCCGTTTGCCGGAGAATCTGCGGGAACACTGGAACTTACTTTATATATGCTCGGCCTGATCCGGCTGATGATCCCGAAGGTTTTACTTCCTGCCACAACCGCACTTGGAACCATCCACCCAAAGGGGCGTGAACTTGGAATCCTGGCAGGCGCCAATGTCGTAATGCCGAACCTGTCACCAACGGAAGTACGGAAAGATTATCTTCTATATGATAATAAGATCTGTACCGGTGATGAATCCGCCCAGTGCAGACACTGTCTGGAAATGCGGATGAAATCCATAGGCTATCAGGTTGTAACAGACCGTGGCGATTCTTTGAATATTTAGGTAACATCAACTTTTTATACAGTCAGCTTTTATATACAGCTGTCAGAAAGTGAGGAACATATCATGAGTTTAAACAGCACACCTTCTTCAGAACGTATACATATCGGGATCTTCGGCAGACGCAATGCCGGAAAATCAAGTCTTATTAATGCTCTCACCGGGCAGAATCTTGCGATTGTCTCCGATGTGCGCGGAACAACGACCGATCCTGTATTCAAATCCATGGAGCTGCTTCCACTGGGCCCTATCGTCATGATCGACACTCCGGGGCTCGACGATGAAGGCGAACTTGGAAAACTCCGCATTCAGAAAGCTTATCAGGTCCTGAACAAGACCGACATCGCTGTGCTCGTGATCGATGGCACCTCAGGAATTACGCCGCAGGACAATGCGATCCTTACACGCATACAGGATAAAAATATTCCCCTCTTACTCGTCCTTAATAAAGCCGATCTGGTATCGGAACATACACATCAGGAAATGATCGTGTCCACTCATCTGAAATATAAGATTCCTTTAGAGCATATCCTGTGGACCAATACAACTGAAAATCTTCATATTCATGAGTTGAAAGAACGTCTCGGAACTTTAGTCCCTGCGGAAGAATCTTCCAGGTTCATCGTCCGGGATCTTGTAACCCCCGGAGATTTCATTGTACTTGTTGTTCCGATCGATTCTGCCGCGCCAAAGGGAAGGCTGATTCTCCCACAGCAGCAGACGATCCGCGATCTTCTGGATGCCGGAACTACTGCAATCGTTGTAAAGGAAACAGAACTCAAAAGTACGCTGGATTCACTCGGGAAAAAGCCTGCACTGGTGATTACCGACAGTCAGGCATTTAAAGAGGTTGACAAAGATACTCCTTCCGATATCCCGCTTACTTCTTTCTCCATTCTTTTTGCAAGATATAAGGGGAATCTGGGAACCGTCGTCCACGGCGCAAGAGCACTGGACACGCTGGAAGACGGAGATACGATCCTGATCAGCGAAGGCTGTACACACCACCGCCAGTGTGACGATATCGGTACTGTCAAGCTGCCACGCTGGGTTCGTGAATATACGGGAAAAGATATAGATTTTGAATTTACCAGTGGAACTGAATTTCCACTGAAGCTGAACCATTATAAAATGATCATTCACTGCGGTGGCTGTATGCTGAATGAGCGCGAAATGAAATATCGCCTAAAATGCGCCGGTGACGCCTCTGTACCAATCACCAATTACGGAACTGCGATTGCTTATATGAAAGGGATACTTGAACGCAGTATTGAGATATTCCCACAGTTACGAAAATAAACAAAGTAATGAATAACAAAAGGAGATTTTTATGCAGATCAGAAAAGCGACAATGAATGATCTTCCGGACATCCTTGCAATCTATGCTTATGCCCGGAAATATATGAAAGAACACGGCAATCCGGACCAGTGGCGGGACAGTTATCCTCCGGTTTCACTTACCACACAGGATATCCAGTCCGACTGCTTATATGTCTGCATCATTCAGATAGAAGAAGATGAGCAAATCGGAGGCGTATTCTATTTTCACAGGGAAGAAGACCCTGATTACCAGACAATTGACGGTTCCTGGTTAAATGACAGACCCTATGCCGTTGTTCACAGAGTTGCCACGGCACCTGGTACAAAGGGCGTAGCTACCTTCTGTCTGAACTGGGCTTATGAACAGTTCCCAAATATTAAAATTGATACACACGATGATAATATTCCCATGCAGCATCTGCTCGTCAAATTAGGCTTCACCTGCTGCGGGCATACTACCCTGCAAAACGGTGATATCCGCCTGATCTATCAAAAAGCTGACTAAATAGAACCCGGCAGCCGGAGATATTATACATTCTATGTAACATCCCCGGCTGCCAGGTTTTTATCTATTCTTCTTTTTCTTCTAATGCTTCCACATTCAATCCCCTCGGCTCAACCGGTGTAGAGAATACAATCTGTGTCTGTGTCTTTCCGAAATGCTGGAGCTGTCCGATGAATCCATCCAACTCAATCGTACTCGGGAATGCCACCTTCATAAGCATAGAATTCTTCTTGTTATAACTACAAGAAGGCGGCAACACTTGGAATTTAATGCACCCTTCCAAGTATCTCCCCAATCGGTGCCGCTATCGTAAGCTTTGCACCTACTTCTCTGGCTGTTGCACTCTTATTGATCACCACAAGATGTTTCCCGCGGAAATAATCAATAAATCCTGCCGCGGGATACACAACCAGAGACGTGCCTCCTATGATTAGCGTATCTGCTTCACTGATCGCTTTGATACTCCTGCTGATCACATCCGAATCCAGTCCTTCCTCATAGAGTACTACATCCGGTTTGATCATTCCGCCACAAGTGCATCTTGGAATTCCGGATGCATTTTTTACATATGCCGCATCATAGAATTTGTGGCATTTCATACAATAGTTCCGGTGAATACTTCCGTGCAGTTCCAGTACATTCTTACTTCCGGCCGCCTGATGAAGTCCGTCAATATTCTGTGTAATCACGGCCGTTAATTTACCCGCCTCTTCCAATTCTGCAAGTTTCAAGTGTGCAGCATTCGGTTTGGCATCCAGAAACATCATCTTCTCCTTATAAAATTCATAAAACCCTTCTGGGTTCCGTACAAAGAAACTATGACTTACGATCTGCTCCGGCGAATATTTATACTTTTGTTGATATAACCCGTCCGCACTTCGGAAATCCGGAATATTGCTCTCTGTAGAAACCCCTGCTCCTCCGAAGAATACGATTCTTTTACTGTCATCAATAATGTTCTGTAATTGTTCTACTTCTTTCTCGTACATATCTGTTCCTCCTGAATCTTTATATTTTTTATTCCTTACGAATGCATGGCGATGCAAAAAAACTGCCCACAGCCTCCAAAGGCTGCATGACAGTCATTTTCCTTCTTACTTTTTATTCTCTTTTCTGATCCATGCAGCCACTTCATGCAAGTCCGCCAGTTCTGCCGTAATTCCTTCTTTTGCCTCTTTTGACACAACTGCTATGTCCGGCACATAGATCGTATATCCGCCCGCTGCCTTTCCTGCCAGAAGTCCCGGTGCACTGTCCTCCAGTACCAGGCATTCCTTTGGATCCTGCCCAATCAGCTCTGCTGCTTTCAGGAAAATGTCCGGCTCCGGCTTCCCACGCTCCACCATATCTCCGTAAATCGCATTCGAAATCAGATGTTCTATACCGGACATATGTATCAGCCTGCTCGCACGCTTTCTTTCTGTGGATGTCGCAACCACAGCCGGAATCTCATGTTCTTTTAAATATTCTAATAAATCCTGCAGTCCTTCTTTATGCGGAACAGATTCTTTTGTCACTTCGTCGAAATACTCATGCTTCATTGCACGCGCTGTATCGTAATCCAGTCTGTCTCCAAAATATGCTGCAAATTTTTTTCGGATCGCCTGTGGATTTCTTCCCCGAAAAGAATCTGTCAATGCTACCGGAATATCCACGCCCAGCTTTTTACCTGCGTAAATCCATCCTTTGGTAGAAAGACGTTCTGTATCGAACATCGTTCCATCCATATCAAAGATTACACCTTTTACCATATACTTTATGACTCCTTATTCTCACTGTAACCGGTAAAGAATTCGGATAACGCATCCAATGTCTTCACAAGCACCGGAAGCTCGGTATCATCCAGTTTATCCAGAATGGCCTGTGTCATCTGTCTGTGATAATCTTCATGATGGTGGTAAGCCTTCACACCTTTTTCTGTCAGCTTGACAAGAACGACTCTTCTGTCTTCTTCGCTGCGATGACGCTCTACATATCTTTTGTTCACCAGACTGTTCATGGCAGTCGTAAGGGATCCTACGGTAATATTAAGCTTTCTGGCAATCGAAGACATATTATTCCCGTCGCCAAGTCCGACTGCCTCGATCACATGCATATCATTATTCGTAAGGTCTTTGAACTCATCCGTAATGATTGCCTTTTCTTCCAGTTCCCATATTTCATTGATCAGACTGACCAGTGTCTGATTGATCATCTTATATGCGTCATCCATTCCCATCTTCTGTAATTTCCTTCACTTTAACTCTTCATTCTTTACTCTTATTCTTTATTATACCCTTTCTGGTATCAGAGAATCAATAACTTCTTTTACAGTTTCCAGATGAGTTGCCTGATATGCATACGCTCCACAGAAAAGTAACGCATCATCTATCTTTCCTTTTGCCGCATTGATCAGTGCCTGAGAGATACAATACGGCGTGGTTCCCGGATTACAATGCTTCAGACACTGAAAA
>OLNQ01002506.1_pt1 | contig 15877 bp, 13 predicted proteins | sample 1672821 | NCBI WGS metagenome assembly OLNQ01 (sample SAMEA3136727, study PRJEB25190) | human gut metagenome | biome: human gut; feature: human-associated habitat; material: faeces | place: Austria | collected 2013 | reverse complement strand
AATCCCTTATTTAGTTTTTTTTGAGGTGGCCGTTGTAACGCAACCTTAGGAGGCGGCCGCTCTATCCAACTGAGCTACGGGGGCACAACAGCGCTATTTTAGCGCAAAGGGCGGCGGGTGTCAATGACCGTCGGCGGAAACGGGCCGCGCGGTTGCGCGCGGCAGGAAATCATGGTATGATAAACGGACTGCGCACAAAGGAGGTAGCCCCATGCGTCTCATCCGCGAGGAAAAAGCCTTCATCCGGGAGGCCGTTTTGCTCATGCTCCCGATGATCTTGCAAAATTTCGTGACATTTTCCATGTCCATGGCCGACACGTTCATGGTCGGCGTGCTCGGCGAGACGGCGCTCGCCGCCGTGACGATGGCCAACAGTCCGTTTTACGTCATGCAGCTGATGATCTTCGGCGTGCAGAGCGGCATGAGCGTGCTCGTGGCGCAGTACCACGGCCGCGGCGATCAGGAGGCCATCAACCGCGTCATGGGCATCGCGCTCTTTGTTTCCACGACGATCACGGGCCTGCTTGCCATCACGGCATTCTGCATCCCGGAGCAGATCATGCGCGTGCTCACCAACAACGCCGACCTCGTCGCGCCCGGCGCGGCGTATACGCGCTACGTCGGCTTTTCGTATTTCTTCTCCGCCATCAGCGGCGTGTACATCGCCGCCCAGCGCAGCACGGAAAATCCCCGCCTCGGCGCCGTGCTGCTCACCGTGTCCGGCGCGCTGAACATTTTCCTCAACTGGGTGCTCATCTACGGCAAGCTCGGCGCGCCCATGCTCGGCTGCGCGGGCGCAGCCATCGCCACGCTCATCAGCCGCGCGTTCGAGGTCGCGGTGCTGTGCGTGTATGCCCGGTTCAGCCGCCGGCTGCCGCTCATGCCGCGCGCGCTGCTGCACCCCGGCCGCGTGATCGCAAAGGACTTTGCCAAGTACGCCCTGCCCGTCGTGTGCAATGAGTGCCTGTGGTCGCTCGCGTTTTCGCTCTACACGGTCATCATGGGGCATATGGACAACAACACGCCCATCCTCTCGGCCTACACCATCGCCGGCAACCTGCAGCGCATGCTCACCCCGGCGTCGTTCGCCGCGGGCGGCGCGGCCGCCGTGCTCATCGGGCGGGAGATCGGCCGCGGCAATCGCGATCAGGTGCAGCGCAAGGCGTGGGTGCTCGACGGGCTGGCGCTCGTCGTCGGCCTCGTGTGCATGGGCATCATCGCGCTCGTGCGCAACGTGCTGCTGCGGCCGTACATCCTGCCGCTGATGCACATGGAGGGCGCGGCGTGCGACATCGCCATGTATATGATGGGGATCCTGATGCTCGTGCAGCCGGTGTCGAGCGTGAGCCTGACGAACATCGTCGGCGTGCTGCGCGGCGGCGGCGACGTGCGCTATGCGATGCTGTGCGACGTCGGGCCGCTGTACGCAGTGTGCCTGCCGCTGGCGGCGCTCACGGCGCTCGTGTGGAAGCTCGACATCCGGTATGTGTACCCGCTCATGTCCATCGATGTGATCGTGCAGATCTTCCTGTGCGTGCCGCGGCTGCGCTCTGGCAAGTGGATCCACGACGTGACCCGCGGTGCCGGCGAACTGGAGGCATGACGGCACGATAGCCTTCCGCTCCAGGAAAGGCATCGCTTGATGCAACCGCTCTCCCGAGGAGAAGGTAGGGGGCAGGAGGGGGCGCGCCTTGACATATTCGCCAAATGTGGTATTCTATTTTTATTCATTTTGACCGGCTTGCCCGGCGCGGCCGGGCTGCAGAAAGAGATGAGCAGCATGAAATACGCATTTGACAACGCCAATCTGATCGACGGCACGAAGGACATGCGCGTGCAGCTCGGGCTGTGCGTGCTGACGGACGGCGGGACGATCACGGACATCGTGCCCGCCGGCACCGCCCCGGCGGGGTACACGCGCATCGACCTGCGCGGGCGCTATCTGCTGCCCGGCCTCATCAACATGCACGTGCATCTGGCCGGCAGCGGCAAGATCCAGAAAAAGCAGCGCGACAACGAAAAGCTCGTGCGCCGCATCCTCTCCAATCCCGTCTCGCGCGCGGTGGCCTACCGCATGGTGTGCGGTTTTGCGCGCGACGAGCTGCTCGGCGGCGTGACGACGATCCGCACCGTTGGCGGGCTGAGCACGTTCGATACGCGCCTGCGCGACGAAATTGCAGTCGGCCGCCGCGTCGGCCCGCGCATCCTGGCCGCCAACGAGGGCATCTCCGTGCCCGGTGGGCACATGGCTGGTTCCGTCGCCATCGCTGCCGAGACGATCGACCAGGCGCTGGCGCAGGTGGACGCCGTGCACGCGCAGGGCACCGACCTTGTGAAGCTGATGATCACCGGCGGCGTCATGGACGCGACCGAGCGCGGCGTGCCCGGCGAGCTGAAGATGCCGCCCGAGATGGTGCGCGCCGTGTGCGAGCGGGCGCACGCGCTCGGCTACACCGTGGCAGCGCACACCGAGTCGCCCGAGGGCGTGCGCGTGGCGCTGGAAAACGGCGTGGACTCCATCGAGCACGGCGCAAAGCCGGACGAGGAAATTCTGCGTCTGTTTCACGAGCGGGGCGCGTTCTTGTGCGTGACGCTCTCGCCCGCGCTGCCGTACGCGCTCTTTGACCGCTCGGTCACGCACCTGACCGAGGTCGAACAGTTCAACGGCAATGTGGTTTTCGAGGGCATGGTCGCGTGCGCGAAGGCCGCGCTGGCGCACGACATTCCCATCGCGCTCGGCAACGACGTCGGCTGCCAGTGGATCGCGCAGTACGACTTCTGGCGCGAGCTGTGCTACTTCCACAAGTACACCGGTGCGTCCAATGCCTGCGCGCTCTACTGCGCCACAGGGCAGGCCGCGCGGCTGGCGGGGCTCGGCGGCGTGACCGGCACGCTCGCCCCCGGCATGAGCGCGGACATGATCGTCGCAGCCGGAAACCCGCTCGACGATCTGCGCGTGCTGCGCACGCTCGATATGGTCGTCGCGCGCGGCCGGGTCATCGACCGGCCGAAGGTCCGGCGCAACGCCCAGCTCGACGCTGGGCTCGATCCCCTGCTCGCCTGAGCGGGACACTTAAAAACCAGGTGATGCTATGAAAGCGCTTTCTCAGCCGCTGTTCGCCTCCCTGCGCGGGTACGACAGGGCACAGCTCGGGCCGGATCTGTTCTCCGGCGCGCTCATCGCGCTGCTGTCCATCCCGATCTCGATGGGCTATGCCCAGCTGGCCGGCCTGCCGCCGGTCTATGGGCTGTACGGGTCGCTGGTGCCGATCCTGCTGTTCGCGATGCTCAGCACAACGCGGGAGTTCATCTTCGGCGTCGACGCCGCACCGGCCGCCATGATCGGTGCGGTGGTCACATCGCTCGGCGTCACGCCCGGCGGCGCGGAGGCCATGCGCGTCGTGCCGGTGCTGACACTGTACGTCGCGCTGTGGCTGGCCGTGTTCGCACTCGTGCGTGCGGATAAGGCCGTTGATTACATCTCCGAGCCCGTCATGGGCGGGTTCATCAGCGGCGTCTGCTGCGAGATCATCCTCATGCAGGTGCCAAAATTGCTCGGTTCCGGCACCGGCACGGGCGAGCTCTTCGAGCTGCTGGGGCACATTTTTGACGCGGCAAAGGTCATCAACTGGCCGACTGCCGCGCTCGGTTTTGCGACGCTGGCGATCCTGCTCATCGCGCCGCGCAAATGGCCGAAGGCGCCGTGGGTGCTCGTGATGATGGTGCTCGGTGGGCTGCTCGGTGCGTTCGCGCCGCTGGATGACTGGGGCGTCGCGCTGCTGGCCGCCGTGCCGCGCGGCCTGCCGAAGGTCGCGGCTTGCTACGCCAACTGCCTTGATGGTCGGGATGGGTAAAGGCGCCGAGCATCATATATTGATCAAAGACGCTTTTGCCTTGGAAAACCTTTGTAAGGTGGATACCGTCGTGCTGGATAAGACCGGGACCTTGACCGAGGGCGTACCCGAGGTGACTGACTCTTTCTGGGTATCGGAGGCAAGCCGGGATATGCTGGATATCCTTTATACCGCCGAGATGAAGTCTGAGCATCCTTTGGCGTCCGCTATCCTCTCATGGTTGAAAGGAACGGAGGCCGCGGAGATCGACGCTGATAGTTTCGAGAGCGTAACGGGGCGTGGTATCCAAATGCAGGTACATGGCGTGACGTATTGGGTAGGAAGCAAAGGCTTTTTGGAACCCTTCAAGGCGATGGTTCCGCCCGAGGCTGGGCGGGAAATCATCCGGTGGGAAGAGGATGGCAAGAGTATCGTTTATTACGGTTGGGAATCGGAATTGCTTGCGGTCATGGCTATTTCGGATCGGTTGAGACCTAAGTCGGGAGAGGCGGTAGAGGCCTTGAAAGAAATGGGTATCGAGGTTCATTTATTGACCGGCGATGGGAAACGGACCGCCGAGACCGTTGCGGCCATGCTGGATATCCGTCATTATAAGGCGGATGTCTTGCCGAGCGATAAGGAGGAGTATATCCGTTCCTTGCAAGCCGCCGGAAGGAAAGTGGCTATGGTTGGGGATGGTATCAACGACTCGCAAGCCTTGGCCCGTGCGGATGTGAGCATTGCGATGGGTAAGGGAACGGATATCGCCATGGATGTGGCGATGGTCACGTTGATTACCTCGGATTTGATGTTATTGCCGGATGCGATCCGCTTGTCGAAACGTACGGTTCGCTCGATCCACCAGAATTTATTCTGGGCATTTATCTATAATTTGATCGGAATCCCATTGGCGGCGGGGGTCTTATTCCCGGTGAACGGATTGTTACTGAACCCGATGTTGGCGAGTGCTGCGATGGCTTTCAGTTCCGTGTCGGTGGTATTAAATAGCTTACGGTTGAAATGGAGTAAACTTTAAATAATAAGTAGAGATATGGCAACATTAAAATTTAAGACAAACGCTAAATGTGGCGGATGCGTGGCGGCTATCGGCGCTAAATTGAATAAATTAGTAAAAGAGGACGCATGGTCGATCGACTTGAAATCCCCGGATAAAACATTGACTATAACAACCGATCTTCCGGCGGAGACAATTCTTTCCGCCGTATCGGAGGCCGGTTTCAAGGCTAGCGCCTTGTAGTCGTAGCGATCGGATGGATGAGAAAACAAAGACAGACTCATGGTGAGGAAGTAGCGAATGTGCTTACGCATGGTGCGGGCATGTTGTTCGGCTTAACGGCGATTGTCGTCTTGATGATCGCCGGGATTCGTACAGGTGATCCGTGGGTGATCGGTAGTTTCGCCGTTTATGCGTTGTGCATGACTTCCTCGTATGTGACCTCTACCTTTTACCACGCCGCTTCCGATCCCAAGCGGAAATGCCAGTTGCGCCGTTGGGATCATAGCGCTATTTATTTGCATATCGCGGGTACTTATACGCCATTTACCTTGGTGGCTCTCCGCGACGAGGGTTTCTGGGGCTGGGGATTATTTATTACGGTTTGGCTGGCAGCGGTTATCGGCGTATGGTTTAGCTTCCGTCGGATGAAGAAAAAGGATAATCTGAAAACGGTTTGTTATCTGCTGATGAGCTGGGTGGTGATTATCGCTTTCAAACCATTGATCGATGTTTTCCAGCGTACGGATTCGATGTATGTCTTATATTGGTTGATCGGAGGAGGCTTGTTCTATTCCTTAGGAACGATTTTTTTCTTTCTGGATAAATATAAATATATGCATTCCGCATGGCATTTATTCGTTCTCGGGGGAACGGTTTGCCATTTTATAGCGATCTATAATTTGGTGTAAGGAAAAATAAAGAAGCCGGAACTGTGTTTAGCGGTTCCGGCTTCTTTTATTCTTGTTCTTCCGGATGTTGTTTCTTGTATTTATAATCCGCTAAAATCAACCCCATTGAAAAGCAAGGAAGGGATTCGCCAGCTGGAGGATAGGCGGGGGTCGTTTCCGACTTCCGCTAGGTTACTCCATAGGGAGAGCATATTACCCGTGGCGTTCATCTCGGAGATCGGTTGGGATAGCTTGCCTCTCTCGATCAAGAAACCTTCCACACCATACGAGAAATCGCCGGTCGTGCTATTGCAGTTTCCACCGTTGAAGCCGGTCACCAATATACCTTTGTCGATAGAGGCGATCAATCCGTCCAGATCCTTATCACCATTCCGCATGGTAAGAATCGAGGGAGAGCCGATCGTTTGTTCCATGCCCATCTTGTTGGCGGAATACGTATCGATATAATACGTTTTCAATATACCCTGCTCGAATATCGGAAGACGTTTCGTGGCAACACCCTCGCTATCGAAATAACGTGCGCCGGAAGCCTTTACCAAATGAGGCTCATCTATCAAGGTCATCTTGTCGCTCGCTACCTTTTGGTCGATCTTATCCAACAAGAAAGAGTTCTTTTGCTGGATGGAGGAACCGTAAATGGCTCCGATTACTGGAGAAAGCAGACGACTGGAGTTCATGTTATCCACGATCATGGTATATTTACCGGACGCCACTTTCCGCTGTCCCAGTTTTCGAAGCACCCGTTCCAGCGCTTTCGTACCGATACCGGTCTTCACCAGCTCGTCATAATACAAGGAAGAGTCGTACCAATAAGACTCGGGACGGGCGTCCCCCTCCCCACGGATGCTGACCCTCCCCACCAAGCCATAAGAGGAACCAGAAGCCTCGCCTTCGAAACCGTTGCTGGCTACCATGTACTTAAAGTCCTTCTCGTCGCTGTAGGAAGCGTTGGCGGAGATGATCCGGTCGTCTTTGCCCATGATTTCCTCACAGACGCTCATGGCCAACGCTACCTTGTCGTCCGGTTGCACGGAGTCGAAATTCGGGTCGACCAATCGCAAGTCCGCCGCCCCACCTTTATAATACAAGGAAGCGTCCGGCAGCGTGCGAGCCTTGTCCTCGGCGAGGAAACGAGTGGCGGAGATACCATCCTTGATGAACTTCTCCAGCTCTTTCTTATCCAAGCGATTGGTAGAGTAGGAGCCGTAACGGCCGTCCACGAACAAATGAACCACCATGCTGTTCTCGGACGCCTGTTGCAGACGGTCTATTTTCATATCCCGTATCTCAAACGAACTGCTGGAACCATTGTAAAGCGTGACACGTGAAGACTGACAACCATTCTTCAAGGCATATTCCATGGCCCATTGAGCCAATTTCTTATTTTCGTTTGTTATCATATTAGTTTTCTCCTCCTACTGTAAGTTTGCTGACTAAGGCCGACGGCATACCGCAGGTTACCGGGCAAGACTGTCCATCCTTACCGCAGGTCCATGTGCCGTTATCCATTTTATAATTATTACCCACCATCGTGATATCCGCCAACGCTTTCGGGCCGTTACCGATGATATTGATATCCTTGATAGGTTGGGTGAGCTTGCCGTTCTCGATCAAGTAACCATCCTTCACGAAGAAGGTAAAATCGCCTGCGCCAATCTGTACCTGCCCGTTCGTGAAGTTGGCGGCATAGATACCTTTCTTTACGGTAGAGATGATCTCCTCTTCCGTCACGTTGCCCGCTTCCATATAAGTGGCACGCATACGGGGGATAGGCATCTGACGGAAAGACTCCCGGCGGCCATTGCCCGTAGAGGGGATGCCGTAATGTTTTGCGCTGATACGATCGTGCAGATAACTGGTCAAGACTCCCTCCCGTACGATATAGGTTTTTTGTCCGTCCACACCCTCGTCATCGATATTGACCGAGCCCCGGTTGAAAGGAATCGTGCCGTCGTCCACCACGTTGATATGCTCGTTGCAAACTTTCTTGTTCAGCTGATCGGAGAAAATAGAGGTGTTCTTACGGTTGAAATCCGCCTCGAAAGCATGGCCGATCGCCTCGTGCAATAAGATGCCAGAGCCACCGGCACCCATGACAACAGGCATTTCCCCGCCTTTTGGCTTGATCGCCTGAAATAAGATAGAGGTCTTATCCACTGCCTCTTGGGCAAGCTCGTCGATCAGGTCGTCCGTCAGGAATTCCGCTCCCATACGAAAAGCCCGTGCGGCGTACGAGTTCTCGATCTTCCCGTTATCCTCCATGATGCAGACGGCGCTCAAGGCGCTCATCGGGCGATAATCGTAATAAATCTGCCCTTCCGAGTTACAGAATAAGATATGAGAGGTCGTGTCTCCCAAAGAGGCCATCACCTTGGTGACCCGCTTGTCCTTTGCGAATATCTGATCGTTCAGTTTCTGCAAGAAAGGCATCTTGTCATTAATGGCTATCTCGTCCCAAGGTGTTTGTACGCTATAGAAATTGTTCGTATGCTTTTCTTCCGTTAAGTTGATAGGAGCGGTATTCGCTGATCCGGTGGCGATCCGTGCGGCCGTACGAGCCGCCTTTAGCATCTCGTCCAAGCTGACGTTCTCCACGTAGGCATATCCCGTTTGGTCGCCGGACAAAACACGTACGCCCATCCCAAAATCGATGTTAGATGAGGCACGGTTTACGGCACCATCCTGCAACCCTACGTTGTTCCTGTATGAATGCTCAAAAAACAAATCGGCATAATCCCCGCCTTTCTCCAAGGCTGCCGCCAATACCTTCCTCAAATCCCCCTCACTCACCTTGAAATAATTCATAGCGAATGAAATACCGGCTGCTTTATCCCCCTCACTACCGGTGCAACTTCCTAGTAAGGAAGGAGCCGCTAATGTTCCAAGCATAACCATACCTCCTGTTTTAATGAAATCACGTCTGTTAATATTCATGTTGTTGTTGTTTAGCCCAATCCATCACGTTTGCGGGTGGACGTTGATTCAATAATTCTTTTTTCATAAAGTCCATGTAAGGAGCTACATGCTTGAAGAATTTCTTGTATCCCTTACATAGATAATTTAGTCCCGGCTCTCCATTCGGCGTATGGAGAAACCGGTTTTTCGGGCACTCTCCATGGCAAGCGAAAAGATATTCGCATTCCTTGCATTGCGTAGGGAGCTTATCTTCTTTATCCGTTCCAAACTTTTGTTGTACCGGACTGTACATCATCTCCGTTAATGTCTTTGTTTGGATATTCCCGAGTTTGTATTCCGGGAATACGAAATGGTCGCAAGCATATACGTCGCCATTGAACTCCATTACCCCGGCGTGACCGCAATGGCGGGCCAAGGAGCAGACCCCGGGTTGTTCGCCTACCCAGTTCGCCAAGGTGGAATCGAATAATTGGATGTAGAACTTGCCGACATCCTCTTTTAGCCACTCGTCGAACAAGGCGCAAAGGAAATCTCCCCATTTCTCGCTATCTACCGAGAACGGAGCTAGCTCGATCGCTGCGTCTTGCTCCTCGGGAGAAGATAGCTTGGTGCCTTCCTTGTGCCGGCCGATACGCTCCACGATCGGGGCGAATTGGATGAAACGGCAATCCAGTTCCTTGAAGAAATTATAGAATTCCAGCGGATAATCCACGTTATAATCATTCACGACGGCCATGGCGTTATACTCTACCCCATGTTTTTTCAGCAACTCGATTCCCTTCATCACCTTATAGAAAGAGGGGAGTCCCTGCCGGTTCCTACGGTATTCGTCGTGGAACTCTTGCGGGCCATCGATAGATACACCCACCAAGAAATTATTTTCCTTGAAAAATTGGCACCACTCATCATTCAATAGGGTACCATTGGTTTGGATACAGTTATCTATTTGCCGTCCTCCCGCATACTTACGCTGCAACTCCAAGGCTTTTTTATAGAAGCTGATCGGCCGCATCAGCGTCTCGCCTCCATGCCATGTAAACAAGACTTCTTGCATGGTTTGGCATTCCATGTATTCCTTGATGAACTTCTCGAGTATCTGATCTGTCATGATGTGATTCTTCACGTCTGGATAGAACTTACTTTTCTCAAGGTAATAACAATACTCGCATGCCAAATTACAAACAGAACCAACCGGTTTCAACATGATGTAGACCGGCTTAGCGAAAGGGGAAATATAGGAACTATTCATGGTATATTATTAGATGTTACATTTCTATTTCAACTCGAACTCGCTAAGTACAATTTTTTGTTTTAGCTCGCTGAACGTTTGATCGGACTTAGTCAGTGTACGGAAGGTATATTTATTCCCGTATGTGGAAAGTACCTTTTCCATCTCATTTTCTCCGATCAGGAAATAACCTTTGGCGGGTGTTTCTTTATCGAAGTCATGGAAGATATTTCCCATATAGAAGTTTAACCCGTACAGATTCCGATAAATCCGAAGGTTATTTACGACATATACATTCTTTTTATTCAATGGATATTCTTTCAGGATACGTTCAGCGAAAATGCGGCAAGAATCCCCTTCACGAATACCTCTCATAATGACACCGTCGATTAATAAATTAATCGAGAATGTTAAGGCTATCGTAGCGTAGAGAATCTTGATATTTATTTTCTTGAACATCTGGTAATAGACCGTTCCTAATATCAATAGATTTATGAAGATAATACAGATCGTAAGCGTGCTGGGATGAACCAATACTTTTGATACCATTCGTACCATGTCCAAGGTCGATGCGTTTTGTGTATATTGACCGACGATACCAACAGGATCAATAATACCGAATACCGTAAGCAAGATCGCTATCATGACGACACTTACTACGGAAGCTAAAAAGGCAGCGAATACCCGAGTTACTTTCGTACGGTATTCTGTAATATATAAGGCATACTGAGCCAAGAACAAGGCAATGAACGGATAAGCCGGCATTAAATATACGCTTCGTTTACTGGAAGGGATCGAATAGAAGAAAAGGATGCCGATTAAAGCAACCAAACTAAATAAACGAACTTTTTCCATGGAGCGGATACGTTTCCACGTATTCTTTAAGATCTCTTTAATAGGTTGCTCAGGCTTGCTAAGTTTCAGCCCGAATAAAGAGAAGAAAAAGAAAATAGTCCAAGGTATAAAGCCTGCCGCCAACGTCATGAAATTGTACCAAACACCATTCTCATGCCCCAGATCATAGGAAATTTCAGGAGTGTTTAGGTGTAAGAAACGAGCGAAATTCTCCGCTAATACGACATTAAGGAACTCATCTCCCCCCTGCTTCCATGCGGCGGTATACCACAACATCGGTAGGAATAAAGAGGAAATTCCCGCATATAATAAAGTCTTGAATATGGTGAGATAACTGTATTGACCTAACATTAATAGATAAATGCCGAATACGAATAGGGGCAATACTACGCCTACCGGTCCTTTGGTCAGAACGGCGCATCCTAATAATAAAGGTATGAATATGGGAAGTCCTTTCAGCTCTAATTTATCTTCCCATCGATATAGCTGGAAAAGCCCTATGACGATGAAAGTAGTGAGCAACATATCCACCCGGGTCGTCATGGCCGCCCGATGTATCTCTACGCAGGTGACCAATAGGAGGGTTGCTATGAATGCCTCCTGAAACTTTACGATTCGTTTACCGAAAAAGACCAATACGAACCCGATCAAGGTAATAAAGGCTAAAGCGGATGGCAAGCGGGAGGTGAACTCGGAAACATATCCCTGTGGATAGGAGAAAGCAGCCATTAACCAATGCGCCATCGGTGGCTTAAAAGCGAACTCGTTGGCGTAGGATTGTGGCAAGACCCAATTGCCCGTCTCGAGCATGGAGATCGCTACGGCCGCTTCCCGGGGTTCCCCTTTGGTGGAGAAGTCGCCGAGGCCGATCCAAGGTAACACAGATATAATACAGATTACTACCATCATGGTTACCGGCTTTTGCAAGTAAAGATATTGAAGTGTAGGTGTACGCATATGACAATTAATATATAGGGCTTTGGCCCATTAATGTTATAAAACAGTTTGCAAAAGAACAATTTTTTATGGACTTTCCCCGCATTTTTAGGTGCCCAATGAATGTTTGATAGCCTTTCGTATCGCTTCCGCATCCTCCTTGTTTTCCTTTAATATGGAGAGAATCAGGTTTAAATAACTCTCTTTGTTACTGATACCGCAGATCGCGCATAGGCGGCTCTGTGGTAATATCCCTTTTTGATTATAAACACGGAGGATGCTTTTGTAGTTCTCCGTTTCTATATAAGACTCGAACTCTTCTTTTATGTTTTTGTATATTTCTTCCACATGGATGTTCAGACGGATACTCTCTACATGTTCGGTTAATTGCTCCACCGTCGTTATCTTGCGATCAACGGTAGTCTCCAGTTTTTTACGGACTTGATGTTTGGCATGAAGGATTACTTGCGAGTCCAGTTCTTTTTGGAAAAGACGTACTACGTTTTCTTTCACTTGCTTGAAAACATCGTCCGGATCTTTCATCAACCGTTTGGCGACCGTCTTGATCACATCCTCTATCATCAATAGGTTCTCCACTTCCGCTACGTCCGGTACATAAATATGTTGTTCCCGTAGATAGTTTATTTCTCCTTGTGTACGCCTATCACGATCTACGATACCTTTGCTATCTAATGTATGGAAGTCTTTCAGTTGGCCGAACGCTTTGGTTGTCTCGATTACTTTTTGGCAACCACCCATCGGTTTCACCAAATAATCGGGGAATATGAAGGGGTAAAGCTTGCTGTCGATACTGTTCGTGTCGGTCCCTTCGATAAACAAGATCGGTTTCCGGCTGCCAAGTATTTCCATATATACTTCTTCCGGGAAACTTTCATTACTCTCGATCAACTCGTAATCCCATACGGAATGATCCGCGTCGTAAGAACGAATCCAGATCCGTTTGCTGTCGGAGCGGGAGGTGGCGAAATCAATGTCATGTGTGAGATAAACAAACGTACAGTCCGGACGTATCGCCTCAATCTCGTCCCAAAGCTGGTTCTTTATGGAGTTGTGGAGAAGGGTTTCCGGCTCTTCGATCACGAGCAAGGCGTTCGGGCATGCGCATAATGCGGCCCCAATCAAGTAGAACACCAGTTTCTCGCTATCGCTCATGCGTCCGGCAGTGTAGGAATTTGAATCACGCCCCGTGGATACAAGCTCGATAAATCCCGACTTTCGTATCAGACGATTATGCGGAAACATCTTTTCCCAGATCGCTTGTATAATATCTATCTTGGTGATCGGAGGATCTACTTCGTTATTAGTCTTGCAGGCTTCCTTGAAATTGACTGCCGCCTCGAACTCCTCGCTCTGGAGTTGCAAAATCAGTTTCTCGTATTCAGAAATACGTGGCATGAACAGTCGTTCTTTGATCATAGACTGTAAACGTGCGAATTCATTGGAGGCCGATAATTTAGATTCGTCATCGCTGATGAATAAGGCATGTATACCGGATATTCTTTTCGCTTGACCCGCATATCTCTCCAATAAATCTCTGCCAAAAGAGCTTTTTCCCGCACCGTTCGCTCCGATCACGACTAATATCTTCGTGTCTAGCATGATGGGATGTGTCACATTAACTTTCGTTGGGAGTGTTAGTTCCATACATGTTATTGATTAGGTTTTCAAAGATAAGCTTTTTCTTTGAAAGTTCGCACGAGACCTAAAAAATAAAGTGCCTTTTCCGAAACATCCTTAAAGACGGGAAAGGCACTTTTATTAAAACCTTAGCAGAGTTTTTTCTTATTTGCTCTTCTCCAAGATAACGCGAGCGAGGCGAGCTTGTATTTGTATTAATGTATTAACATCCTCGTTCTCGAAATTGATGTCAGCTACTTTTAAACTTCTTTTGGAAACTACCGGAGCCGATTTAGCAGCCATTAATTCTTGTACTAATTCATCTACTTGCTCTTTGATTTTCTCTGCCTTTTTTGAATAATCTACTGTACGTGCCATAGTTCTTTTGATATTTTATTTTATGAATACTATCGCAAAGATAATTACATTTTTATAATACACATAATAAAACGTAAATATTCTGTGCTATTTTTACGAAAAAGTCCGAGCTGCAATATTTTCGCAGCCCGGACTAGGTAATTATCGAGATGAATGTGTGTTATGCTTTTGTCGTATTCGTCTCGGATACGTCATTTTTTACTTCCCAATGGAACGGTTCGAATTCAGTGTTCGGATCTACCCAAGATGCTTTCTTAGACGCATAGATAATAAACGGTGCCGCAACGACAACAATTACACCGATGAAGAGAACGGCGAACCAAACCGTATTATTTCCTGTAGAAATCTGGCTAGGAGGAATGAAACTTAATACGAACGCTAATAAGGAACCACAGAATCCTAAACCTCCGATTAACCACATCAAGCCATTGCCACCTTTTCCGATACGGAAAGGACGACCTGCCTTTTTCATCTTATAACGTAATGCGATCGCTCCGGAGAACATCAACATATACATTATTAAATATAAGATCACCGTAAGCTGTGATAAGATCTGATAAAAGCTTTGTACGGATGGCATTACCACGAATAATAAGCTAAGAAGTGTAACAGCCGCTCCTTGGATATAAAGGATGTTTTTCTGTACGCCGATCTTATTGGTCTTCTGGAAGAACGGGGGCAGATAACCTGCTTTACCAACTGCGAATATACCTTTGGAAGGACCAGCGACCCATGTCAATACTCCTGCTAATACGCCAAATGCCAAAGCGATAGCGATAATTGGGGATAACCATGAGGCATGAATGTACTTGAAGTAATTGTCGAATCCCACTAATAAACTTTGCGTAAGATTGATGTCTTTCTCTGGGATAATAATACCCAACGCAAAAGTTCCTAGTACGAAGATTACAACGGTGATCAAGGCACCGATAAATACAGCTTTCGGATAGTTTTTAGAAGGATTGTCAACGTCTTTCACGTGAATACCGCCCATTTCCATACCTGCGTAAAAAAGGAAGATACTTGCGGCTAAGACTAAGTTGTCGAATTTACTGAAGTCGGGGAAGAAGTTACTGTGGAAATCCATATTGGAATGCCCGCCAGTCGCTAGGTATACGATACCTAAAATGATGAGTAACGCCGCTGGTATGATAGTACCTACCATACCTCCGATTTTCGCTACTTTTCCAACCCAACTCAATCCCTTTAGTGAGATAAATGTAGCCAGCCAATAAATAATTAACACGATCGCTAATGTGTAGTATTTGTTATTCGCCAGCAGCATATCTTCGGGATGATCCATACCGATGAAGGCGATGGATACGGCTCCAAAAGTTAATACTGTCGGATACCAGATCGTACTTTCAATCCATTGAACCCAGATAGCCAGAAAGCCTAGACGTTTTCCATAGGCCTCACCTACCCAACGGAATACACCACCTTGTTTATCTTGGAACATTGCCGCTAATTCCGCTGCCACCAAAGAGGTCGGGATTAAGAATACGATTGCCGCGAATAAGTAATAGAAAGCCGAACTTAGTCCGTATACGGCTTCTGCTGGCAGTCCGCGTAAAGATACTACTGCCGTCACGTTCATGATTGCTAGGGTAAACACACCTAGCTTTACTGTCTTGTTGATATTTGCCATAGATTTATGTTTTAAAAATGAGAATTACTTCTCTCGTTTAAGTCTGAGTTTATAACAGCGAATCAAAGAAGATGTTTTGTTTTTGCTACGTAAAACTTGGTTAATTAACACATTTCGCTGTTTAAACAAATGGTATATGAGGTTTGTTGTCATAAACCAAAATGAAAAGGATTATAATTAAATAAATAGTAACGCTTATGAAAATGGCCGTATTTGATTTCGCATTGAGAAAGAAGGGAGTATATGGTGTGTTACATATCATTATACTATTGTTGTCGCTGTTCTTGGTTATCAGTATCTCCATCGATACATTTAAGAATATTCCCTTTTACACGCAAACTTCTTATAAGAAGATTCAATTATGGATCTGTTTGTTTTTTCTTTTCGATTTTGTTTTGGAATTTTTCCTGTCGAAAGATAAATTACGTTATTTGCGAACGCACTTTATTTTCTTGCTCGTAGCGATGCGCGCGCGGCCCTCATCAATGCGCACTTTATCAATCCAGCGGAATGTTTCCA
>OLNQ01002496.1_pt1 | contig 15905 bp, 18 predicted proteins | sample 1672821 | NCBI WGS metagenome assembly OLNQ01 (sample SAMEA3136727, study PRJEB25190) | human gut metagenome | biome: human gut; feature: human-associated habitat; material: faeces | place: Austria | collected 2013 | reverse complement strand
ACAAAAAGAATTTTCAATTCTTCAGAAGTTTTTTTAATTTCCTCAGAATACACCGTTCCTGATAGCTGACGCTCTGCTGCGTTACGCCAAGGTGTCGGGCGATTTCCGCCTGGCTGAAATCGCACCAGTACCGCAAATGAAGGAGAAGCCTCTCATCGTTTGGCAGTCGTTCTACCGCGCAGCGTAGATTTTCCAACTCGATTTCATGAAGCAAGGTCTCCTCCGGAGAAGGCTCCTGTTGAGCAAATTGGTGCTCCTCTAAGAGGTGTTCGTAGGAAAGCTCTCTCTGCGGCCAGATTACGGTTTCCATTGTCCTTTTGTTCGTCCGAGTGCGATTTACCTTCAAATCGTACTCCAGATACTCCTGCTTTCGGTCGCATTGTTTCAGGAACTTCAAAATGTCCGGGCGCTCCTTCAGGCAGGGGTACATGTTCAAGTAGTCGGGATGGTATGCATCTCGCTTCTTCATATTTGAACCCTCCGTATTCTGAAAATTTTGAAAAATGGCAAAATTTCAGAAACGGTGGATCTTGGCAGCGACGGTTGCTTTGCAACCGTTGCCAAATAAGAAAAAGGCAAGCGTACAGCTGCGGCTGTACGCTTGCCTTTTTATCAATAAAATGATGAATCGCCGTGTAGACGAAATATACTTCGCAAGAATAGAGCTTTACTTCTAATTCTTCTTCGTATTTGTCCCCTTTACCCGGCGCATCCTTCCAGACTGAAAAGCCATATAGGAATCCAAACGCCGGGTCCTTTTTTTACGGAACCTCCCAAAGTTTCCCTTTGTCCATAATAATACCTCGCTATTTCTACGAGTGATTAGAACCACGATTCTAATATCTTGAAGCTAAACAGCATTCATCAGAAGCGTGGTTCCAATTAGAATGAAAACAATAGGAAGGGTGAAGGTATGCACGATATTTGCAATCTTTTTGGAGTTGCCCTGAATAGGGCACGGCATGAGCTTGGCCTGACAAAAGTTGAACTGGCCGAAAAGCTCGGGACGACGGATCGCAGCATTTCCGACTTAGAGCGCGGAAAGACTAATCCAAAGCTGGATACAGTCGCACATTTTTCACGTTCTTTAGGAATCAGCATCGATGCTCTGGTTGGGATCGTGCCGAAAGGCGATGTCCCATCCTGCGTCAGGACGTTCTTTGCCGGAATGAGTGCCGAGGAAGCGGCTAAATACATACGGCTCTGTAAGGACGCCGACGAGCTCACAAAGAAATAATAGCGGCATAAATTAGGCGGCGGTAAGCAGATCGTGCTTATCGCCGCCTTTGATACTACAGAGACGGCAAATGGTCGTTACTTGTGGTATCTGCATTAAATGTCAGTCTCATAATGGTGTCGTGTCGAAGATTGAAACTATAGCGGTATTCAACTAATATGGCATGCTTGCCACAAAAAGCAATGATGCATTAGTAAGAATCATTAAGTTCTTATGTGAGATTTTGCCTTGCTCCCACGACCGATTTAGCGCAAGCGCTCCAACAAGCCAACATACAGCCGCTATAATGAAAAAAAGCGGATTCAGCTTTTCGCCATATATATTGATTTTCACAAGGAAATATAGACCTACGTTGATTAGCTGCAATAATCCGAAAAGTTTCATTGTATTTGTGAGATACCGTTACCGTACTCATAGGCAGGGAGGGTCTCTCACATTGCCCCCCTTTCAAAATGTATTAAACAGATGACTACAGTAACTCAAACAGTCTTTGCTTTTTCACAAATACCGTTTTTCAAAAGTGCATACGATACCAGTACCATTTTCCAAGAATTTTTCCGTGTGCTCGAAGTTATCTCCGTCAGATTTATGCCAACTCCAACCGCCGCCTTTGATACTACAGAGGCGGTAAATGGTCGTTACCTGTGGCATCTGCATTTAAAAGATTAGTGATAGGTTATTTACGTTTTGGAACGAAGGATACGCAAAATAGCACTATCATGATCGCTGCATAAAAATTATAAAACGCGATCATCTCAGCAACTCCTACTTCGAAATTCCCGATATAGAATACGCTGCCTGCCTCCGGATGTGTTAGGGCATAACCGATAAATGCTATAGCTATAAGTAACATCACCGTTGCAATAACTCTGCAATTTCGCTGCCAGATTACATTTTCCTTACTTTTTTTCACAATAGTCCTCCTTCATGGTATAAAACAACTCATTGCTCTGCATACTTTTTCTTTTTTGGGGTTCTCCAAGGAAACACTCTCAATGATATCAGCGCTAACAGGAGTACATTTCACATTGTTGCTCGCAAAATTCGCAGGTGTGTTGATTGAGATTGCCATCAGTAATTCTTTAGTTCTTTACTTTCGAGAAGAGCCGTATACTGAGATAATGCATCTTTGCGGTCAGCTGCGTTCAGTACAAGAAAACGCGAGGAATCTCCGTTCGTTCCTGCGAGTTGTACGGCAAGTACAGAAAAGTTCTTATCGAAAAAGATTTGTGCTATACCAGAACCAATTGGCTCTCCATAATCATTATAAAATATGGGACAATACCTATATTGGGGATTAAAATCAAAGTGCACATTATTGAGATTTTTCCCAATGCCTTCTATATCGCTGATATAGAAAGTCCCTTGGAAACTATCGCGGCCTAATGCGTTATCATAATATATTCCCTCGATAGCAATATCATGTTTTATCGAAATTTCACTATCTACAGTGCTGTATTCAATAATTTGTCCGCTATAGTCTATAGAAGTTGGTATTCGAATTAAAACCGCGACAAGAGCTAATATAACCAACAAAGTAAATACTGTCACTAATGATAGGACGCGCCTTTTCATAAAGCCACCTCCCTTCGCATAGCACTACGTAACGCCGCGAATTGAAAATGCTTACTGGAACCGGTAGCCCTGCGTGGTCAGCGCACTAAGATAGGCCAGGTATATTTCGCGCTGATCAAAATAGATAAGCTCACTATTATCCACCTCATGAAATGAGACGATTTTCTCCGCCTCATCTATCCACACCGAATACTCCTTCATATGTCCCTCCCGATCTTGTTATGGCATTTCGCTTCAAGACACTTTCACAGCGAAACTTCCGTAAAACACTGATACCTTCTTACGCGGGTGTCATCGTCAGCGTATAGTTTGCGGTGCGGATCACGATCTGCGTTACGGCACTCTTTGCTGTATCGACGCTTACACTCGCGGTGTAGCCGGTAAAGCCATCGCTTGCAAACGTGACTGCCAGCTCCCATGTTTCCGTACTGCCCGATGAGGACACACACTTTGCATCCGTAATATGCTTGCTGCGTGCTCCGGTGAACTGGCAGTCAAGGAAGCATTTGCCGATGTAGCTATTCTCCGCCCATACAGCCACCTCGGCATGAATCGGATAGCCAACATCACCTAGTTCCGGGCTGTTGCCGGAGATGCCAATCTGTTCATCGCTTGCAAAACCGCCCTTGACAGCATAGTAATTTGCAAAATAACTGACACCGTTATCAAAGAACGGGAACGGCTCGGCAGTAAATTTCACGGTGGTGACATCCGGTGTGCTGCTGACGTCGAGCGCGGCGTCGAAGCCCGTCTTCTTGCCGCCGCCTTCAAGCATGCCGTGGTATTTGCCGCCCGTGGCGTATTTGCTGTTGAGGATCGTGAGCGCCTTGTCGAGCGCGGCGTCGCCGGTTCCCGGTTCAACCGGGGCAGGGGCCGAGGCTGAGCTGGTATCGATACGCAGACCATTCACAGCATCCCACTGATAGCTCCAGCCGAAAGAGTCAACCGCATAAGCCCATGTGAGCGGGAAATAGGTGATTCCGTTGTAATTGAAAATGGGATACTTTTCTTCCTTGTTATTGATCTGTGCGCCGTTAACGCTGATCTTATAGCTGGGAAGCGCAACAGAAACGCTGCCGCTTTGCTTTTTTCCCGTCTCGGCAACATAAGCCGTGCGCGCGCCGCCGGCTGTGATATCCAGTGTCTTGCTTCCACCGTTCCAGTCAGTGCTCACACCCATGAATCGGCTGAGATGATATGTCATGGGAAAGTAAGTGATGTTGCTGTAAATCAGAAGCGGATACTTGGCCGTTTTATTATCAATGACCTGACCGTTGAGCGTTACCTTACCGGTAACAACGCTTGCGCGCATTGCTGCCTCAGCGGTTGGGATGGCACTCAAGGCCACCGTAACGCAGCACGCTATTGCAAGTAAAGACTGAATGATCCTCTTCTTCATAATTGAACCTCCTTGTTGTATAGCTGTATTTTGACAATTAATCCTCTTGACATATTTCCTGTAATACTGTTCGTAACTTGCTTCTTAGTACTTAACAAGTTTTCAATCGTTGTTGGACCTCGATTTTTACTTTTACAAAACACCCCCTTTCGTCGTTCGTCGAATTGATTTTGCTGCTTTATAAATGCATCAGGCGGTCGATTTCTTACATAATTTTTGCTTTTTGACATTTCAGCCAATTAGAGCATTGTCCCTTTGTGCAAAGTTTCAACTTGTGTTCTGGGACTTGTTTTATCTGCCAAACGATGCTTATAATCATTTCGCGGGGTATTTCACCTCGTGAGGAGGTTGTCCATGCTATCGTACTTACTCGCTGCGCTGGAAAGCGAAGAAGATAAGCGCAGATTTACAGAATTATACGAAGAAAATCATGTGCGTGCTGAGCAGACGGCGCTCCGTATTTTGAGAGATCCTCACGATGCCGAAGATGCCGTGCAGAACGCTTTTTTGCAGGTGATCCATCATTTTGATGAGATTTCCGAAATTCCTTGTAAGAAATTAGGCTTCTGGATCATCTCTATAGTGAAAAACGAAGCACTTATGATTCTGAGGCGCAAACAGAAAGAGCTGCCGCAAGAGGATTGGGATACTTTTTCGGCAGATGTCAGCGATCCAACAAGCTATAACGAGCTTGTCCATCTGTTCTCTCAGCTTCCCCCGACCTACCGTTCGGCGCTGGAAATGCGGCTGATCAACGGCTACTCCGGCAAGGAAATTGCACAGCATCTTGGTATCTCAGAGTCCGCGGTCAATACGCGCATTTCCCGCGGCCGCACGCTGCTTCGTGAAATTGCAGTCAAGGAGGGATTTCACATATGACAGAGCAGGAACTTGACCTTTTCATGCGTAACGTGCTGTTGGACGCCATTGCACTGGACGAAGAAACGAATACAGAGACGATCCCGTATACGCCATCGCTGCATCATCAAAAGCAGATCAAGGCAATGCTCAAGAACCCTCTGCGCTGGGCGCGTGATCGAGAGCGGCCTGTCTGGAAAAGAGCCTTAAAGCGGGTCGCTGTCATACTGCTGGTGATCTCGCTTGCATTCGGCAGTTTGATGGTCGTTAGTCCAACTGCTCGCGCGACATTTATCCGCTGGGTCACTGAGTGGTATGAGACACATATAACGTACAGATATGCCGGTCCTTCTGCAGTTGAGAAAATGCCCCACTATGTAATTACCGCTTTGCCTGATGGCTATGTTGAAATTGAGTCTGATCGAGTTGAGTGGCCAACTTATGTTAGCGTTGTATACCAACATGAAGGAGAGGAGGACGCTTCGCGGATTTATTTGAGGTATATTTATATGCAGCAAGGATCTGCCAGCAATTTTGAGACAGATGCTGCTGAGATTATTCCTGTTACGGTAAATGGTTTCAATGGTCAGATGCTACTTGCACAGGATATGAGCAAGTCTGACAATACCATCACTTGGATCGACACGGAGCACAACCTACAATTCGCCATCGACGCAAGGCTAAGCGAAAGCAGCATGTTGCACATGGCTGAAAGTGTCGCTTTGGTAGAAGCGACGAAGTAAAAATGCTTTCTGAATAAGGAGAACTATGTAAAAATCTGCAGCTTCTATAGTTGCTTTGAAAATCGGTCAGATCAAATTACAGGCGGGAACATCCTTGCAAGATGTTCCCGCCCTCTTGTACCCATTTCCACTGCACGACATTACACCTCAATTTTACAGTCGTGCCGACTGACATCCATTCGCTGCAGCCGACGTTGACAGGATTTCTTTCAAGATCAGTCGGCTGCATTAAGCCTTGCGGGCACGGGAGGAAAAGGCTATTTAATTATTTGGCAAATAGAAATCAGTTTCCTCTACACCGTCCCACTCGCCGAGGAGCTGCATATCTGCCTGATTCGGCGTGGTAAAGGCATCAAAACGCCAGCCTGCGTCAGTATAGATCAGAGTGACCGGATAGGTGCGCGTGTACTCATAGCTTGTTTCCAGCCGCTTGTCGCGCTCATCATCGGTTTCGTCCCAGCGTGGATAGGGATAAGAGTAGTGCGCCGTCACCGTGAAGTCGATTCGATCATCCGTCCGTGCAGTCAGAGTAAATTCGTCGGGAATGTTGCTGTTGTAATATTGGTCGCCGTAGGCGCAGTCGAGGATAAAAAGTCGGCCGTCATGCTCAATGTAGATTGGTGCGTTGCCGTCGTCATTGCAGGTAGACCAGAACGTATCGGTGAACAGCGCGTGGACTACTCGGTCAAAGTCAGCCCAGGACTGCCAACGGCTGTGGGAGCAGATATAGGTATAGTCGGAGCCGTCCGGCGTGTACTCGTCGTACTCGGTTTGGCCGTTTGCGGCGGGGAAGGCGTCATCGATGCCGGTCGTTTCACCGTCAAACATCGCGCTGTAGAGCGCAAACGCCTGCCTGTAAAGTGTTTGCTGTTCCGCCGTCAGGAAATCCGGCGCGGCGCGAAGCCGCGCAGCATCATCCAGCGGAAGGTCGGTATCGGTCAAATAATACTCCGCGGGCTTTGATTGATTGGATGTATCTGGCTTTGCTGTACAGCCTGCAAGCAGCAGGAGCAATACCGCAAGCGCGGTGGGAAATAGACGTTTCATCATGGTGCTTGTCCTCTTGATGTTAGATTTGAGCATGGCCCTTGCACTTTTTATTCGGGGATATATACTTCCGCAGGACGTCCGTGCCAGGGATTCTCCCAGCCGGAGGTCCCGTCCTGATAATACATGGTGACATTTTCGGTGGAATCAAATACATAATTGGCTTGCTGCGGTGCATCACCTTCAAAGTAGACCGCACGCAAATTGGGACAATCACAAAAAGCACAGTTGCGCAGGAGTGTAACGCTGGAAGGGATCGTCACCGTCTCCAACGAAGTGCAGCCGTAAAAGGCGTTGTCCTGAATTTCCGTCACACTATCCGGAATCACCACGGCGGTTATGCTCGTGCAGCCTTCAAACGCTCCGGTCGTACCCGTGACGTTTCCAATCGCGGAAACAGTTTTTCCGCCGATCTGTGGGGGAATCACAATATCTGTTTCAGTACCGATATACCGGCTAATGGTAACTGTGCCATCCTCGTTTTCCGTTATTTCAAAGTTTGCGGCATCGGTGACAGATCCCTGCGGAGAATCGCCATTGGCTTTGTTCTCCTGCACATCGGTTGTCATTTCTCTATTTTCTATTGGAGTGGACGGCTGGTCATCGGCTTCCAGCGTGCTCTGTGTGCTGCTGCATGAACTTAGTGTTATAAGGAGAGCAGTACTTACGGCGATGACCGAAAGTCTCGAAATTTGGCGCATGATAAAAGGCCTCCTGCATATTCTGAAATGAAAAATTAAGGTGATGGAATGTAGAGAGATTCCGGCAGCACTATCGGAGTGAGCTTTGAAAGATCGAAGCTGTCAGCCAGTTCTTCAAGCAGATCCCGCGTCAAGCCGTCGGTACTTCCCGCCAAAATAATGATGGTCATAAAGCTGTCCGGCAAATCAGTCAGAATTAGTGCTCTGCCAGGGCCGAGCGCCAATGTGGCCGATTTGCCGCGTGATGTTTGATACTGCCATTCCTGATAACTCATTGCATCGATAACATTGAGTGTAAGGATTTGCTCATTGCACGCAATGTAAGCGGACTATGAGATTTTGACCTGTTCTGCGACGGAGACAAGCTCGTCCGGCGAGAGCTTGAAGCTCCGAAAGTTGATGAGCCAACCGTTTTCTTCATCAATCTGAAAGATGTAGGCCTCTGTACCGGTTTCTCCCGCGCATTCCTGGTCCTCACCCCAGTAAAGCGTAGCATCCTTACCGTAAAGCGTGATGGACTTTGACTCTGCATCGTCAGCAATTTCAAAGCCTCCTACTAAGCCGTCTCTAATGGCCACGACGGTGATTGAAATGATCTCACCGTTGTTGCCGAAAAATGTGGTGCCACTGGCAAAATCGACCCGGTAGCAGCCTTCCGGATCAAGACGATAGGTCTCTTCCAGCGCCGAGTAGTCGATTTTACCGGCGATATAGGATCCGGCTGGCTCCTCTCCCTCGACACGGAACGTGGCGTGGTCGGAGAAGATTTCAACCAGGACATTCAGCGTGTTCTCACGAAGTGATGGCGAGAACGCCAGCGCCGACGTGAACAAAAGCACGGAGATGAGGGCCGCGACGAGGACGATTCGCAGTACGCAGGAAGGCTTGCGCTTTTTGGACCGTTCATAGGTCAGCGCCTCTTCGATGAACTCATCGTCGATCCCATTCATTGCGCTGGAGAATTTCTGAGCCAATGTCAACAAGCCAAAACACCCCTTTCTGCAAGATGCGTTTGTAATTGCTTACGAATTCGGGAAAGCCGGACAGAGACATTCTTTTCCGTCAGACCGGTTCGAGCCGCAATTTCTGCATAGCTGTCGGAGAACCAGTAGCGCCGCAGGAAGATCACGCGGTTTTCCTGTGACAAGTCCCTGAGAAAGTCTTCAATGATCGCAATCAACTCTTTTTCCTCGAGAGAGTCTTCAACCGAGACTGAGGAAGAAAGGCAGTTTTCCAATTCCTCCATTGTCGAGTCGTAATTGCTGTTTCGCTTGAGAGCTGTATTGGCCCGATAACGCATGATAGAAATATTCCGAACGATCTTGCAGACAAAGACGGACAGCGGATTGGGCCTGTGCGGAGGGATCGCATTCCAAACGCCGAGATAGGCATCATTCACGCATTCCTCTGCGTCCTGTTGATCCTTCAAAATGCTGCGGGAAAGATTATGGCAAATCGCCCCATATTTGCCGTCCAGCGCTTCGATTGCAAGCTCAGAACGTGCAAAGAACAAATCAATGATCTTAATATCATCCACAAGGAATCACACCCTTCTATTTATTACCTCGCAAATCGGGGCGAACTACTACATCAAAGCAAGAATTTTTATCGAGAATTTTGGAAGATTTCCTGTTCTCCGCTGTCGTATTGCTGTCCCAACATAAAAAGCAATACGACCAGCAAGATCTCATTTCTTCACCCAGGCCGGTTTTCGTTCCATTCTATAACAGATGCGCGGGGATATCAAACCCTCGAAGGATTTCGAAATATCTATAGTGTACGTGTATGGTTTGGCACGGAAAACAACCTATAATTTACATTGATGTACCACTTGAAGAACATTTTGCACATAGCTGAAAATATTTATTTGGCTAACTTGTCGAAAAATGAATGGCGCGTTATTCCTTGTAAGAATTTATTCTCTTTTTACATCTATATATCAGACGTTAAAAGAATTATTGACTTATCCCATCAGCTCCTTTAGTATGGCTATTGATAAAACAAAATGATTTTGCAGTGGAGGCATTCTCATGGAAAGAAACGGAATAGACAAACTCAAAAAAGCCTGCATAATACTCCCGTTGGTCGTTGCGGTCATATTCAATTCCAGTGTTACGGCTATTGATCGTGAGAACAATTCTAAACTGAGCTGCGGAATAGATTCCTATTATGTGAAAGATATGATAGCTCAAGACGATCATATATGGCTTCTTTTGCATGATAGCTCGATAGACAAAGATGCAGTAGCCTGTATAAATGAAAAGACGCTTGAATTGCAGGCTTGCTATCGAAGCGGCGAAGATTTAGAAGATGAGATGATCATTCAGAATATGTCTGTCCAACCAAATGGTTCAGTTTGGCTTGACCTATTCTATCCGAAGAATCCAAAGGGTTTGCAATACAGCCTTTTTATTCTTCAAGACAATGTTAATGTGGCTGCGGCCAGTAATGTTGTCCTCTGCGAAAATGTTGCCTTATGGGAAAATGGAAGTTCGTTGTGTTACTGGGATAGCGATGAGATCGTCAAATCTGTGGACATTCCTGCTGGCACAGAGCCTTATGCGATTTCGGCATTGAATGGCAGGCCATGTTTTGTAGATGCCTATACTGGCAAGGTATTCCTTTTGAATGAACACGGAAAATGGATCAATCAGTACAGTATCCCAGTTAGCGATAATAAGGTTTTGCCCCAAGAATTTGTGAACTTTTACGCTTCCATGACAAGCTGCGGTAACGAGGTGTACTTGTCGTATCTTGTCGGCCCGGAAAAGAGCAATAGTCTGAACAGAGGCGGCCTTGTGAGGCTCAGCGACGGAAAAAGGCTGGGAGACACTGCCGGTTTGATCGTTCATGCCAAGAAGCAAAATGATGATTCTGTGCAGCTTTATATGACCAACGGTTTCTCCGACAATTCCAAGCTGAAAGAGTACCAACAGCTGTCTATTAAATCAGACACAATCACCGAAGCAAGGGCTTTCCAACAAGACGGCGACAATACGGCTATATATTTGCCGGTAGAGTGGCAGTATAGGGATAACCTCGGCCGTCTATGGGGATGGTCAGAGACAATTCGGAATAGTATTACCTGCATTGATACGGATAGCCTTACAGATACCGACAGCAAGTTCAGTGCGTCTACCGACTATTATGGCTTCCTGGACGCGGATGAGTCAGCATGGTATGGAAGTCAGCAACAGGGCGTTATAAAGTCAGTTGTCCAGTTGGGCATTATGAACGGATATACTGACGGTACATTTCACCCTATAGGCAATATCACACTGAGCGAAGCAATTAAAATGGCTGCTGTTGTCCATGCCACATGTAATAACCAGACAATCTCTTTTTCAACATCAGATGGTGGTAAATGGTATGATGCCTATCTGAACTATTGTGTAAAAAATCGAATTGTCTCGAGCGACGAATATTCCAGCCTCGATGCTTACGCAACAAGAGCGCAGATAGCACATATTTTCGCGAAAGCAACATCTGATTTTGCCGTTGTCAACGACATTGACTATGATTATATTCCTGACGTAAGCGAACGAAGCGAATACGCTGATGAGATACTTGCTCTTTACAGAGCAGGCATCTTGACCGGAGATGAAAGAACCAGAGCATTCAGACCATCTGACACCATTACACGTGCTGAAGCAGCTGCAATAATCTCGAGAGTAGCTTTGCCTACGACGCGAATCAAAATCGTTTAAAATGGGAAATGAAAAATTCTGTACCCTATGTAGAGGCACTGCAATGGAGCATGATCTGGAAAAGTTAGCGGTTACGGCATTGCCTATCTCTGCAAGTCCTATAATGAGGCACGATTTCTGCATAGAATCTTGGAAACATTGTGAGCAAGTGAAATCCGAATTGTTTGCGTTTATGGTTTAAACCATAAATGCCTCGAAGTAAGTTGGGATTCTATCTGTTATTGACACGTATTTTAGAGTCAGTTTGCTATCCTCATCAAATCTTCCATATACCGATACGTCATCGGAGCGCATTCTTGCAGCAACGATATAGCATTGGTATTTCCTGCGTACTTCACCCAATAGGCAAAGCAGTCTGCGAAGTATTCTCTGGCGTTGGTTTTGGCATAGTTCCGCAGCGGCGCGGCGGCAGCTTCTGCACGAAAGAGCTGTTCATGCTCTGCGGGGAATCCCAGCGTCCAATCGAGGAAATGTCCGAATTCATGGAGCGTCGCGCTGGCCTCCGAGATGTAGATGGTTTTCTGGCTGTAGTTGGTGGCTCCAATGCAGCTCATGTTCAGTTTCTTGCTGAGGCCGCCCATGTAGTCGAAGTCGATGCAATATGTCCAGCCAGCGGCATTGAAGGCATCGAGGACCTGTTCGGGTAATTTCCGCAGTTCCAGCAGGAAATCGTTGACATTGACACCTGCCGCATTCACCAACGTCACCGGTACAGGCGGTTCCTCAATGCGGAAGCTCTGTGTCAGGACAGCATGAAGAATGATCGCCGCTTCTCCGCGCATCACGAGCGCATTGGTATCCGCATCATCAGAGCACAGCCCGAGCTCCCGCCCCACGCGCAGGATGTTGTCAGCCGTGCTGAGCGACGCCCCTCCCTCGTAGAGCGTGCTGTCATAGACCGGAACATCCGCGGCGGCAAAAGCACTCTCAACCAGCACGCTGCGACACATCGGTGAGCGCGGTGCGGAGAGTGCGGTTTCGTTCAGCCAGCCCTGCCGGTAGGCTTCCACGACGCTGCTTCGACCTACATCCTGCCAGCTGTCACCGATAGTTTCCGCACCATAGGCGCGGCAGAGCATGACAGCCCACTGCTCCACAGTGATGAGCTGTTCCGGCGAGAAGCAGTCATTTCCTGTTCCAGCAGCGATCTCACATTCTGCCAGATACATCACACTTTCATAGCAGTCCGCAGACTCCGGTACGTCATCAAAGCCTGTGCAGGCAGCGGAAGCGGCTGTGGGCAGGATCAATGCCAGGACAAGGGTGCAGACAGCCAGCACTGTTCTTCTAACGATCATCTTCATAAGTTCCTCCATATTCTTGTTCTTTCTCTGTCCTGTATCCTCCGGTAGAGTAGGCTCTTCTGGATGCGCCATGGTGACGCTACCCTATGGACAGAATTTTGAAAGGGAAAACGTCACAGTCCCCCCTTGGCGGGAGGCTGTGACGTTTTGTGCTTTGTCAGCCGATATAAATTGCTCGTGAGACTGCCGTTGGAGCGGTGGCGGTTCTGCTTCTCAATGAGCTGCCTGCGCTCCAAATCTGCCAGAGCCCGCTGGACTGTCCGCGGCGAAAGTCCCAATTCTCGGGCGATGGTCTTGATCCCCGGCCAGCAGACACCGGAAACGTTTGCCCGGTCCCGAAGGTAGATATAGACCGCCTTTTCCCGGTGGCTCAGATGCTCCTCGGCGTAAATAAAATTAAAATCGCTCATCTTTTATCACCCTGCATTGCATTGTAGGGCGTCTTCTCCGCAGAGTATTGTTTGCGAATATTCGCCATCAGTTCCTCGCAGCCCGCATAGGCCACTCTGCGGATGACCGGCTCCGGCATCGGGCAGTCTTTCTCGAAGGTGATACCCCAGTCAAGAAACAGCCGAAGGTGTGTCCGCATCGGGTGAGTGCCCGTCTTCATCACAACAAATTCTCCCTTGGGGATGGACTTGAGCTCGTCCGCCGTCATGAGAGGCCTCTCCATCATCTGGAGCGACTGGCTGCTCTCCTTGCCCTGACTGACAGAGCCGGACAGCACCGTCCGGCTTCCCAGCGCCGCAGAGAGTGCCTCCGCTGTCTTGCTCTGCGGTGCAAAGCCGCCGAAGATGGTGTCCTGACAGTTATCGCAAACAATTTCCGCGCCCTCTTTCCCGTAGTTCTTTTCCAGTTGGGCAAGGCTCTGGATGATTGGCACCAGCGTCAGCCCGCGGGAACGTCCCGCGGAGAACAGTGGCAGTACGTCAAAGGGCGGCATCGTACCAAACTCATCCGCATAAATGACCACGCGATTTTTGAGTCTCCCTTCATTATCGTCCGCCACGGAAAAGAGCTCGCGTGAAAGGTTTTGGATCATCAGGCTGGCGATAAAATTCTTCGTAGGATCTTCCTCTGGAATGACAACAAAGATGGCACACTTGCTCGACGCAAAGCGTTCTGCATCGATGGGATTATCGCGGCAGATGACCTGCTCCAACTCCGTATCCAGAAAGGCGTTGAGGCGGGACATGACGGTGGACATGACCGAAGCCATAGACTGATCCGCACTGGTGAGGGCTGCGCCTGCCAGCCACCGAGCCTTATGCTCCGGCGGCAGTTCATCCATGAGCAGCTGAAAGCCATTCTTGCCTCTTGACTTCGGTACCGCCAGAAGATCTTGCACCAGCTTGAAGGCGGATACGATGTGCCGCTTTTCCGGCTCCCCATCCTTTGGCGGGGCGAACTCCGCTAGCAGGAGCACAATGGCAGTCAGCAAACCTTCCGCACTGTCGTAAAAGAAAGCATTCTCACCGTATTGTGCAGCGTCGCCGTCCGGGTTGATGATGGTCTTGGCGAGGATCTTGGCATAGTTCTCTGCTTTCGCCTTGGCAGCGAGATCGTTGGGGTCTCTTTTTGCTCTGTCCATATAGTGGTTCACGAGCGTCAGGAAATTGAAGCCGTCTGAGCGGGTTGGGTTACGCAGGTCGATGACGGATACCTTGTAGCCGTAATACCGGGAGGCGACGGCACCGTAGTTGCGCGCCAAATCCCCCTTGGTGTCCAGCGCCAGATAGCTCATGCCGCTGGCGCTGGCATATTCCAGATTCGCATATAAAAAGTACGCTGTTTTACCCACACCGGAAGCTCCAATCATAAGACAGTGGATATCATCGCTGTCCACCAGCGCGCGGACATCCCGCTGATTTTCCACCACATTTTTGATTTTGAAAATTGCCGACTTCTTTTTCTTCGGCTTTCGCTTTTCTTTTTTCCCTGCTGTAGGACGGCGGAGCCTCTCCAGCAGCTTGTGAGTGGCCTGTGAAATCGCGCCTTTTTTAGCTCTGCGCTTTCTGCCGCCCATGCTGCCGAGGATGATGCCCTGCACCGTAGGCAGATCCTCTCCCTTGCGCCAGCGGCGGGGACGGAACGGTACCGTCCGGTATGTTTTGCTGATCTCCCTGGGCGTTGCCCACCGGGCTGTGCCGTGCTGACCGTCGCCGACAGTTTTGTTCTTGAAGTTGTTGAGCGAGTAATTCTTGGAGAGGAAGGACACCGTGAGCAGGAATGCCAGCAGGCCGCCGCCAAGCAAAATCAGGGGCCATACATTTTCGTTCATGCGTCTTTCTCCTTTTTCTCAAATTTGGCGCAAAGATCGTCATTCCAGTCCTTGCGCACCGGGCAGAGCCGCTCCACATCCAAGCCCATGTCCTCCAGCGTATCCGTCATACGATCGCAGGCGTCATTGCCCGCGTCATCGTTGTCGAGGCACAGATACACCATGTCCAGTTTCGGATTCTGCCGCAGCCGCTCCAGCACCGGCTGGATGGAGAGCCCGCAGCAGGCAACGTAGCTGTGCTCCTGCCAGCCGTATGGATAGAGGGTAATGTGGGACAGGAGGTCGATGGGCGCCTCGAACACATAGAGGGACTTGTCTGTGCCGTTCTTATGAAAACAGTGCTCGCTGGCGCTGCTCTCGATGTTCATGCGGAACACCCGTCCCTCGCTGTTGGTACTGCGGATGTGCGCGTGCTTGGCCTCACCGCTGTCATCCAGCCCCACGAAAACACAGTTGTGATGCTTGTCCTCGTAGAGCAGCTTTTCATGTACGAAGGCGGAAATAACCTCGCGGTCAATGTGGCGCTGACGCATGAGGTAGGCATACATACGTCGCATGGTTCCGTAAGGTTCCGGCAGAGCGAAGGGCTTCGGAGCCTCCTTTGCGGGCTTTGCCTGCTCATACGATTTGTTATTTTTCCTGCCCAGCAAAAGCAAAACCGCCTCCTGATAAGGGAGGCGGTAATAGCGCTGCACGAAGCTGACGGCATAGCCGCCGACCCGTGCGGAGTGGTCGAACCATTTGCTGCCCCGCACGGTGATGCTGGGATCGTTGGGGGGACGGAACTCCCGGCCAGAGCGCACGGGTCGCTCCCCCTGGGCGCGCAGCAGCGACACGAGATCCGTGTTCTGCGCACGTGCTTTTTCCTCCGGCGTGAAATAGATAAATTGGCTCATGACATGTCCTTTCATAATTCTGCTTTGCGCTATCTGAATGTTTGTTCCTCATGGTCGTCCGGCTTGTGTCCCATCGCCAGACGCTTACGCTGCAATTCCTGTCGGCGCTTGCGGTCGATCTGCAAGCCGCGGTGGATCTGGTCGATCTTGCTGTTGT
>OLNQ01002492.1_pt1 | contig 15912 bp, 7 predicted proteins | sample 1672821 | NCBI WGS metagenome assembly OLNQ01 (sample SAMEA3136727, study PRJEB25190) | human gut metagenome | biome: human gut; feature: human-associated habitat; material: faeces | place: Austria | collected 2013 | reverse complement strand
TAGGCGCAAATCATTTCCTCCGAAGTTTCATTTGATTCCTCCGAAGTTTTATTTCGCCCCCACGTGGAAAATGAAAAATAGCCACGTGGAAAACGTCAAATCCCCACGTGTCTACCGAATTAGAGGTTAGAGATTAGAAGTTAGAAATTAGTTTCTAGGACCACTAGAGTCCTCACGCTCCCTAACCTCTAACTTCTAATCTCTAACCTCTAAATTCGTATCTTTGCTCTCGTGCTGGACTCCCTATGAGTTCCACCACCCAACCTATCAGATGAACCGACCTCCCCTGCACGCACCGAAGCGCCTCCTCCAGAGAATAAGCTCTATGGTCAGAGGTAATAGACTAGTCCTAGAGAACTTTCTCTCTCTCGGACTAATCAACGTGCTGAACTCCTCCTTTCATCTGATCATCTACCCGATACTGATTCATCGTGTTGGTGCCGAGGCGTACGGAGCCTATGTCTACGCTTTTTCGATCATCACCTACTTAACCACACTGGTGACCTACGGACTAGATATGATCGGCACCCGCTACCTTGCGCACTACGACAAGGAGAGCGACCTAGCTGGCAAGTCACACATCACCTCGCTGATCATCTCTAGCCGACTCTATCTGCTCCTCCTCTCCTTCCTGCTCTTTCTACCTATCGTCCTGTGGGTCGAACCCTTGGCACCTTACCGCACACTCCTCTGGGCGAGCTTTCCAGCTGTAATAGCCTGTGTCATCATGCCTAACTGGTACTTCATCGGCATACAGCGCACACGCATCTACCTCTACATACAGATCGCCACTAAGGTGCTCCTAGCCGTCGCCATCATCCTTTGGGTACTCACGCCGCACCATATGGCACGCTACGTCTTACTCGCCTCGGTAAGCAATATACTTGCAGCGGGTATTGCTTTCAGCTATATCCTATGGTGCGAAAAGCTCTCGCTCCACCTCGTCACACTGCGCAAATGCTACGCACTCCTACGAGAGGCTACCCCACTCTTCCTCTCCTACCTGGTGATGACGGTCAAGTCGGCTGGGCTGAACCTAGTCATCGGTTCGCTCTTTGGTATGACCTCCCTGACGGGCTACGACTTCTCGATGAAGATCGTCAGCGTCGTTATGTATATCACCAAGCAGCTCAATGTGGCGCTCTTTCCCTCAGTCAGCACCAGCTATACGACAGAGCGCATACGCAAGATACTGCGTGGCGAACTGCTGATGGGCATCCTCTGTATGGGGGCGCTCATGCTGGCAGCTAAGCCAATTATCTGGATTATGGGCAATGGACCGATAGAGGATCTCATCTTACCAGTCTTCCTGCTGATGACCGCACTGATACCTATATGGCTCATCTCGGGCTTCTTCATCGAGCTGGTTCTCACCGCCAATGGACGCAATCGTGAGGTCTTCGTCAATCAACTCCTCTCACTTGCAGTCATTGCGCTTGGCGCCTGGGTTGCCGTACTGCTACAGGTCGAGCTGATCGCCTTTGTCGTCATCGTGATCCTCTCGGGACTTATCGAGATCGCCTTCCTCTACGCCACTGGTCGGCGCCGAGCACTCATCTGACCCATTGCCTCCGTTATGGTTTGGTAAAACCTGTCTTGAGATTTAGTCTTGAGTCGTCAAGATCTTTTTTTCATTCATTGCTGTCCGATAAAAGTTTTCGGAGAAAGAAGAGCTACCTATTTCATCGGACAGCAATATTAGCCTAATAGTAGCTGCTTTGACACAACACAGGTGTTACTGGGTCTGATGTCTGAACTTGTCGTGTTGATGTGGCTCGTGTAGGGGCGGACCTGCGTGTCCGCCCGAAGGATAAACTGCGCTCAGGTGAGGACGGGCGGACACATAGGTTCGCCCCTACAGCGGGTTACTCGTCTTGCTTTGACACAACCATTGCATCGCTCCTCGTATCGCTATATAACAAAAGAGCGTGATAAGGACCTCTCTCCTTACCACGCTCTTGTTTATTGACAGGCTGTGCGCGCCTAGTCTGTTTGGGTGCGCTAGCCCCTTGATGAGACCATATCTCTTACGATGCTATGATCTCGTGAAGTAACTTTACTTGGTGATGTACTGTGTGAAGGTACCTGCAGCCGTCTGCATTACGACAACATAGCGACCAGCTGGTAGTGTAGAGAGATCTACAACGCGTCCTGGCTGATCGATCTGCATCACGTTAGTACCATCGACGGTTAGGACACGGAGCGTCAGCACCTCAGCACTGTTCTCTACGTATAGCTGTGCCGTAGCGTCGAGCTGCGTAGGATAAGCGACAGGCTCGAGACTGCGCTCTACCTCGCTGATACCTACAGGTGCATAAGCACCGCCATCCTCGTAGACAACCTCTACGGTGTAGCTGTCGGTCGTATTGCCCGTAGCATCTTGATACTCATTGGCGGTGATACCCTCAGCGATGACCTTACCATTCTTAAGGAGCTTGTAGCTCTTGACCTTGGGGAATGGTACGGGTACCTTACCCTTGGCAAAGCAGGTGAAGTCGCTGTGCTTCTCTACATTCTCAGAGGGAGCAAAGACGAAGCGCATAGCGTGATACTCCTCAGGCACTGTAGAGCCCTTGTAGTTGCTCTCGGGGTATGGCAGAGCCCTTTGACCAGAGAGTAGGAAGGCATCTACGTAAGGACGTAAAGCGTCATTGGTGTTCTTGACACAGACGACACCAGCAGCGTTGTCATTGTTCGTGATACCATAGCCGATGAAGAGATCATTCATAGGATTGATCCTAAAGGGCTTGTCTAGGACTACGGTAACCCACTCACCGGGCTTCCAGTCTTGTGGTACGTTGAACATCTGCTCATACGTGATAGCAGCGACTCCGCCCACCTTGTCATTACGCTCAGTACCATTGCGCAGGATGATCGTGTAGCGCTGAGCATTTTGATTGTCAGGAACATTGATCAGTGAGTCAGGAACAAGACGTACGGCATAGAGCGTAGGAGAAGGCTCACCGACAAAGCGATCACTGGCGATACGTACCGTCAGATTGTAGCGGTTTGGTGTAGTATAGCGACCTTTTAGCTCAGCCTTAGGATGCTTGTAAGTGATAAACTCCATCTTGTCAGGATCGGGATAACCAAAGAGTGAGACCTCCTGTAGGTTAGCGGGATCGTGCCAAGTGACAAGGACACCATTGCTGCTAGCCTTGGCGGTAGCAGGCATCGTGTGTATCGCATTGCCCCAAAAAGCACCCTGCTCGATGAGATCAGACTCGCCTGAGGTGTATGCTGCTCCCTCATTATGTCCATCATCGGGTAGCGTCTTGCCACCATAGTCGTAGCGTACCTGTACACCATAGACGACAGAACCCTCACGAGACTTGTCTCCGAGAGCGACCTCACGTGACTCGGTATACTTATTGTCTGTAATCTCTGTAATAAAGGCTCCGTTGCGATAGATGCGGTAGAAGACCTTCCACTCAGCAGGGATCGTATTCTTGTCGATAGCTGCCCAAGAGAGGTTTGCCTCCGTATTGGTCACCTGTACCTTGAAGTCAGACACCGGCTGTAGAGGCTTCAGGCCATTGCGCCACGTACCCTCTAGACGACGAGCTGTACCACCGTCCTTAGGATCGAGGTAGATGTCCATACAGTCGATCGTGTCATTCTTCTTAAAGTGATCCCAGTGGAACTTGAGACGTCCGTAGAAGTCATCACCCTCTGTACGACCACCAGTCAGCGTACCGACGACTAGGTGCTCAGCACTAAAGAGTGAAGAGCCAGAGGAGCCACCCTCGGTAGCACCCTGTGTATACTGGAATACGAAGTGAGCCTTCTCAGCTCCTGCCTCACCATCGCCTGTGTCCCACTGACCTATTGAGATAGGGCCATCTGCGATAGAGATCTTCTTAGCATCTCCAAACGGGTGGTGTATACCTACAGCGGGGGTCTTGGGCAGTATAGACCAGCGATCCCAACCGTTGTAGTAGACGCGATAGTTCTCAGGCACCTGTGTATGTGCCTCGAGGAGTAGACCATCACTCATACCCAAGAAGGGAAGGAACGTACGCACATCACACCCTACGATAGACTTACCACGATTGAGCGCTATAGAGCCATTGCTACAAGTAGGCTTCTCATAGTGGAAAACGAAGGTCCACTTGTCTAGATACTCCTGCGCGACCTCCTGCTCTGTACTCAGAGAGATACAGTGTGCCGCAGAGAGGATCAGAGGCTTGAAGTCTAGATTGGTATTGTTCATCAAGTTGCCTGAGCAGAGTCCCACACCTTCCTCATCATACATAATGAGCTGGCAGACACCCGTCTTCTCAGCTTGCCACTCAGCACCCTCTGGGCAGTTGATGCCGATCTGAGCAATCGGATCACCACTCTCATCCTCACCGGGATCGAAATGGCGACGGAGCTTGTTGGTCTTGTTGTCTACTCTAGCATCGTAGATGTAACCAACACCAGAGACTAGTAGCGTAGGCATCGCTCCCGTACGTCCTGGCTCATACTCCATAATGACTTCATCACCATTCAGTGGTTCATTGGCAAAGCCTCCATGCTTGGGATGGGTCTCATAGGTGTAAGCTCCTAGGAGTGCAGAGCGATCAGGTGTATAGATGTAGAGACGACCACCATCGTTGGGGATGAAGAAGTCGTCATAGAGGAGCGTCATAGCCTGAGCTCCTGGAGAGGATACGCGCAAGCGATAAATCACCTTGCCAGACTCTAGCTCGATAGCCTGAGCCTGACGAGAGAAGTCGATAGAGGTCTCTAAGACACGACCGATGGTAAGGCGCTTGAACTGTACCTGCCCCTTGTTCCACTGGTGTGCTGCCCTGAAGTCCTGGACGTTGAACTCGGGGAGAACACGAATGACAGGCGTAGCTCCAGCCGAGCGTAGCTCTGTCGTGGAGGCTGTGAAGCCTGCTGGTACGCCTCCAAAGGACTGCTGTGCTACGAGACCCCCAACCCAAGAGAGAGCGACAACGCCCACAGCTAGTAGTTTGGATATAAATGAATGATTCATAAAGCGGTGTAAACTGTGCTTTGTTTGATTAGATATAACTATAGAGTCTAGTTACGACCCAAACATAAGATACAGTGTGGAGCGACATATCTACTGTGCCTCCACACTGTACCTTATATTATAGAGTCGTCTCTGTCATCAACGACGTATGATCAGCTTGCGAGGATCATTGCCGATGAGGACAATGTAAGTACCCTCGGGTAGATCAGCGACTGATAGCTCTGCATAACCCTCACGGCTGGTAGCGTAGCTACGAACGAGCTCGCCTGAGAGCGTGTAGATATTGACGGTCGTAGCAGGCTGTGCACCAGCGATGGTGACGAAGTCTGTAGCAGGGTTAGGATAGAGCTGAGCCTCCTCAGAGCTTGGTACGGTTGGCATAATGACTCCGAGCCACTGCTCGCCATTCCATGTGAGCGTATCTCCAGGCTCCTCACCGTTTGCATTTTGGAACTCAGCGAAGATCTCCACATCGTCTGTCAACTCCAAGGTCTTTGAACCCATAAGATTGGTTTTCTTACCAGTATTGAGGTTCTTAGCGATGAGGAATGAAAGCTCCCAATCTGAAGTCTCGCTAGTCTCAGCAATGACCTCGATCTCCATACCACGAGGTAGACCTCTCGTATCGAGACCATCACCCTTGAGCTTGAGAGTACCCTGACCGAGCCTCTTGAGGACTACCTTGCAGATGTCATCTGTAAAGGTAGCGACCACCTCTACATCTGCATCTGTAGCGTAGAAGTAGCGATCCTTGAAGATGTCTATCGTGTCACCCTTGGAGACCTTCTTAAGAGTTTTCAGAGCGTATCCACTATCGTGATTGTCAGTGATCACAATCTTAGTATCGGAGTAAACCTCGTCTAGCTGTGTCTTACCATTGACCATGATAGAGCCACCCTTACCTTCAGTCTTGGTCGTAATCTTGCTGATAGAAGCTCCATCATAGTTGTTCCAAGTACGCTTGTCATAAACGCCCCAGCCTTGCTCGTGAGCAGCCTCTACGTGCTCCTTGAGGCAGATGTTCTGCTCCTTGTCACTACGTGTCTCGACAGCATAGATGCTACCAGAGAATGAACCCGTGAGAACATCCTTCTTAGGTAGAGACTTCATAAGAGCCATCATAGCGTCTCCCTGGATGTTGTTATTCTCAATGTAAACCTCTCCAAGAGAAGGTAGCTCAGGAAGCGTAAGAGCCGTGAACTGGTTACCTCCGAGATTCAGACTGTATAGATTGCTACAGTTCTCTAGATTGACAGAGGTGAGCTGGTTGTTCTCAGCGCTGAGCGTAGATAGGCTAGCAAAGCCTGACAGATCAAGTGTGGTGAGTTGGTTACCACCAACGTATACATCACTCAGATTATCCTTACCACCTGTTAGATCTACAGATGTAAGGAGGTTGTCACTGACGACAACTGAGCTGAGACTAGGACAATCCTCTATAGAGAAGTTTGTAAGCTTGTTAAATCTCAAGTTGATGCTAGAGAGCACCTCTAGTCCCTTGAGGTGCATCTCTGTAAACTCATTGTCGTTTAGACTGAGATACTTCAGCTTAGGGCACTCCTTGAAGTCTATCGAAGAGAGCTTATTGTTACTTAGGTCTATGTCAGTGAGCTCGCCATTCTCACCGAATGTAATCTTATTCAGTCTACCTGCGTGTAGGTCTAGCGACTCTAGTTCGGTTAGGCCAGAGAGATTTATCTCTTCGAGTTTAGTCGTCTTAGCGCTAAAATTAACTAGGGAAGTACAGCCAGTTAGGTTGATTGATGTGAGCGGGTTAGAAGATACGCTAAGCCACTCAAGATTTGAGGTCTTAGAGAGATCTAGAGAAGTTAGGGCATTGTTAGAAAGGTCTAGCGAGCTACAAGAGACTCCGTCTAGATCGATTTCTGTCAGTGAGTTAATCGGCAGAGAGACAGATTCTAGGTTAGGTGCCCCAATCAGGTTGATGCTCTTGAGCTTATTGGCATCAGCCTTGATTGATGTTAGCTTGTCATTGTTTCCAAGCGTGATGGTGTTGATCTCAGCTGTAGTACAGTCTAGAGACTCTAGAGCGGGTAGTCCAGTCAGGTCTAGCTGCTTGAGCGCATTAGTACCGCAGATCAGTGAGGTCAGGTTCACACAGTTATCAAAGTCAAGCGTCGTAATGCGAGACATAGTACACTCGAAAGTGCGAATGTCTCCTGTGATCGTTACTGGCTTTTGTGTGATCTCATAGGCGATCTTACCTTCCACCATAACTTGCTTGGCACCCTCGACAGTGATATCTTTGAGCGTGCCATCGGGACCTGTGAAGATAAGATTCATCCTGTCACCGACGTTAAGTTCGGTACCAATGGTAATCTTACCAATGGCGGGTTCCTGAGCCGAAGCTCGGAATGCGGTTAACCCCAACACGCTGACTAGCGTGAGGAGAAGGAGTAGTTTTGACTTCATATCCTTATATAGTTAGTAAATTATTAGTATCTCAAGTAGTAAGCACTCTAGAGATGCTCTAAGTGAGGAGCGACTCTAGAGTGCTATGCCTTTAGTCTACGAGGACTTTTGTGGTTTCTGACCCGTAGGTCACTAGATAGAGACCTGTAGGCAGTGCTACCTGCGTCTCTAGCGCAGTGGTTGTGTAGACGACCTGACCATCGAGCGTGTAAATCGCAATAGGAGCGACCTCAGGCGCTACGATAGAGAGGAGACCTCCAGCTACGCTGATCTGTAGTGGTGCCTTAGGCTGGACAAGCTCATTGCCTACTGGATAGACCCTGCGGAACTTCTTCCAGTTTCTATCTTTCTGATAAGCTGCTCTAGCCTCTGCAGGTACTTCTAGAGTAACTTTTTTGTAGAAGTCTTTGCCCATATCGTAGACTTTACCGTCGCTATCCTTACCCACAGCTGGAGGTGTGACAGCTAGAATTTGTAGCGTACCACCCTTTGTCTCCATCATATCGTTGCCAGAGAATGCTTGATCCTCGACTAGTGTGACATTCTTACCAAGAGTGATCTTCGTAAGCTTAGCACAGTCACTGATGCAGTACTTGGGGATAACCCGAACCTGCTCAGGGATCTCAATCTCAGAGATTCTCATATCTGAAAAAGCAGTCTGCCCTACACTATCGACAGATGATGGGAGCTTGACCGATTCTGTCCAGCGACAATGTATGAATGCAAAAGGCTCAATTGTCTTGATACCCTCTGGGACGGTGACATTTTTAGTTCCTTTGTAGAGACAGGTGTGGAGAGAGTTCTTGACCTTGTTGATAAGGAGCTTACCCTCATTGATGCCGTCGGACTTAGCCTCAAAGGTCTTATTGCCCTCTGCGACCTGGATCTTCTCACACGCTTGGAGCAGTGTGAGTGCCCTATAGCCGATCTCCTGTACGGAAGCAGGTATCGTCAGCTCTGTGAGCCATGAGCAGTTAAAAAGAGCCTCCTCGCCTATCCGCTCCAAGCCCTCGTTAAGGACTAGCTCCTTAATATAGATACAGCTCAGGAAGGCGTAGTCCTCTATCTCCTTTACCGTATTAGGTACCACAATCTTAGGCGTTCTAATCTCAGAGGGGCAGAGGTAGAGCTTCGTCATATCCTTACTATAGAGGATATTGTCCTGAGCCGTAAGGATGGTGTTTTCGGGAGATACCGTAATGGTTGCGAGGTTTTGGCAGTTCATAAATGGAGTTTTGCCCATACTCTTGAGTCCCTTACCAATCTCTATCTTAGCAATATCCTTACAGTCTTGGAAGACATTGTCACCGATCTTCTCAATCTGATCAGGGATGACACACTCCTTGAGCGAAGCTAGACGAAAGACTCTATCCTTAAGCTCTTTGCAAGTAGCTGGATACTGCACCGTGTAGACCTCATTGAATGCAAAAGCAGCCTGTCCCACAGCTACCACCGTGCAGGGAACCACACTAGTACCCTTCTTGACATTGAGTGTCTCAGGGATTACGACATTCTTGTAGTAAATGCCCACCTTAAGACGATCGTCAGCCGATTGTGCGGGTGCGATCTCGATGGTGTTGTCCTCTTCCTTGACAAAGCGAACGAAGAAGCCCTCCTCGGTCGAGTAAATAGGACGTGAGTCTGTCGCCTTGACATCTTGCGACATCAACTGTTGACCCGTCTTGAGCTCGTAGCGTGAGCTGTAAGATGGTTCCTTTACACCTTCATCGCCATAAAGATTGGCTGTTTGGGCTGTTGCTTGTAGCGCGAGTCCACTCGTTGCTACAATTAGCCCTGCTGTAATTAGTAGTTTTCTGATCATATAGTGTTATTGCTTAGTACTATCTAAACTTTATCTGCGTGATTTCCAAATCCGTACGAATCGCCAGAGCTTGTTGTGCAAGCGTTGGCTCTCAAAAACGGAGGCAAGTTACGAAAAAACAACGACATAGCAAGACTAAGCGCAACTTTTCGCATATCGCAAGTCTCTGTGAAGCTGGTTCAACATGCTGTGCGGGTGACGAAGGAAGCGACCGCTTGCGGTCGGACGAATCATAGCCCCCAGTCGAAGGAGCAAAGCTCCGAACGACTGGGGGACATAGGGGCGTATAAGGGGAGACGACCTCCCCTGGCGGGAGGTCGGACTGGAGCTGTAGATTCGTCTAGTCCGACCCACAAGGGGTCGATAAATCAGGTGACGTCTAGCATCCGTGGGTCGTTCTCGTCGGACCTCTCACGAGGTCCTTCTGTGTGCGTCTTCCTATTATGCTATTGGTGTTACAGCGTCTGCTGGCTGAACTTGTCGTGTTGATGTAATTCGTGTAGGGGCGGACCTGCGTGTCCGCCCACAGAGCATACTCCGCTCCGACGAGGACGGGCGGACACATAGGTCCGCCCCTACACATCGTTACTCGTCTTGCTTTGACGCAACGGACGCTGTAACCTTTGATACAACGGACGCTCAGACCGAGCGTCCCTACAGCGGGCTACTCGTATCGCTGTGATACAGCGGGCTACTCGTATCGCTTTGATACAACACTCGTGAGAGTTGTGGAGTCTAGGTTGCATATAGTAGAGGAGGAGGCTCTGTAGCGATGCTACGGAGCCTCCTCCTCTGTTAAGTTGTAAGGTTAGTTACTACTACATTATATATAGTGTACAGCTAGCGACGGACGATGAGACGATGTGCCTCGCCACCGACTCGTAGTATGTAGGCGCCCTCCTGTAGCTGTGTGAGGTCGATGCGTAGCGCATCGCTACTGCTCTCTACCTGATACATCAGCTCGCCCTCTAGCGTGTAGATTGCAACCGTTGCTCCCGCAGGGATACCCTCGAGGAGTACGTAGTCACGTGCTGGGTTAGGATAGAGACGTAGTTGCTCTGCTACAACGTCCTCGACGCTCGTGTGGTCTACAAACTCAGCCTTGACCTCCGTATTAGCGATCACGGTAAAGCTCTTTGTATCCATAATGTCCTTACCATTAGCGGTGAGCGACTTGAGCTCGCACTTGTCGTTGTTGCCACGAGCCTCTATCGTTAGCTTCGTACCGTAAGGTACTGCATTGGGATCGACAGCCTCTTTGAGCGTGATTGTGCCATGCTCGTTGCTTGTTAGCTTGACCGTAAATGTTCTCACCTTGGTGAAGACACCCTTTACGGTCGTAGCGCCAGATACTATAAAGCTCTTTGTAGCCAAGATGTCCTTACCATTAGCCTCAAGGGTGGTCAGCTCGTAACCAGCAGTTGGCTTAGGCTCGATGGTTAGCTTAGTACCCTCAGGTACAGCATCAAGGTTTTCGTAGCCAGTGATGTCAAAGTCACCTTCGCCCTCGATTTGCTTCGTGACAGGAAAGCTCTTCTGTGTTGAAGTTCCCTTCTTGCAGGTTACCTCTATGATAGGATCCTCTAGGATCGGCAGGCGATGCTTTCTATCACTAGCCATCTCGAAGAAGCTCATCGTCAGCTGGATCTCATCACCACCGATGGCACCTAGTCTCTTCACTAGCTCAGGAAGCTTTGGTGTGAGTATCATCTCGCCCTGTGGTGAGATGGAGATGGTCTCCAAGTCGGTCCAAACCTGCTCGATACCAAACTTAAGTATGTAGCGACACTTCACCTCGTGCTCGGGAGCTATAGTACCAACGTTCTTAACACGGATCTGTGAGAACTCACCCGTACCTAGGTCTACCTCCATAGGCTCAGTCGTAGAGGCTGGCTCGATGACGTAAGCCGTTCTGATAGCATCAGATGCCTCGACGGTCACGTCAGGTAGCTCGAAGTACTCCATCTTACCCATATCCTCAGTCTGGTAGGAGACACGGAGCGAGACTGTACCCTCAGCATAGGGGCAGCGCTCAGCGTTGAAGGTCACCTCTTGCGTCGCTCCGACCTGTATGGCGGGTAGGATATCAGAGTACTGACGCCACTCACCGTCCTCAGGCTTGATCTCGAGGTAGAGTGGTCTGAAGAACTCCCCACGACCCGTGTTCTCGAGCTTGAGTGAGATGGTACTCTTCTCGTAAGCCTTGAGCGTAGCGCTAGCACTACCCTCTACCATCTTAACCTGAGCGAAGGGGTGTGTGAGGTCTTCATAGACCTTCCAGCCTAGACCCTCCTTCTCAATGGTAAAGGTGTGACGACCCTTGCCGTTCTCATTATTACCCTCGCGCACGTCCATAGCGCAAGGTCTCCACTCCTTCGTACCATCAGAGAGCGTCACCTCATAGGCTATGAAGATGTCCCACGTACCCTCAGAGAGGTACTTAGTCACATCTAGGTCTGCTTGGAACTCTGGCACAAGGTCATAGAGACCGACTAAGAACTTAGACTTCTTGTACTCGTCCATATAGACCGTATCTGTCGTACCGAGCTTGGTAGCAGCGATGGTTGTGTTGCCGAAATACTCATAGCCTGCTTTGCCCTCATCATCTAGGGTAGGCACATCGCTGAGCCAGACAGAGTAGTTGGCATCCAGGATTCTGATCTTTGGGCCACCCGTGAGGTGTGTGGTAAACTTGCGCGTGGTCAGGAGAGGTAGCTCGGTATCCTTAGATGTACCATCACGATCAGGTGTAATGCCTACGACGATGCCCTGCTCCATGCTAAAGCCACCACCGAAGCCACCACCGATACCTAGGTCATCGGGCTGTAGGAAGTTAAGGTTGAAGTATCCATTAGCTAGACCGCTCCAGCCCCAGTTGATGTGATAGAGTCCCTCGTCGTTGTAGCCGTCGCATACAAATGCGTGACCACCACCCGATCCAGTACCACTATATACGACAGGGCGCTGTGCAGCGAGCTCCGTGCGTATGATCTTGTCCCACTCAGGCTGGGTATAGTTGACACGTCTCTTGAAGGTCACCTGCTTGTTATAGCGGAAGTTGTTGCGCAGAGCACGTACGATCATCGGTGCGAAGCTACCACTAGCTACGGGATCATAGTCCGTCTCGATAGCGACGCCTGCATGATAGCAAAGCATGCCTAGTGCCTCAATCTCCTTGGCTGTTGCTTTAGTAGGATCGTCATAAGCGGCTGGCATATTAGCCCAGTCGTAAGTCGTCTTACCAAAGTTCACCTTATGTCTGCGACTCTTGTATGGCTCCTTGTACTCTATCTTACCCTCGCCCTTGTCAGGCCACTGATAGTAGCGCATCACCTGAGCGTAGGCGGTAGCGACACAGCCTACGGGCATATGCTTGCCGTCACCATACTCTGGGGTCTTTGAGTTCCACGGAGCAGACTGATCCCACTCGATATCACCTAGTAGTGGAGCCACCTCTACGGGCTCTCCAGCCTTTGGTAGTGTCGGGGTCAAGCGTGTCTGCCAAGCTACCTGCCCCATCAGGGCATCGATACGCTGCTGACAAGCCTCTAGAAAGGCTGCTAGGTTGTCTGGCATCGCCTCCACAGAGAAAGTCCCCGTTGTAGCATAACCTATATAAGGAGCTAGTCGATCATCACCCGAGATAATCACGAAGCCACGATTCTCACCTCTATTATATACGTAATAGTAGCGAGCAGGCTCACCAGCGGATTGTAGTTCATACCCATTGGCTGTGCAAGCGGGTGCTGACACAAGGGTTAGCTCAGCAGAGCGCAGTTGCTGCATCTGCGTGTTCTTTTGAAAAAACTGCTCTGCGAGCAGCCTAGCCTCTTGCTCTCGTAGTGGGCGTGCATAGATCTGCACCACGCCACAGAGCAGTAAGCATAGTGTCATGGTCAGCATTCGTGACCGACCGAGTAGCGAGTAATTCATAAGCAAGTAGTTTTGTTAGTCAATTGCATTGCGCAAAGATATAAAAAAAAGAGGTATTGCCACCTTTGACTTCGCAATCTTTGACTTCGCAAAGCGCACAAGTGGCTCCCCACGTGGAGAATTTCAAATGCCCACGTGGAGATAAAAGATTCTCCACGTGGGCGAGAAATAATTCTTCGGAGGAATCAAATGAAACTTCGGAGGAATCATTTTGCGCCTACGTGGAGAATTTTTGTTTTCCACCTAGATATTGGCAAATAGCCACGTGGAGATCTAGACACGGTGCGTGCTACGAGTAGCCGTTTGCAGGGACGCACTGGTCGTTACATTCATAGTTTACAAAAATGCAACACTCTAGATGTCCTTACTTTGCCGAAGAAAATGTACCTTTGGCAGTCTAATCTTAGCGATATATATGTGAGCTTATGCGACGAGTCACACTGCCAGCTTTACAGAGACTACTACTCCTCTCTACAATAGCCACCCTATGGGCCACCCTCCCGCTCTCAGCACAGAGCATCACGGCGGCACGGATCAATGAGGTGATGATAGATAATGTGGATAACTACATTGATAACTATGGCAAGCGTAGCCCTTGGATAGAGATCTACAACTCCTCTGCGGGGACGATAGACCTGGCGGGTTGCTTCCTGACCGATGATCCGCAGCATCTCAAGAAGTATATGATCCCTAAGGGGGATGTGCTGACGGTTGTCAAGCCGAGGCAGAGTGTCGTCTTTTTTGCCGACGAGATGCCAATGCGAGGCACCTTTCACCTAAACTTCACGCTAGCACCTGACACCACGCACTATCTAGCTTTGATAAGCAACGATGGGAGTACTATCATCGATGAGGTAGAGGTGCCAGCATCTCTACCCGCCAACCACTCCTACGCTCGTGTCGAGGACGGGGTGCGTACAGCTGTCGCTGCCGAAGCTTGGCATATCACGCAGCACACGACGCCTGGATCTAACAATGTGGTCAAGGACAAGAATGAGAAGATAGACCGCCTACAGGAGGCCGACCCTAATGGCTTTGTGATGACCATCACCGCTATGCTGGTGGTCTTCTCGGGGCTACTGATCCTCTTCTTGGCCTATAAGCTTGTCGGAATCGTGGCGATGCGTATCGAGGGGCGTCAGGAGAGTCTGCGTGATCGACTGCACAATCGACTAGAGAAGCGACTAGACCAAAAGCCTGCAGAGGAGACCAGCATAACCGAAGACCCGCTCGTGGCTGTCGCTATCTCACTGGCGCTGACGAGTGAGCTAGAGATAGGCGGTGGAGAGGCGCCTGGACGACTCACGATACAGCCTCGCACGCTGCCTTACACGCCGTGGAGTGACAAGAGCCAAATGATGCGTCCTACGGTAGACTGCAAGCGACTGAAAGCGTAACTCTAGACCTAAGCGATTAACGAGATAGCCTTATGAATTTTTGGAACTTCCTTGTTGAGAATATAGAGATCTTCTCTACTTATACGGGCTTTGCCAATGTGACGACGGGTCACGTGATTATGATCCTGATTGGTGCCCTATTTATCTTCCTAGGCATACGCTTTAGGTTCGAGCCGCTACTCTTGATTCCCATTGGCTTTGGTATGCTGATTGGCAATATTCCTTTTAAGGATGCGGGCTTGCAGATCGGCATCTATGAGGAGGGTTCTGTCCTCAACATCCTCTACCAGGGAGTGAGACAGGGGTGGTACCCGCCACTGATCTTCCTCGGCATCGGGGCTATGACAGACTTCTCGGCGCTGATCTCCAATCCTAAGCTGATGCTGGTGGGTGCGGCTGCGCAGTTTGGCATCTTTGGTGCCTATATGATCGCCCTGCAGCTAGGCTTCGAGCCCAATGCTGCGGGTGCTATCGGCATCATCGGAGGTGCTGATGGCCCGACAGCTATCTTCCTCTCGTCGAAGCTAGCTCCCGACCTACTCGGTGCGATCGCTGTATCGGCTTACTCCTATATGGCACTGGTGCCAATCATACAACCGCCTTTCATGCGTCTGCTGACGACCGACAAGGAGCGACGCATCCGTATGAAGCCGCCCCGCAAGGTGTCTCGTGTAGAGCGTATCCTCTTCCCTATCTTCGGACTTCTCTTGACGGGCTTCCTCGTACCCTCTGGTCTACCTCTGCTCGGGATGCTTTTCTTCGGCAATATCCTCAAGGAGAGCGGTGTCTGCGATCGTCTAGCTCGTACGGCTCGTGAGCCACTCATCGACATCGTCACGATCCTCCTCGGTGTGACGGTAGGAGCCTCGACACAGGCAACGCACTTCCTCACGCTTGACTCGGTAAAGATCTTTATGCTCGGTGCGCTCTCCTTCATCATAGCGACCTGCTCGGGAGTACTTTTTGTCAAGTTGATGAATCTCTTCCTCAAGGATGAGAACAAAATCAACCCGCTGATCGGCAATGCAGGTGTCTCGGCTGTTCCTGACTCGGCGCGCATATCGCAGATCGAGGGCGTCAAGTATGACCGTACGAACTACTTGCTGATGCACGCAATGGGACCAAATGTGGCAGGCGTCATCGGCTCTGCGGTTGCTGCGGGTGTCCTCCTCGGCTTCCTATCTTAAAGCTCACGAGTAGCGACGATACGTACAACGACGAGACGTGCAACCCTTTGTAGGGACGCACGACCATGAGTCCATACAAATACTGGTGTTACAGCGTCTGATGGCTGGATTTGTCGTGTTGATGTGATTCGTGTAGGGGCGGACCTGCGTGTC
>OLNQ01002490.1_pt1 | contig 15914 bp, 14 predicted proteins | sample 1672821 | NCBI WGS metagenome assembly OLNQ01 (sample SAMEA3136727, study PRJEB25190) | human gut metagenome | biome: human gut; feature: human-associated habitat; material: faeces | place: Austria | collected 2013 | reverse complement strand
CGTTTTACGAAAATCTTCGGCGAATTCGCAGCTTCCCAACGGGCCGATGTGGGCATCGGCCCCTACTATACTGTGCGAATCCGCACTGCCTGCAAATATGGCGAAGCATATCCAGCGCCCCTTTTCTCCCCCCACCAACTCAACCAATCAACCCCACAAAACAGAACTGGAGGAACGAATTATGAATTTTCCCGCTGAACTGAAGTATTCCCGCGACCACGAATGGGTCAAGATGCTGGACGAAACGACTGCTCTTGTCGGCATCACGGACTTTGCCCAGAGCGAACTGGGAGATCTGGTCTACGTCAATCTGCCCGAACCCGGCGACGAGGTGCTTGCGGGCGAAACGGCCTGTGATGTCGAATCCGTCAAGGCTGTGTCCGATGTTATGAGCCCCGTGACCGGCGTGATTGCCGAGGTCAACGAGGAACTGGACGATTCGCCGGAACTACTGAACTCCGACCCCTATGAGGCGTGGATCATGAAGATCGAGCGCATCACGGACTTCTCCGAACTTCTGAGTGCGGAGGAATATGAGGCGTTTACGAAGGAGGAACACTGATGGGCACATTTGTCCCGACGACAGCTGCGGAACGGGAGCAGATGCTGCGGGCAATCGGTGCTTCATCCGTAGAAGAACTGTTCCGGGATGTGCCGCAGCAGATGTATCTGGATGGATATCTGAATCTGCCGCCCGGGAAGAGTGAACAGGAGACGTTTGAAGCTGTCTCGACGCTGGCGGAGCAGAATCATGTGTTCAAGACCTGCCTGCGCGGTGCGGGCAGCTACCGGCATTATATCCCGGCGGCGGTAAAAGCCATCGTGACCCGCGAGGAATTTGTGACGGCCTATACGCCCTATCAGGCCGAGATCAGTCAGGGCATTTTACAGGGAATTTTTGAATACCAGACTATGCTCTGCGAACTGACCGGTATGGACGTGTCCAACGCTGGCGTTTATGACGGCGGGACTGCCGCCGCAGAGGCCATCCCCATGTGCCGCGACCGTAAACGCACAAGGGCCTATGTCTCCGCAGCAATCGACCCGAACGTCCTCGGCGTTATGAAGACCTACTGCTTCGGCTCCGGGACGGAGTTGATTGTTGTCCCAATGAAGAACGGCAAAACAGACCCGGACGCGCTGCGCACCATGCTCGCCGCGGACGCCGCCTGCTTCTATGTCCAGCAGCCGAATTTCTTCGGCCAGCTGGAGGATGCGGAACTGCTCGGCGAGATCACACACGCAGCCGGAGCCAAATATATCATGGGCGTGAACCCCATTTCGCTGGCCGTCCTGAAAACACCGGGCGAGTGCGGCGCGGACATTGCCGTCGGTGAAGGGCAGCCGCTCGGTCTCGACACGGCCTTCGGCGGCCCGTACCTCGGATTTATGACCGCGACGAGCGCCATGATGCGCAAGCTTCCGGGCCGCATCGTCGGCCAGACGCATGATACAGAGGGAAAGACCGGCTATGTTCTCACGCTTTCTGCGCGTGAGCAGCACATCCGCCGGGAAAAAGCCTCGTCCAATATCTGCTCAAACGAACAGCTTTGCGCGCTGACTGTTGCCGTCTATCTTGCCGCCATGGGCGAGGCCGGACTGCGACAGGCCGCGACGCTCTGCACGTCCCGCGCGCATTATTTCGCACAGCGGCTCGAAGAAGTGCTCGGCTGGAAGCGCGTCTATCCCGGCGAATTCTTCCACGAATTCGTGACCGCCTGCCCGTGCCCGGAACGGGCGCTGGCAGTATTGGAGGCGCACGGAATTCTGGGCGGTCTGCCGGTGGAGGGCGGAATCCTCTGGTGCGTGACGGAACTGACAGATAAAAAGACGCTCGACCATGTGATTGGGCTTTTGCAGGAGGTGAGCGGCCAATGAAGACGATCTTTGAACAGGGCGCGCCCGGCCATGGCCTGTCGCTGCTTCCCGCGTGCGATGTGCCCGTCGTGACGCTGGCGCCGGCGCGGAAAAAGCCGCTGCGCCTGCCGCAGGTGAGCGAAAATGAGCTTATCCGGCACTATACCGCGCTGTCGCACCGCGTCCACGGCATGAACGACGGCTTCTATCCGCTGGGTTCGTGCACGATGAAGTATAATCCCAAGGTCAACGAAGCGCTTGCGGCGCTGCCGGGCTTTGCAAGGCTCCATCCGCTTCAGCCGGAGCAGACGGCGCAGGGCGCGCTGGAACTGCTGTATGAAACGGGAAAGCTGCTTGGCGAAGTGACCGGTATGGACGCGTTCACGCTCCAGCCCGCAGCAGGTGCGCACGGCGAATTCACAGGCCTGCTGCTCATCAAGGCGTACCACCTCGCACGCGGCGACGTGAGCCGGACAGAGATCATCGTCCCGGATTCCGCCCACGGCACGAATCCGGCCTCGTCCGTCATGGCAGGCTTCCGCGTGGTCAATATCCCGTCCGGCGCAGACGGCTGCGTCGATCTCGCAGCGCTCCGCGCAGCCGTTGGACCGCAGACGGCAGGATTGATGCTCACAAATCCCAATACGGTCGGCATCTTCGACAAGAATATCCTTGAAATCACGAAAATTATCCACGACGCGGGCGGCCTGTGCTATTACGACGGCGCGAATCTGAACGCCGTTATGGGCGTCGTCCGTCCGGGCGACATGGGCTTCGACTGCATCCATCTGAATCTGCATAAGTCCTTTGCCACGCCGCACGGCGGCGGCGGGCCGGGTTCCGGCCCTGTTGGCTGTAAGGCGTTTCTCGCGCCGTTTTTGCCTGGCCCCATCCCGGAAAAGACCGAAAACGGCTTCCGCTTTGCGCAGCCTGCGCAGTCCGTCGGCCGGGTGCGGGATTTCTACGGAAATTTCCTCGTCGTCGTCAAGGCGTTTGCCTATCTGACCATGCTTGGCCGGGAGGGTGTGCATGAAGTGGGCCGCAACGCGGTTCTAAATGCGAATTATATGATGGCCGCGCTGCAGGGTATCTACGACATGGCCTACCCCGGCCCCTGTATGCACGAGTTTGTCATGACGCTGGATCGGCTGCATAAAGAAACCGGTGTTTCCGCGCTTGATATCGCCAAGGGCCTGCTTGACAACGGCATTCATCCGCCCACAATGTATTTCCCACTGATCGTCCACGAGGCGCTCATGGTCGAGCCGACGGAGACGGAGTCCAGGGCCACCATGGATGAGGCAATCGAGGTCTTCCGTTCGCTTGCCCGTCTTGCATATGAGAATCCCGAAGCACTCCATACCGCACCGCACAATACCCCTGTCCGCCGTCTCGACGAGGTACAGGCCGCAAGAAATCCCGTTTTGCGCGCTGTGTTTGCAGAATAAAAAAAGACTGCCCGCCGCCCGGCCATACACATGGCCGGGCGGCGTCAGTCTGTGAAAAGGGCGTTTGTTCCGGTACAACGGTTCAAATGATTACAGTGTAAATTCAAAGCGCATGGCAAGCGCCTTGAACAGTTCGTGCATAACGCGCTCGGAGACGGTTCGGATGTCCATGCCGCCGATAAAGGCGATGATTTTCTGAATCTCATCCTCAGGGACGTGATACGACCGGAGGCTCATGGTCAGGAACATTTGCAGCTTCTTTTCCAGCGTCAGTTCCTCGTCGCACGGATGCGCCATATAGGCCCGCATGATTCCGGCAGAGCCGAGTTCCATAAAGAAGAAGTCCTGTGCGGTCAACTCCGGCTGATAGGAACCGAAGATCTGATAGAGTTCCTTGGCTGTCTCGCGGAAAATATAGTCCGATGCTTCCTTCTGCGTGTACGCCTCGATATAGATCTCGCGCAGATTTTCGTTCAGTTCCGTCAGTGTCATCTGAATGGCTGTCTCCACGGCATAGACATAGGCTGGCGGCAGCTGTGCGCCTGCCATGCTGCGAGCCGTAGCGAACTGATTGGAAAACATGAACTCCACCAGTTCAGCCAGTACGCCGTCCTTGGCACGGAAAATATTTTGAAAAATACTGTTGGAAACCGATGCCTGCTGTACAATCTGTGCAACAGTCGTTTTTTTATAGCCCTGCTCGAGAAACAGCTTGACGCAGACCGTCAGAATCCGCTTCTTGGACGGCAGGCTTGCATTTGTGATTGCGATGAGGACCACGTCCCTTCTGACATTCTTTTTGCCCCCATTGTAGCAAACCTCCGCCGGAAACGCAAGTCTTTCGCACCCCTGCCCCCCTGCCGCGCTCTGCGCGGTAAGGGGAGGGGATATGTTGCAAAATTCAGAGTGCTCCGAAATTTGTGACATTTGCATCCCCTCAAGCCCTACGGGCCAGTTCCCCTTGCGCCTAAGGAAAGCCTTGGGGCATCACTAATTTTTGTTTGATGTGCTGAATTATTTTATGGATTGACAGGATGTTTTATTAGAATTATAATATAGACGTGAATCGCTATTCACGTCATATTGAGGTGTTTTATGTATCGGAAGCTGAATGAAGCGGCGTTGGGCGCGATTTTGGAGGCGGGCATTGCGGAATTTGCCCGCTGCGGTTTTCAGCCTGCATCTATTGCAGCGGTTGCAAAAAATGCGGGTGTAAGCGTCGGCGTGATCTATAAATATTTTGGGGATAAAGACACATTTTTCCTCGCCTGCGTGCGGCACTCGCTTGAACTGATGGATGCAACATTGCAGGAAGCCGCTGCGGGCGGCGGACCGCTGGCGGCGCGGATGCAGCGGCTCATTCTCGCGCTCATCCGCCAGTCGCGCAGCCACGCAAGTTACAACGCGATGTATAACGAGATCACCTCCGGCAGCTGCCGGAAGTATGCCGGAACGCTTGCCCGCGAGATCGAATCGCGCACGGCAGCGCTTTATACACGCCTGTTTGACGGCGCGCAGCAGGGCGGACAGCTCACAGAGCGGATCGAGCCGCAGCTGTTTGCGTTTTTCTTTGACAATCTGCTGATGATGCTGCAGTTTTCCTACAGCTGCGAATATTATCAAGAACGGATGCAGATCTTCTGCGGCGATGCCGCTTTGGATGATACGAAAATGGCCGACAGGCTGACGCGCTTTTTGCTGGGCGCGATGAAAGGAGACGTATGCAGTATCTCATCGCTTACGACTTCGGAACAACCGGAGTCAAGACCTGCCTGTTCGGAGCCGAACAGGATATCCGGCTGATTGCGAGCGCCTACGCAGGCTATGGACTATATATCCTGCCAGACGGCGGCGCGGAGCAGGACGCAGATGAATGGTGGGCGGCCATGTGCTGTACCACGCGTGCTGTGTTTGAAAAGACGGACGTGATGCCTGCGCAGGTGTCCGGCATTTCCTTTTGTTCGCAGATGCAGGGCATGGTGCTCGTGGATGAAAATGGCCGCGCGCTGCGCCGCCCGATGAGCTATATGGACCAGCGGGCTTTGGCGGAATTCAAGGCATGTCAGACGCACGGGCCGTGTGTTTCCGGCGTGAACGTCGGGATGCTGCTGCGCTCTCTGCGCGCGACGCACGCTGCGTCCACGAGTGTCAAGGATCCGCTCTGGAAATATAAATGGGTACAGGCGCATGAGCCGGAAGTCTTCCAAAAGGCCCACAAGTGGCTGGATGTGAAGGAATCCCTGATCGCACGGGCGACGGGAGAATTCGTCATGACGCGTGATTCGGCCTATTCGACGTTCCTTTATGACACGCGGCCCGGTCGTGAGGGCTGGAACGAAGAACTTTGCCGGATGTACGGCGTCGAGACGCGGCACCTGGCGAAGATCATTGAATGCACCGACGTGGCGGGGCTTCTGACGGAACAGGCCGCGCAGGAACTGGGCCTCTGTCCCGGAACAAGGGTTTACGGCGGCGGAGGCGACGCGACGCTTATCGGCGTGGGTGCGGGCTGCACCGCCGTCGGCAGTACGCATATCTATTCCGGCACGTCCGGCTGGGTCGGAACGGTGATGGACCATCAGGCGGTTGATCTTTCGGCGATGATTGCGGGCATTGTCGGCGCAGAAAAAGGCAAATACAATTATTTTGCCGAAATGGAGACGGCAGGCAAGTGCTTTGAATGGGTCAAGGATCATCTGGTGCTGGATGAGGTCAATATCTATCTGTCCAAGACCGACGTGGCCGAGAGTCAGGAAACGGTTTATGAGAGTTTGTACGATTACATGTCCGATACCGTCGCGCGGGTTGCACCCGGTTCTGGAGGCGTGATCTTTACACCGTGGCTGCATGGCAACCGCTGTCCGTTTGAAGACCCGGCGGCAGCCGGGATATTCTTCAACATTCAGCTGGAGACAGGCAAGGCGCAGATGCTGCGGGCGGTTCTCGAGGGCATCTGCTTCCACCAGCGCTGGATGCTCGAATGCGAGGAAAAGAAGACAAAGACGTCCCCAGTCATCCGATTCGTCGGCGGCGGTGCACTGTCGAAGGTGACGTGTCAGATGCTGGCCGACATTACAGGCCGGACAGTCGAGACAGTCGAAAACACGAAGGATGTCGGTGCCATCGGCGCGGTAATGCTGGCTGCGGTCGGGAGCGGGCTGTTCCCAAGTCTGACCCTTGCCGCCGCGCATGTGAAAGTCAACGGACGCTATGAGCCGAACGCGGCCTTAAAGCCGGTCTATGACCGCAATTACCGCGTGTTCCGGCAGCTGTACGCGTCAAATAAGAAGAATTTTGCGCTGCTAAATAAGCTGAAGGAGGCATAAGCATGGAAGATCAGGCTTTACGGATGTGCATCTGTAAAACGGGCCGTGAACTGCTGGAAAACAGACTTGTTGCCCGGACGTGGGGCAACGTTTCAGCCCGCGCAGATGACATGCACTATCTTGTCACGCCCAGCGGTATGGACTATGGCAGCATCACGCCGGAGGATATTGCACTCTGTGATCTTGCAGACGGCAAATGGACCGGCCCGCGCAGGCCGTCCGGCGAACGGGCAGTGCACGCGCTTGCCTATTCGATGTTTGAGGATGCCCATTTTGTCATTCACACGCACCAGACCTACGCCTCGGCGCTTGGCCTGTGCGGATACAAGCCTGGCTGCTTTACCGGCGAGGAACGGCAGCAGCTTGGGGGTGTGGCCGTGGCGGGGTATGGACTGCCGGGCACAAAAACACTGCAGAACGCAATGCGCGAGGCTATGGCGCACGGAGCAAAGACAATCCTGATGGCGCACCACGGTGTTTTGATCTGCGCGCGCAGCCACGACGAAGCGCTGATGCGTGCGCAGCTGCTCGAACGGCTCTGCCGCCGCTGCTGGCAGGGTGTATTAGAGCAAGCTGCACCGGTCATGGAACAGAAGCGGCTGGATTCCGTGCTTGCCAAGGTTCGCCACGCACATCCGCTGGCCTGTGCCGCGCGGACGGACGCACTTCTGACTATGGCGGCACTGAATCGGCCCATCCGCGCCCAACTGGACGACATGGCGCAGATGATCGGATCCGTGATCCCAGTCACGCAGATCGCTGCGGCAGGTGAGATTTCCGCCGCGCTGGATAAGCGCTGCGCGGTTCTGGTCCCGGGTGTGGGTGCAGTCGTCTGCGGAAAGGACGAGGATGATACGCAGGCGCTGGCAGTTCTCGCGGACAAGGCTGCCGTCTGTGCGCTGCATACGGCGGCGCTCGGACAGCGTGCACAGCTTTCCCGCGCGGATATTGCCCTGCAGCATTTGGTCTATCAGCAGAAATACGCAAAGCAGAAGGAGGCAGGAAAATGACCGGAGAAAAAAAGAAAGAAATTTGGCGGGTTGTCAAATTTGTGCTGTTTTCGGCCTCGGCAGGTATCATCCAGATCGGATTGTTTACGCTGCTCAATGAACTGTGCAAATGGAGTTACTGGCCGTGCTATCTGATTGCATTGGTCGCGTCGGTGGTGTGGAACTTCACGCTCAACCGGAAATTCACGTTCAAGAGCGCCAACAACGTGCCGAAGGCCATGGCGCTGGTTTTGTGCTATTACGCCGTGTTCACACCCCTGTCAACCCTTCTCGGCAACTGGCTGGTTGAAACCTGCGGCTGGAACGAATATCTGGTCACCGTTATGAATATGCTTTTGAATTTTGTCACGGAATACCTGTTTGACACGTTCGTCGTGTTCCGGGGCAGCATGGATACAAATGACCTTGCGAAAAAGGAGGAACCCATAAAATGAACAACTGCGGCATCAGCCGTTGGGACGATCCCAACGAGATCAATGCGAGGCTCAAGGCGCTGACCAGTCAGCCCATATGGGAGGTCACGGACGACTATTACAACAATGTAATCCTCAAGTATTTCGATGAAAAGTGCAAAGCCTCCAAGGCTGTGTATGAGGAGTCGAAGGAGTATATCCCCGGCGGCGTCCAGCATAATCTGGCCTTTAACAAGCCGTTTCCCATGTGTATGGCGCGGGCCGACGGCGCGTACCTCTATGATAAGGACGGAAATCAGTATATCGACTTTTTACAGGCCGGCGGCCCGACAATTCTCGGCAGCAACTATCCCGTCATCCGAGAAAAGGTGATTGAACTGCTGAACGAATGCGGCCCGGTGACAGGTCTGCTGCACGAGTCCGAGTTGATGATTGCAAAAGAGATCAATAAGCATATGCCGAACGTTGAAATGTTCCGTATGCTCGGCAGCGGCACGGAGTCCGTCATGGCGGCGCTTCGCATCGCGCGCATTGCGACGGGCAAAAAGCGCATCATCAAGGTCGGCGGCGCGTATCACGGTTGGTCTGACCAGATGGTCTACGGCCTGAAAATCCCTGGCAGCCGGGCGCTTCTGGAATCGCACGGGATTCCCGGCGGCTGCTATGAGGCAACAGACGAGGTGCGGCCGAACGATCTGACCATGCTTGAGGATATGCTCAAGCGCAACGTGCTGCTCGGCGGCACAGCGGGCGTCATTGTCGAGCCGGTCGGCCCCGAAAGCGGTACGCGGCCCGTTGCGCACGACTATAACGCGGGCGTGCGGACGCTGTGCGATAAATACGGCGCGCTGATGATCTTCGATGAGGTCGTCACGGGCTTCCGCGTTGCGCTTTCGGGCGCGCAGGGCTATTTCGGCGTTGTACCGGATCTGACAGTCTTTGGCAAGATCGTCGCGGGCGGCTACCCCTCGGCAGGCGGCGTCGGCGGCAAGAAGGAATACGCGCAGCTCATGGCGGCGGGTCTTGCCACGGGCAAACACCGGGCCTATGTCGGCGGCACGCTGGCGGCCAATCCGCTGTCCTGCCTCGCCGGTTACACGGCCATCCGCGAGATTGAGCGCATGAACGCCTGTGAGATCGCGGGTAAAATGGGCGACCGCCTGTGCGACGGCCTCAAGAGCCTGCTCGAGCAATACGGCCTGCCGTTCGTAGCCTATAATCAGGGCTCCATCGTACATCTCGAGTGTACGGGCGCAATGAGTTTCGATTTCTCGTCCATGTCGTTTGCAAAGTCCGCCGTCGGTCTGCTCAAGCACAAGGATATGATGTATGTCCGCAAGGATTCCATGGAGCGCATGGGCGCGGCCTATATGGCAAACGGTATTGTCACGCTGGCCGGCAGCCGCCTGTATACCTCTATGGCCGACACGCCGGAGATCATCGATGAGGCGCTGAACCGGTTTGAAGCGGTCTTCAAACACGTCAAAAGGACCAATAAGGGACTTTTGGCCTGACGCACTCATCTTATCTATTATGGAATAAGGGCGCCTCTCGTCATGCTAAGCATGGCGAAAGGCGCCCTTGACATACCACGTCACTTCTTGATCTCGTCCCAATAGCGTTTGGCGGCCTGTTCGGTTTTGTTGTCACCATAGGTGTAATAAACACGGTCTTTGATACTGTCAGGAAGGTACTGCTGACGTATCCAGTGGTTCGGGAAGTTATGGGGGTAGAGATAGCCCTGCTCGCGCTCAAAGCCTGCGCCGTCAGCATGAACATTTTGCAGTTCGCGCGGGACGGGGCCGGTTCTGCCAGCCTTGACGTCGGCGATGGCCGCGTCGATGGCCATGTAGCCGGAATTGGACTTCGGAGCCGTGGCAAGCAGAATGACAGCGTCGGCCAGCGGCAGGCGCGCCTCCGGCAGCCCCAGCTGCAAAGCGCTGTCAACGCAGGCCTTGATGATAGGGATCGCCTGTGGATAGGCAAGGCCGACATCTTCCGCCACAGAGCACAGAATCCGGCGGCATGCCGACGGCAGATCGCCCGCCTCTAAAAACCGGGCCAGATAATGTACAGCGGCGTCCGGGTCGGAGCCGCGGATGGACTTCATGAGCGCGGAAAGATCGTCATAATGATCGTCGCCGGATTTATCATAGCGCATGGCCGAGCGCTGTGACACCTGCTTTGCGTCTGCCATGGTGAGCCTGACCACGCTGTTTTCGGGCCGTGTGGCCGTGTAAAGAAATTCGACGGCGTTGAGCGCCTTGCGGATATCGCCGCCGCAGGACTGCGCAATGTGCTCCTTGACACCGGGCTCCGGCAGGATGGTCACGCTGTCGCGCGATTCGAGATAATTGAGTGCCCGGCTGACTGCGCGCTGCGCCTCGTCCTTTTCCACGGGCTTGAATTCAAACACCGTCGAGCGCGACAGGATAGCGTTGTAGACATAGAAATACGGGTTTTCCGTCGTAGATGCAATGAGTGTGATCTTGCCGTTTTCAATATACTCCAGCAGCGTCTGCTGCTGTTTTTTGTTGAAATACTGGATCTCGTCCAGATACAGCAGCACGCCGTTCGGCGCGAGGAACGTGTCCAGCTGGGCATAAATCTCCTTAATGTCAGCGGAGGACGCGGTCGTTGCGTTGAGTTTGCACAGCTTCCGCTGCGTTTTTTTCGCAATCAGATTTGCAACGGTCGTCTTGCCTGTGCCGGAAGGGCCGTAGAAGATCATATTGGGCACCGCGCCGGATTCGATGATGCGGCGCAGCAGGCCGTTTTCGCCCAGAATGTGCTGCTGGCCGCAGACATCGGAAAGTTCCTGCGGACGAAGCGCGTCCGCGAGGGGCTGATACATATCGCCCGCCTCCTTTTTGTTTTTTAATGTATTATACCGGTTTTCGCTGCCAATTACAAGCGGGCGGTTCCCTTTCCCGACTGTTTGTGATACAATGAAACAAAAAACAGGGGATGAGCAAGTATGGAAACAGCTGAACGCGTGGCCGGTATCATTGCTGCGCTGAAAAAGGAATATCCGGATGCGCTCTGTGCGCTGCATTACGGGAAGGATTATGAGCTGATGATCGCAGTACGCCTGTCTGCACAGTGCACAGACGCACGGGTCAATTTGGTTACGCCTGCGCTCTTCGCACGCTATCCGACGCTGGATGCGTTCGCGGAGGCCGACGTTTCCGAGGTCGAGGACTATGTTCACTCCTGCGGGTTCTATAAGCACAAAGCGGAAGACATTGTGCTGGCCTGTCGGATGCTGCGGGACGAATACGGCGGAAAAGTCCCGGGAACGATGGACGAACTGCTGCGCCTGCCGGGTGTGGGCCGGAAAACGGCAAATCTGCTGCTGGGCGATATTTATGGGACGCCCGGCTCGGTCGTCTGCGACACGCACTGCATCCGCATCTGCAATCTGCTGGGCCTTGCCAGCGGGAAGGACCCGGCAAAGGTTGAACAGCAGCTGCGCGCCATCCTGCCGCCGGAGGAATCGTCCGATTTCTGCCATCGCCTCGTCCTGCACGGCCGGGCAGTCTGTGTGGCGAGAAAGCCCGCGTGCGAACGCTGCTGTCTTGCCCCGTACTGCAAGAGTTTTACGGGCGAATAATCATTTTTCAGAAGCACAGCCGGAAAACCACTCACGTTCTATTATACAAAGGAGAATTCCATGTCCAACAGAACCATTTGCCTCATCAATGATTCGTTTCCGCCCGTGACGGACGGGGTTGCGAATGCGGTCGTCAATTATGGCCGCGCGATCACCGAGAGCGGCGATAAAGCCGTTGTTGTGACGCCTGCTTATCCCGGCGCGGACGACAGCGGCTTCAGCTTCCCGGTCGTGCGCTATCCCAGCATCGACATGACGAAGCTTGTCGGCTATCATGCGGGCTTTCCGTTTTCAGAGAAGACCATGCAGACACTTATGGAATACCCGTTTGATCTCATCCACTGCCATTGCCCCATTACCTCTGCCGTGCTTGCACGCGAACTGCGCGCCCGGATCCATGTTCCAACGGTTTTTACCTATCACACCAAGTTCGATATTGACATTGCAAATGCCATCCATGCGAAGCTTTTGCAGGAGGGCGCAAAAAAGCTGCTTGTTGACAATATCAGCGCCTTCGATGAGGTCTGGACAGTCAGCCATGGAGCGGGGGAGAACCTGCGCTCGCTCGGCTATCAGGGCGACTGGCGCGTAATGCCGAACGGCGTCGATTTCGCAAGGGGCCGCGTACCGGAAACAGACGTCCACGCGGTCTGCCGGGATTTTGATCTGCCGGAAAACGTGCCCGTTTTTCTGTTTGTGGGCCGCATGATGTGGTATAAGGGCCTACGCATCACGCTCGACGCACTCAAAAAACTTAAGGACGGCGGCCATCCGTTCCGTATGGTCTTCGTCGGCAGCGGCGGAGACAAAGATGAGGTCGTGGCCTACGCCAACGAACTTGGCCTTGCGGACCGTGTGTTCTTTACCTCGCCCAAATACGACCGCAATGTCATTCGGGCGTGGTACTGCCGGGCCGATCTGTTCCTGTTCCCATCGATGTTCGACACGAACGGCCTTGTCGTGCGCGAGGCGGCAGCCTGTGAACTGGCAAGCGTCCTTGTGCGCGGCAGCTGCGCTGCTGAGGATATCACGGATGGCAAAAACGGATTTTTGATCGAAGAAAACGCAGACTCCATGGCAGCGCTGCTTGCAAAGCTTTGCCATGAGCCGGAGGTTCTGAAGCGTGTGGGCAGACAGGCGCAGGAGGAAATTTATATTTCCTGGGACGATGCTGTCCATCGTGCGCAGCGCCGCTACGAGATTGTGATCGAGCAGTATCGCTCCTGCGGTTCCGCCCACCGCCGCTTCTCTGACGAGTATTATCAGTCGCTTGGCATGTGTATCGACGTGCTCAAGCGCAGCCGTGAGCGCCTGCGCGAACAATGGGACGCTTTCGCGGAGCATTTCCAGTAAAGCTGAAAAAACCTCTGCCGCCCGCGCGGGCAGCAGAGGTTTTTCTATCGTTCTGTATTTAAATATGTATCTTATTCCTTGACTGTGCCGTCTGCATTGAAGACGGGAAGCTTGTTGAGGTAGATGATGTCCTTGCGCTCCTGCGCATCGCCTTCCGCGAGAACAGCCATGCGGCCTGCGACTGTGCCGCCTGCCTTTTCAACCAACTCTTCCATCGCGCGCAGCGATTCGCCGGTGGAAATGACATCGTCTACGATCAGCACACGCTTACCGCGGATCTTGTCAGCCTCTTCGCCGGACAGATATAGATCCTGATCATGCTGGGTCGTGATGGAACGGACCGTCACATGCAGCGGGCGGGGCATATAGACCTTCAGACCCTTGCGGGCGACGAAATATTCCTTTGCGCCGGACTGGCGAGCCATCTCGTGGATGAGGGGGATGCTCTTGGCCTCGGCCGTGAGCAGATAATCGTAGTCCTTCGGCGCCCTTGCCAGCAGTTCGCGTGCACAGGCGACGGTGATCTCCGCGTCGCCGAACATGACGAACGCGCCGATATACAGATCGTCGGACACCTTGCACAGCGGCAGATCCCGGTCAAGACCGGCAATGTTCATTCTATATTTCATGCAGAATCTTCTCCTCCATATCCTTTCGTGCGTCGGGTCATTCCCAAAGAAATATTATACCGGCCGAACGGCGGCTTGTCAATTCCTTCTTCTGATTCGTTGTTTTCGCCATTGGCGAAAACAACATATTTTTTGTGCAGTAGTGTAAATTTTCCGTGAACTTTTTTGTTGGTGCTGACACTTGTATTTATATGCGCTATCCTCTATAATCAAGCTGTCAGAAAGTCTGGTGGGCTAAAAAATTTTTGCCTGCCCGCGAGAAAAAAGAAAGGATGGTTTCCCTACATGAGCAATTTCTTTAAAGTGAAGGAACACGGCTCGACCGTGCGCACCGAGATCATGGCCGGTGTGACGACCTTCATGGCGATGGCTTACATTTTGATGGTCAACGCCGGTATGTTCTCCAGCCTCGGCACCGTCAGCTACGGTGCAATCTACATCGCAACTGCCATTTCCGCCGTTATTGGCACCGTTCTCATCGGTCTTCTGTCCAACCTGCCGCTGGCGCAGGCTTCCGGCATGGGTCTGAACGCATTCTTCGTCTACACCGTCTGCTTCACCTTTGGCCTCAGCTACGCGAACGCGCTGGTTCTCGTTCTGGTTGACGGCATTGTCTTCGTCCTGCTGACTGTCACGGGTCTTCGCAAGATGATCTTCGACGCTATCCCGGCTGCTGTCAAGACTGCGATCTCTGCCGGCATTGGCCTGTTCATCGCGTTCATCGGCCTGCAGAACGCCGGTATCGTCATGGACGACGGCGCAACGCTTGTCAATCTCGCTTCTTTCAATGTCTTCTCCGGCGCCGCTACCTGGGCCAGCATCTTCCCGATGCTCCTGACCATCATCGCGGTCTTCGCCATCGGCGCTATGTCCAAGAAGAAGGTCAAGGGCGCTGTCCTGTGGGGCATGCTCGGCGGCGCAGTTCTCTACTACGTCATCGGCCTCATCACGATTCCTGATTTCTATGCTACCGCTGTCGCTCCTAACCTGACCTCTGATTTCTTCGGCGCGTTCAAAGAGTTTGGCGCACAGGCGTTCGGCAAGGTCTTCACCGAAGGCTTTGACTTCAGCCCGTACATTGCCGAGCACGGCATGAGCAACTTCATCGTCATGTTCCTCACTACCATGCTTGCATTCTGCATGGTCGATATGTTCGATACCCTTGGCACGCTGTACGGCGCCTGCGCTGCCGGCAATATGCTGACCAAGGACGGCAACGTTCCCAACATGGACAAGGCTATGCTGGCTGACGCCATTGCTACCTGCTGCGGCGCTGTCTGCGGCACCTCCACTGTCACCACGTTCGTCGAGTCCTCTGCCGGCGTTGCCGAGGGCGGCCGCACCGGTCTTGCCTCCATGGCGACTGCTGCTCTGTTCTTCATCGCAATGTTCCTCGCGCCTGTCGCACAGCTCATCCCGACCTACGCCTGCGCTGCAGCTCTGATCTATGTCGGCGTTCTTATGATGGCGAACGTCCGCTCCATCGACTGGGACGATCCCGCCGCTGCGGTTCCCGGCTTCATGACCGTCGCGTTCATGCCGCTGACCTACAACATCTCCTACGGCATCGCCTTCGGCCTCATCTCCTACGTCTTCATCAAGATCTTCACCGGCAAGATCAAGGAAATCAACGTCGGCACCTGGGTCATCACGATCCTCTTCGCCCTCATGTTCTTCCTCACCCGCTAAGCGATCTTCTCCCCGGGCGCACCATTCGGTGCGCCCGGTTTTTTTGCGCGCAGGGCGGAGCGAAAATCGCGTCAAAAACCGGGAAACTGCCTCTTGACTTTTTCGGCCGGATTCGCTATGATACAATTTCACCAGAAAACAGGAGGCGTTGGGCATGGGCAATCAGCCGTATATCGTCGGCGTCGGCGCGGCAAATCTGGATCTCAACGGCGCGTCGTGCGCGCCGATCCATCTGCGGGACTCCAATCCCGGGCATATCAGCCTTTCCGCGGGCGGCGTGACGCGCAATGTGTGCGAGAATCTCGCACGGCTGGGCGCGGACGTGAAGCTGCTGTCGTGCGTGGGCGATGATGTGTTCGGCTCGTATATCCGCCGGTCCTGCGTGGAGGCGGGGATCGATATCCGCTATCTCCATGAGGCCAAAGGCGCGCACTCGTCCATCTACCTCTCGATCCTGGATGCGGACGGCGATATGCTGGTCGGCATGTCCGACATGCGCATCGTCCAGCAGGATCTGCCGGCAGATTACCTGCCGTCGCAGAAGCAGCTGATCCAGGGCGCAAAGGTCGTCACCTG
>OLNQ01002473.1_pt1 | contig 15972 bp, 12 predicted proteins | sample 1672821 | NCBI WGS metagenome assembly OLNQ01 (sample SAMEA3136727, study PRJEB25190) | human gut metagenome | biome: human gut; feature: human-associated habitat; material: faeces | place: Austria | collected 2013 | reverse complement strand
AAATCTTTGTTATCTGAAAAGAAATTAGCCATTACTTCGAATTTTGTTTGTAGTACTTAATCATCTTGGGGATCACCTCGTTGACGTCGCCCGTGATGGCGTAGTCGGCAATCTTGTTGATCGGGGCTTCGGGGTCGGTGTTGATCGAAATGACCATGGCCGAGCCGTCCATGCCGGCCGTATGCTGGATCTGCCCCGAGATACCGCAGGCGATGTAGAGTTTGGGGCGTACCGTCACACCGGTCTGACCCACCTGGCGCGCATGGTCTGCGAACCCGGCGTCGACGGCTGCGCGGCTCGCGCCCACCTCGGCACCCAGCACGTCGGCCAGCTCGAACACCAGGTCGAAGTTCTCCTTCGAACCCATGCCGTAGCCGCCCGCGACGATGACGCCGGCACCCTTGATGTCGATCTTGCTCTCGGCAATCTCACGGTCGATGATCTTCACCGCGAGGTCTGCGTCCTTCACGAATTTCTGCCACTCGATCTTCTTCACCTCGCCGGCACCCGGCTTGGCGGCATATTCGCGGCGCATGACGCCTTCGCGGACGGTGGCCATCTGCGGACGGTTGTCGGGGTTGACGATCGTGGCGATGATGTTGCCGCCGAAGGCGGGGCGGATCTGGTAGAGCAGGTCTTTGTACTCCCTGCCGCTCTTGGCGTCTTTGTGGTCGCCGATCACCAGCTGCGTACAGTCGGCCGTAAGACCGCTGTAGAGGGCCGACGATACGCGCGGGGCGAAGTCGCGGCCGTTGCAGGTCGCGCCGAACAGCGCGATCTGGGGTTTCTCCTGTTCGATCAGGCCGCACATGACGGCCGTATGGGGCAGCGTGCGGAAAGGTGCGAAGATCTTGTCGTCGGCGACCCAGACGGTGTCGGCGCCGTATTTGGCCAGTTCGGTCTCGATACCTGCAAGATGCTCGCCCAGCACTACGGCTTCGAGCTTCACACCCAGCGTCGTGGCCAGTTCGCGGCCTTTGGTCAGCAGTTCGAGACACACGTCGGCGACCTTGCCGCCCTCGTTCTCGATATATACGAATATATTGTTCATGGATTACTTCTGCGGATTTAACCGAGCGTGTGGCTCGCGATAAGTTCGACCATCAGTGAATTGATATCCTCGTCGGCAGCGGTGAGCTTCTTGGCCTCCTTGGCCTGGAAAACCACGTTCTCGATCTTCTTGACCTTCGTGGGCGAACCCTGAAGGCCGAGCTGCTGCGGGTCGGGATCGACGTCGGCGGCCGCCCACTCCACGATCTGCAAGTAGGGCGTCGCGGCGGCGCGCTCCGCAGCGGGCGATCCGGCGGCCGCGGCGATCTCCGACCCGGCCAGCGCATACTTGTACTTCATCACACGCTTGGCGTTGCGCGGACGGCACTCGGCGGCCGAGGCATTGACCGTCACCACGGCGGGCAGCGGACACTCGACCGTCTCGACGCCGTGCTCCAGCCGGCGTTTCACGACCAGCGACCCTTCGCGGATCTTGAGCACCTCCTCGGCATAGGTCACCTGCGGAAGGCCGAGCTTCTCGGCCACCTGCGGACCCACCTGCGCCGTGTCGCCGTCGATGGCCTGACGGCCCGCAACGATCAGGTCGGGGGCGATCCGGCGCAGCGCGCACGAGAGGGCGTAGGAGGTGGCCAGCGTGTCCGAACCGGCGAACTTGCGGTCCGAGAGCAGATAGCCTCCGTCGGCGCCGCGGAACATCGCGTCGCGGATGATGTCGGCGGCGCGCTGCGGCCCCATCGTCAGAATATGTACCGTGGACCCCTCGACGGCGTCCTTGAGCCGCAGAGCGGCCTCCAGCGCATTGAGGTCCTCGGGATTGAAGATGGCCGGCAGCGCCGCGCGATTGACCGTCCCTTCGGGCGTCATCGCATCCTTGCCCACATTGCGGGTGTCGGGCACCTGCTTGGCCAATACGACAATTTTCAACGGTTTTTTCATAGCAGTTATTTAGGTATTGAACTATCTTTCGATCGTCTCGCCGCGGTCGGGACCCACGGAGATGATTTTCACGGGCACGCCCGTCTCGCGTTCGATGAACTCCACGTAGCGGCGGAACGCCTCGGGGAAATCCTCGTAACGGCGGCAGGCCCGCAGGTCGCACCGCCACCCCTCGAAGTCGGTGTAGATGGGCTTCACGCCCTCCGAAATCGCATAGGGGAACTCCGTCGTGCGCCGTCCGTCGATTTCGTAGGCCGTGGCCACGCGGATCGTCTCGAAGTCGTTCATCACGTCCGACTTCATCATGATGAGCTGCGTCACGCCATCGACCATGATGGCGTACCTGAGCGCCACCAGGTCCAGCCACCCGCAGCGGCGCTTGCGTCCCGTGACGGCGCCGAACTCGTGGCCGAGCCGGCACAGCCGCTCGCCCGTCTCGTCGAAGAGCTCCGTGGGGAACGGACCGCTGCCGACGCGCGTGCAGTAGGCCTTGAAGATGCCGTACACCTCGCCGATGCGGTTCGGGGCCACGCCCAGACCGGTGCAGACGCCCGCCGTCACGGTGTTCGACGACGTGACGAAGGGATACGACCCGAAGTCCACGTCGAGCAGCGTGCCCTGCGCCCCTTCGGCCAGCACCGACTTCTCCTGCGCGAGGCAGCCGTTGATGAAATATTCGCTGTCGATGATGCGGAACCGCCTGAGGTATTCCACGGCCTCGAACCACCGGGCCTCCAGCTCCGCGATGTCGTACCGGTAATCCAGATCGCGGAGAATCCGCTCGTGGCGGGCCTTGGCTTTCGCGTAGATCTCCCGGAAATCGGGGCTCAGCAGGTCGCCGACGCGCATGCCGTTGCGGCTCACCTTGTCCGTATAGGTCGGGCCGATGCCCTTGCCCGTCGTGCCGATCCGCGCGCTGCCCTTCGCGGCTTCGTAGGCCGCATCGAGCATCCGGTGCGTGGGCAGGATCAGATGGGCCTTCTTCGAGATGGCCAGTTGCCGCGTCAGGTCGTGCCCGCTGGCTGCGAGCGCCTCGGCCTCCTCGCGGAACAGGATGGCGTCGATCACCACGCCGTTGCCGATGACATTGGTCTTTCCGCCCTGAAAAATGCCGGAAGGGATCGAACGCAGAACATATTTCTCACCGCCGAACTCCAACGTGTGACCGGCATTGGGACCGCCCTGGAACCGGGCCACCACCTCGTAACGGGGCGTCAGCACATCCACGACCTTTCCCTTGCCCTCGTCCCCCCATTGCAGGCCGAGGATTACGTCTACTTTTTTCATTGTAACCGGTAAAAGTTTAGTGCAAAAGACATTTTTTGCATCCAAAGGTACGAAATATTCTCCGAAAAGCCGCATCGGACACGGGGACTTTTCAACAAAATGTTAAAGCAGCGTCCTGCGGGAAAGCCGCCGTGCGCATACCGCCGCACGGCCCTACCGTTCGACCACCTTCGTCGGCCCGTCGAACCGCAGCGCGCCGAACCGCTGCCCGGACGCCACGTACAGGAGCGCGAGCGACGGACAGCCGCGCACGTCGGCCAGCTCCATCCAGCGGGCGCACTGCGAGAGGTCGAGCGTTCCGAAGCCGCAGCCGCGGCCGCCGAAACGCATGAGCGAGGCGTTGGTCGAGAGGTTCAGCTGCCGCAGCGGGTTGCCTCCGCAGTCGAGCGATACGAGCGCGCGCAGCCCCTCGACGTCGAGCGACGCGAGGCGATTCTCCGAACAGTCGAGCCGTTCGAGCCGCGCGAGGGCGCTCACGTCCAGCCGCACGAGGTCGTTGCCGCGGCAGTCCAGCTCCCGCAGATTGGCGAATTCGGCCACGTCCGCCAGCGACGCGATGCCCCGCCCGGAGCAGTCGATCCGCACGACGCGCTGCGCCTCGTAACGCGAGATGCGCCCGTTGCCGTCGAGATCGAACTCCCCGAGGCAGTAGGCCTCGAAGGTCTTGTCGGAAAAAGTCGGATAGATGTATTTGTTCTCCTCGTCGCGCTCGTCGTCGGCCAGGCCGCAGGCCGTGACCGACACCAGGACGAGTGCGGGGAGCAGGCGTTTCATGGCCGTCGTCAGATGTCCACGTCGTCGTCGGAGCGGTCGGCGCTTTCGGCCCCGTCGTCCTCGCCCTGGAGGTCGTCCGCCCCCTTGATGTCGTCGTCGTAGAAGTCCTTGTCGTCGTCGTCCTGCGAGTGGTCGTCGATCTTCACGTCGATCTTCACCAGATAGGACACCTCGTCCGTTTCGAACGGAACGGCATAAAAAAAGTCTCCGTTGGGTTTGTCCACCCGCATCATCGCGTCGGTGAATCCCAGGGGATACTTCTCCTTGACCGCATCTTGCAGTTCAGCACTCAAATTGTGAAAACTCGTTACGATATGTTTCTTCGCCGTATTCTGTTTAGCCATACTGATAGTGCTTCGAAATTTTCTGCAATTATAAGCAAAATTTGCATATCGCACCGCATCCGCAATTTTTTTTTGCATTTTTTTTGTTTTCGCCCCATCTTACGGACAAATTGCGTACCTTTACGCAGGTTATATTCGCACGATCGCAACGCCGCGCCCGTACCGGCGGCCGTTTCGGCAGGCCCGGACCTCCGGGAAAGGGAGCAGAGGGTACGTCCGGGAATGCGACCGTCCCTATACAATGATTTCGATGATACGCCAACGGATCGAGGAGCTGCGCCGGCAGCTCGACTACCACAACCATAAATACTATGTCGAAAACGCGCCCGAAATCTCCGATTTCGACTTCGACGCGATGATGCGCGAACTCCAGGAGCTCGAACGCGAACATCCCGAATACGCCGACCCCGCGTCGCCCACGCTGCGCGTGGGCAGCGACCTCGGGGCCGAGTTCCGCACCGTGCGCCACCGCTACCCCATGCTCTCGCTGGGCAACACCTACTCGCTCGACGAGCTGCACGAGTTCCTCGGACGCATCGAACGCGAGGCAGGCGCGACGGACTACGTATGCGAGCTGAAGTTCGACGGCACGGCCATTTCGCTCACCTACGAACACGGGCGGCTCGTGCAGGCCCTCACGCGCGGCGACGGCGTCGAGGGCGACGACGTGACGGCCAACGTCCGCACGGTGCGCTCCGTGCCGCTGCGGCTGCGCGGCGAAGGGTGGCCCGAACTGTTCGAGATCCGCGGCGAGGTGCTGATGCCCTACGCCTCGTTCGACCGCCTCAACGCCGAGCGCGAGGCCAACGGCGAACAGCTCTTCGCCAACCCGCGCAACGCCGCCGCCGGAACGCTCAAGCAGCAGCAGTCGGCCGTCGTGGCGCGCCGCGGGCTGGACTGCACGCTCTACCAGCTCACGGGCGACGACCTGCCCTTCGCGACCCATTGGGAGAGCCTCGAAAAGGCCCGCGAATGGGGCTTCAAGGTCTCCGGCGAGGCGCGCATCTGCCGCAGCGTCGCCGAGATCGACGCCTTCATCGCCCATTGGGACGAGGCGCGGCGGCAACTGCCCTTCCCCACCGACGGCGTGGTCGTCAAGGTGAACGACTTCGCCGTGCGGCGGCAACTGGGCTTCACGGCCAAGGCACCGAAATGGGCCGTGGCCTACAAGTTCAAGGCCGAGCAGGCCCTGACACGCCTCGAAAACGTCTCCTTCCAGGTGGGCCGCACGGGCGCCGTCACCCCCGTGGCGAACCTCGATCCGGTGCTGCTGGCCGGAACCACCGTGCGCCGCGCGACGCTGCACAACGCCGAGCAGATGGCTCTGCTGGACATCCGCCCGGGCGACATGGTCTACGTGGAGAAGGGCGGCGAGATCATCCCCAAGATCACGGGCGTGGAGCTTTCGGAGCGTCCGGCCGGCAGCCGGCCGTTCAGCTACATCGACCGCTGCCCCGAGTGCGGCACGCCGCTGGTGCGCTACGAAGGCGAGGCGAAACACTACTGCCCCAACCAGAGCGGCTGCCGCCCCCAGATCATCGGACGCATCCTCCACTTCATCCGCCGCAAGGCCATGGACATCGAGGGCTTGGGCGAGGAGACCGTCGAACTGCTGTACGACAACGCCCTGCTGCACGACATCGCCGACCTGTACGACCTGCGTGCCGAGCAGCTCGCGCCGCTGCCGCGGCTGGGCGAGAAGTCGGCCGACAACATCATCCGGTCGATCCGCCGCTCGGCCGAAGTCCCGTTCCGGCGCGTGCTGTTCGGACTGGGCATCCGCTTCGTGGGCGAAACCACGGCCAAATACCTCGCCGAGCACTTCCGCTCGCTGGAGGCCGTGATGCACGCCTCGCGCGAGGAGCTGGTCGAGGCGGACGAGGTGGGCGGGAAGATCGCCGACGCCATTCTCGAATACTTCGCCGACGCCGGGAACCTGCGGATCATCGACCGCCTGCGCCGTGCCGGCGTGCAGTTCGAGGCCGCGGCGCGCGAGCTGGCCTCGGAGTCGCTCGCCGGAAAGAGCCTCGTGATCTCGGGACGCTTCTCGCGCAGCCGCGACGAGATGAAGGAGCTGATCGAACGGCACGGCGGGCGCAATCTCGCGGCCGTGTCGGGCAGCGTCGATTACCTCGTCGCCGGGGAAAAGACGGGCCCCGCGAAGCTCAAGAAGGCCGAGAAGCTGGGCATCCGCATCCTCTCCGAGGAGGAGTTCCTGCGCCTCGTCGCCGAAGGCCCCTCGGCCGCGGACGACGGCATGCCCCGCCCGGCGGACGGCAATGCAGCCGGCTCCGCGCCGGAAGACGGCGGAGGAACGGCCCCGGACACGAGCGGCGAATCCGCACCCGGAAGTTCTCCGGCAGCCGGCCCCGCACCGGAGGACGGGAAGGACGCGACCCGACCCGGAACCGTCCCGGCGGATAGCGGCGAAACCGCCGCCACGAAGGACAATGCCGGAAAGACCCCGGCCGCGACCCGGCAGGGCGAACTGTTTTAGAAACCGAAAAAACGAGAATACCATGCAAGAATCCAAACTCTCCGGCGTGGGGGCCGCGATGATCACCCCCTTCACCCCCGACGGCCGCGTGGACTACGAAGCGCTGGCACGCATGATCGACTACGTGATCGACGGCGGCGTGGACTACATCGTGGCGCTGGGCACGACGGCCGAAACCCCCACCCTATACATGCCCGAACGGGCCGTGATCGCCATGTTCATCACCAACCAGATCGCCGGCCGCGTGCCGCTGGTGATGGGTTGCGGCGGCAACTCCACCTCCGAAGTGCTCGACCAACTGCGCGAGTTCGACCTGCGGGGAGCCGATGCCATCCTCAGCGTCACGCCCTACTACAACAAGCCCTCGCAGGAGGGGCTGTACCAGCACTTCCGCACCGTCTCGGAGCACTCGCCGCTGCCCGTGATCCTCTACAACATCCCGGGCCGCTCGGGGGTGAACATGACCGCCGGAACGACGCTGCGCATCGCCCGCGACTTTCCGAACGTCATCGGCATCAAGGAGGCGTCGGGGCGGATCGACCAGATCGAGCAGATCCTCCGCGAACGCCCCGAGGGGTTCCTCGTGCTCTCGGGCGACGACGGCATGACCCTCGACGTGATGCAGCGCGGCGGCGACGGCGTGATTTCGGTGGCGGCCAACGCCTTCCCGCACCGGTTCATGCGGTGCGTGAACCTGGCCAAGACGGGCGATTTCGACGCGGCCCGCAGCGAATACGCCGCGCTGGACGAGGCGGTGAAGGCCCTCTTCGAGGAGGGCAACCCCGTGGGGGTGAAATGCGCCCTGGCCGAAATGGGGAAAATCGGCCCCACGATGCGCCTGCCGCTGGTCGAAGGCTCCCCCGCGCTGCGCGAAAAATTCCGGAATCTGATCCGCAGGTACGATTTGTGCTGAAAAATACGTTCGTACCGGGAACCAATACGACGCATACGATGAAACGACTCCTGTCATTCGCCCTGCTGCTGCCGGCACTGGCCGTGGCCAAAGTCCCCGTCGAGGAGGACATCCTCGACCGGATCACGGACACCTCGTCCCCGTACTACTACACGGGGCTGATGATGCGCTACAACGCGGGCGACGAGACCCTCACCGACGAGGACTACCATTACCTCTACTACGGCTACGCCTATCAGGACGCCTACAAGCCGCTCAACACCAATCCCGATCTGGACCGGGTGCTGCTCCTGGCCTCGGGGCTGGACCCCGACGCGCCCGACGTCGGGACGCTCGAGGCGATCATCTCGGCCGGGACCGACGCCCTCGCGCGCGACCCGTTCAGCCCCAAGCTGCTCAACCTGATGTCCTACGCCTACGGCGCGCTAGGCGACAAGGAGCGCGAACGGGCCTACTCGAACCGCATGAACGGCATCGTCCGCACGATCCTCTCGTCGGGCGACGGTTTCACGCAGAAGACCCCGCGCCACATCCTCATGTTCGACCACGCGCTCGACGTGCTGACCGTCGAAGGGTTCTCCTACGACAAGTCGCGCGTCATCAGCCGCACGGTGGAGTTCGTGCCCCTCACGTCGCCCTACGTCGTGGAGGGCAAAAAGCGCCGCGGCTTCTACTTCGACTTCAGCCGCATCTACCGCAACAAGCCCGAGGGCTACACCTACAAGCGCGACCGCACGTGGCAGTTCAACAACCTCAAACCCCGCACCTACAAATGACCCGCACGCTCCGCCGGTTCTGCGTCCTGCTTGCCGTCGCGGCCCTGACGCCCGCCTGCTCCGACAAGGAGGAACCGGGCTACACGCCGCCCGAGACGGCCGCGCAGACCCACCTGATGTATATGCCCTGGTCGGGCAACCTCACCTCCTACTTCCGCACCAACATCGAGGACATGGCGCGTGTCGTGGCCGAAGGCATTCCCGCCGACGAGCGTGTGCTGGTTTACTTCATGGAGTCTCCCGACGAAGCGTCGCTGTTCGAACTCTACCGCAGGGGCGGCCGGTGCGAACGCCTCACGCTCCGCACCTACGACCCCGCGCCCGACTTCACCGCGGCCGAGGGCATCGCCTCGGTCCTCGGCGACGTGAAACGCGAGGCCCCCGCCCTCCGCTACTCCATGAGCATCGGATCGCACGGCATGGCATGGCTTCCGGCCGTCTCCTCCGTCCCGGGGCGCACCGCCGCCCCGGCCCGCCGGGAATACTGGGAGCACGCCGCTCCGAACCGCCCGCTGACCCGCTGGTTCGGCGGGACCTCCCCCGATCACCGGACCGAAATCGCCACGCTGGCCGAAGCCCTCGCCCGGACGGGGCTGCACATGGAGTACATCCTCTTCGACGACTGCTACATGTCGTCGGTCGAGGTGGCCTACGAGCTGCGCGGGGTCACGGACTACCTCATCGGTTCCACGTCGGAGATCATGGCCTACGGATTCCCCTACGCCTCGGCGGGCCGCCACATGCTCGGCGAGGTGGACTACGAGGGCATCTGCGACGCCTTCCACGCCTTTTACAGCACCTATACCTATCCCTACGGCACGATCGGCGTCACGCGCTGCGCCGGGCTGGAGAAGCTCGCCGACATCATGCGGCGCATCAACGCCGCGCACGCATTCGATCCCGGCAGGCTCGGCGACCTCCAGCGGCTCGACGGCTACACCCCGACGCTCTTCTTCGATCTGGGGGACTACGTGCGCCGCCTCTGCTCCGACGACGACGCCCTGCTCGCGGAGTTCGAGAAGCAACTGGACGCGACCGTCCCCTGGCACCGCCATACGGAGGAGTACTACTCGATGGCCAACGGCGTCAATCCGATCCGGACTTTCTCGGGCATCACGACCTCCGATCCGAGCGCAGATACCGAAGCGGCGATCGACCGGCAGCAGACCGCCTGGTGGCGCGCCACGCACTGAGGCGGCGCCCGGATGCACGACGAGCGGCCCTTCCCGACGGAAAGGCCGCTCGTTATCGTAACATGCACGCACGTGCGCGCTATTCGTACTGTCCGGACTTGAGGCGCTCGACCTCCTCGCGCGTCAGGAAACGCCATGCGCCGCGCTTGAGGTTTTTCTTCGTCAGACCCGCATAATAGACGCGGTCGAGTTTGGTGACCGTATAGCCCAGCGACTCGAAGATACGGCGCACGATGCGGTTGCGGCCCGAGTGGATCTCGATTCCCACCTCCTGCTTGTTCTCCTTCACATAGGAGATTTCGTCGGCGTGGATCTCGCCGTCCTCGAGCGTCACGCCCTCGGCGATCCGGTCCATGTCGGCGCGCGTCAGGGGCTTGTCGAGCGACACCTGATAGATCTTCTTCTTGCGGTACGACGGGTGCGTGAGCTGCTTGGTCATGTCGCCGTCGTTGGTGAAGAGCAGCAGCCCGAGGCTGTTCTTGTCCAGACGCCCCACAGGGTAGATACGCTCCGTGCAGGCTCCGCGGACCAGGTCCATCACCGTCTTCGCGGCATGGGGGTCGTCGAGCGAGGTGACATAGCCCTTGGGCTTGTTCAGCACCAGATAGACCTTCTTCTCGCCCTGCACGCGGCTGTCGTTGAAACGCACCTCGTCCGTGGGCATCACCTTCGTACCCAGCTCCGTGACGATTTTGCCGTTCACCGAGACGAGCCCCGCCGTGATGAAGTCGTCGGCCTCGCGGCGCGAGCAGATGCCCGACTGGGCGAGGAAACGGTTCAGGCGCATCTCGCCCGTCTGTTTCGCAGGGTCGTATTTCGGATAGGAGGCAGGCGTCCCTTCCCGGCGGGCGGCCGGTTTGCCGAAACCCGGCCTGCGATCGCCGGCGGGTCTGCCGCCGGACTTCCGGTCGCCGGATTTCCCGCGGAACCGGTCACCGGACGGATGCTCCCCGTGCGATCTGTCGCCGAAGGTGCGGTCGCCGGGTTTCCCGCCGAAACGCTTCGCGCCGAATGCGGGTTTCCCGCCCGGCGTGCGCGGCTTGTCGCCGAACGAACGGTGCGGGTGCTCCCCGTCCTGCCGGGAACGCTCGCCGAAGGCATGCGGCTTCGCGCCGAACGCACGGCGCGGACGCTCCTCTCCCGAACGGGCCCGGTCGTCGTCGAATGCCCGGCGGGGCCGTTCGCCGGAATCGCGCTGCGGACGCTCGCCGCGCGGCCTGTCGAACGCCGGACGGTTGTCCGCCGTGAAGTGGGGGTTGTAGGAGGCCCGTCCGGCGGGCTGCTCCCGGTACGGCTGCTCCGAATCGGCAGCGTCACGCTGCGAACGCGGGCGACGCTCGACGCGTTCCGCCGTAGCCTTCACCGTGCGCACGCGCTTGTCGCGTCCGAATCGCGCGAGCACCGGGGTCGAGTCGTTTTTCTGATCTTTCATCTTTCCATTCGATTAGTTGGAATCTCCGGCCTGCGAAACCGCACCCCGGCCGTCCCGGGCCCAGCCCGGACGACCGGAGCTGCCTCCGCCGCGACCTTCGGTCTGTCAGGAGGCAAAGGTAATCCATTTTTCCGGATTGCGGCACATCGCGTGCCTCATTTAAGATAAAAACCCCGCAAGGCCGCAATATCCGCTCTTTTGCCTTATCTTTGCATCCGGATATGAACATGAACCGCGAAATACTGCGCATCGCGCTGCCGAACATCGTCTCGAACATCACCGTGCCGCTCATGGGCATCGTCTCGACAGCCATCGCGGGACACTGGGGCGACGACTCGGCGGCGGCCATCGGCGCGCTGGCCATCGGGGTTTCGATCTTCAACTTCATCTACTGGAACTGTTCGTTCGTGCGGATGGGCACGAGCGGCCTCACGGCGCAGGCGTTCGGTGCGGGCCGTTTCGGCGAGTGCGCCAACATGCTGGCCCGCGCGCTGGCCGCGGCGGGCGCGATGGGACTGCTGATGGTCGCGCTCCAGTACCCCGTGGGCGAGCTGGCGCTCTGGGCCATGCACGGCGGCGAGATGACCCGCGACTACTTCTATGCGCGTATCTGGGCCGTGCCGGCGGGCATCCTGCTCTTCGGCTTCAACGGCTGGTACACGGGAATGCAGAACGCCGTGTTCCCCATGTGCACGGCCATCACCGTGAACGTCGTCCACACCCTTTGCAGCCTCTGGTTCGCCTTCGGCATGGATCTGGGCATCGTGGGCATCGCCTACGCCTCGGTCGTCGCCCAATGGACGGGCGTGGCGCTCGCCTCGGTATTGCTCGTGGCGAAATACCGCCCCGTTCTCCGGCTGATCGACTGGTCGCAGGTGCTCGATCTGCGGCCGCTGAAGACCTATTTCTCGATCAACCGCGACATCATCCTGCGCACGTTCTGCATCGTGGCGGTCTATACCTTCTTCACCGGCTCGTCGGCACGGCTGGGCAACCAGGAACTGCTGGCCGTGAACGCTCTGCTGCTCGAACTCTTTACGCTGTTCTCCTACATGAACGACGGTTTCGCCTACGCCGCCGAAGCGCTCACAGGCCGCTTCATCGGCGCCCGCGACGGAGGAGCGCTGCGCCGCTGCCTGAAAGGCTGTCTCGCGTGGGGGACACTCATCTCGGCGCTGTTCGTCGTCATCTACATCATCTGGTGGCGTGATCTGGTGGGGCTGTTCGTCAGCTCCACGGCCGCCAATGCCGAGGCGCTCGTCGCAACGGCCGGGGAGTACATCGTCTGGATCATCATCATCCCGATCGCCAGCGCCATGCCCTTCATCATGGACGGCATCATGGTCGGCGCCACCGAGACACGCGTCATGCGCAACTCCATGTTCTTCGCCACGGCCGCCTATTTCGGCATCTACTACGCACTCCATCCGCTGATCGGCAACAACGCCCTCTGGCTCGCCTTCACGCTCTACATGTTCCTGCGCGGCGTGCTGCAATACTTCATGACCCGCCGTCTGAGCGCCATCCTCGCCAAAGCGACGGACCGCGCCTGAGAAATGCCCGGTCCTCCCGCCGGGTTCCCCGCCTCATCCGTTCCCGCCGCTCCGGAAACGACGACCCCCGAAGGCCGAGAGCCTCCGGGGGTCGGTCGCCCGATGCGGGAACAGGGGATCACTCCCCGCCCTGCACCTGCTTGTAAAGCTCGTTGTACTTGTTGTACTTGTCCATCATGCCCTCCTCGTCGCGCAGACGGAAGCAGATCGACTTGAGCAGCTCCAGCGAGCTGGGATCGTTCTCCTTCAGCTCGAGCGCCTTCTCCAGATAGGGAATGGCCTCCATGTAGATCACGTTCACCTTCTCCAGATCGGCGTCGTAGGCAGCCTGGCTGCTGTACTGTTTCGCATTGATCTCCTTGTTCACCTCGTCGCCCTTGATCGTGTAGAATACGCCGAGATAGTAGTTGCCCTCGTAGAGGTCGGGCTTGAGCTCCACGACCTTCTTGAACGAGTCGATGCTCTGGTCGTAATCCTTCAGCGCATAGAAGATACGGCCGCGGCCGAACCACAGGTCCACGCTCGAAGGATTGTTCTCGATAGCCTTGTCGATCAGACCGATCAGGTCGGCCGGGTCGCCCACGTTATCCTCGGGCGAAGTATAGAGCTGCACCAGACCGTCGATGATGCGGTCGTTCTTCGGGAACTTCTCGATACCCGTCAGCAGGGCCTGCTTGGCCTTCTCGAGGAAAGCCTTGTCCTGCGCCTTCTGTCCGTAGTAGCAGTGGAAGAGGTAGTAGTAGATATTGCCCTCCTCGTCGGCATAGCCCATGTCGAGCGCCTTCGAGAGGTACTCGCCGCCCTGCACGAACGATGCGGGATTGTTCGAACCGTCCACCGTGCGCAGATAACCGGCATAGTAGAGCAGCGCGGGATCGGGCTTGCCCTCGTAGGCGGGCTTGGACTGTGCGGCGAAAGCCAGTACATAGGCATCGGCGGCGCCGATGAAGTCGCCCGTGTCGAGGCCCGCATTACCCACCTGCGAGCAGAAGTCGCTGATCTGCTGCAACCCGTCCTTCACCTTCGAGGCGCTCTTGGGGTCGATCTCGCAGGCTTTGTCATAGGACTCCAGCGCCTTCTCGATCGCGCCGTCGTAAACCGTCTGCGTCTGCTTCCAGGTCTTCACCTTGTCGTCCTGCAGATAGGCCGTGTAGTAGGGATACACCCAGGCGTCGTACTCCACGCCGTTCACCGTCTCCTTGCCCACGGAGGTCGGATCGCCGTCCGCCAGCTTGAGCATCATCGACTCCAGGCCGACGAAGAGGCTCTTCGTCGGAGCCACGGCAGCATCGTAGTAGGCCTTGCCGCGGCTGATCCACGTGGCGGCCTTGGCGCCCTTCTTGGCATCGGCCACGGCCTCGTCGCTCTTCTCGATCTTCGACAGGAGCGCGTCCTTGTTCACTTTCTGGGCCTGCACCGCCGGAATCGCCAGAAGCAGCGCGGCGGCAGCCGTCAAAATCGTTCTTTTCATACGTGTTTGAAATTTAGTTTTTCAGTTTGTCCGAATTCGTTTCACATTTCCTCCGCACCTCCGGAAACCGCGCCCCGCATCCCGGGACGCCGCCTCTTCGCCGGCCGCGGCGCTACTGTTCCGCCGGAGCGGTCCCCGCCTCCGGGTTTTCGCCCCCGGCGGTCGTCCCCTCCGCGCTCTCCGCATCTTCCTCGACCCCGGCGGCCGGCACGGCCATCACCGAAGCAATGGCATCGCCTTCGCGGAGGTTGATGATACGCACGCCCTGCGTGGCGCGGCCCGCCAGACGGATCTGCGACACGGCCGTGCGTATGGTGAGTCCCGAACGGTTGATGATCATCAGGTCGTTCTCGTCCGTCACGGCCTGTATCGAAATGAGTTTGCCTGTCTTTTCCGTAATGTTGATGGTCTTCACGCCCTTTCCGCCGCGGTTGGTGATGCGGTACTCGTCCAGGTCGGTGCGCTTGCCGTAGCCGTTCTCGCTCAGCACGAGCACGTCCTGCTTCGACGAGGGTTCCACACAGATCATGCCGATCACCTCGTCCTCCTCCTCGATCGAGATGCCGCGCACGCCGGCGCCGACGCGCCCGATCGGACGCACCGTGTTCTCGTTGAAGCGGATGGCCTTGCCTTCGCGCGCGGCGATCATCACCTCGGCCTCGCCGCTGGTGAGCTTGGCCTCGATGAGCTGGTCGCCCTCGCGGATCACGATGGCGTTCACGCCGTTCTGACGCGGCCGCGAGTAGGCTTCGAGCTTCGTCTTCTTGATCGTGCCGTCCTTCGTGCACATGATGATGTAGTTGCTGTTCACGTACTCGGCATCGTTCAGGTTCTTCACGTTGATATAGGCGCGCACCTTGTCGTCCGGCTCGATCTGGATGACGTTCTGGATGGCACGGCCCTTCGACGAGCGGGCGCCCTCCGGAATTTCATAGACCTTGAGCCAGTAGCAGCGGCCCTTCTCGGTGAAGAAGAGCATCGTGTTGTGCATCGACGCCACGTAGATATGCTCGATGAAGTCCTCGTCGCGCGTGGCGCTGCCCTTGGCCCCCACGCCGCCGCGGTTCTGCGTGCGGTATTCGGCCAGCGGCGTGCGCTTGATGTAGCCCATGTACGAAATGGTTATCACCATGTCGTCGTCGGCGTAGAAATCCTCGGGATTGAACTCCTCCGAGGCATAGACGATCTCCGAGCGGCGTTCGTCGCCGTACTTCTCCTTCATCTCGAGCAGTTCGTCCTTGATGATCTGCATCTGCATCGGGACGTTCTCGAGCACCTCCGTGAGGTGGGCGATGAGCTTCATCAGCTCGTCCCGCTCGGCCACGAGCTTGCCGTGCTCCAGCCCCGTGAGGGCGCGCAGACGCATCTCGATAATGGCCGAAGCCTGGATGTCGTCCAGTTCGAAACGCGCCATCATCGTCTGCTTCGCCTCGTCGGGCGTCTTCGACGAGCGGATGATCCGCACGATCTCGTCGATGTTGTCCTGCGCGATGAGCAGGCCCAGCACGATGTGCAGCCGCTCCTCGGCCTTGCGCTTGTCGAAACGCGTGCGGCGCACCACCACGTCGTGGCGGTGTTCGATGAAATACCGGATCAGGTCGCGCATCGACAGCAACTGCGGCCGCCCGTTCACCAGCGCGATGTTGTTCACGGCGAACGACGTCTGCAGGGGCGTATTCTTGAACAGCGTGTTGAGCACCACGCTCGCCACGGCATCGTGCTTGAGGATGATGATGATCCGCAGGCCGTTGCGGTCCGACTCGTCGTTGATGTAGGAGATGCCGT
>OLNQ01002465.1_pt1 | contig 15992 bp, 9 predicted proteins | sample 1672821 | NCBI WGS metagenome assembly OLNQ01 (sample SAMEA3136727, study PRJEB25190) | human gut metagenome | biome: human gut; feature: human-associated habitat; material: faeces | place: Austria | collected 2013 | reverse complement strand
GAGATACCGATACATCAAGCATCTCAGCAACCTCTTTTGCTGTGTAATATAACTTTTCCATGGTGCATTCACCTCCTCTCTCCGGCAATTGCCGGTATGTATCAAGCACTTGTATTGGCAGCTACAACTTATATATAACTCGTTGCAACTATTGTATTTTCTTGTCTTAAATTTTAAAAGGGACAAACCCGACCCTTTTTCTCAGATAAGGGTACAATAGCGGTTTTTTTACAAATATTGCAGCCCCCTGTCTCTTGATTACATCACTCATTCTAATTCAAAGCATGAATTTGCTAAATATTCTCTCGTGGACTTTTTTCGTCAAAACATATTCTCTGACGGACTTTTTATTTCTGTGTTATAAAGTCTACCGCAAACCATATTTTTACGGAAGAGACACCACTGGCGTATTTTCACTAATTTGCACCAGTTTTTGGTGCTTCATATAATTGGGATAATTTTTGAAAATATAAAGAAATGTGATAATAGAAAATACCTCTGACACATCTGCTCAGTACTCTTAAATATCTGTGGTACTACGAAAACAGGTATCATATAGGTATCACAATAAAAGAAAAAGCTCCATAAATGGCTTGTTTACGCCATTTATGAAGCTCTGTTTACTACTCAAACTCAATCGTTCCAGGTGGCTTACTAGTCAGGTCATAGAATACCCTATTAACCCCACGCACCTCGTTTATAATTCTACTCATAACTGTCTGGAGTACCTCAAATGGTATCTCGGCACTTTCGGCTGTCATAAAGTCAATTGTATTGACTGCACGAAGTGCAACTGCGTAGTCATAAGTTCTTTCATCACCCATAACACCAACTGAACGCATATTAGTGAGGGCTGCAAAGTACTGGTTTGGCATCCAGGCTGGTACCTTGCCATTTTCTTTCTTGTAGGCTTCTACTGCCTTGTCTACTTCTTCACGGTAGATGTAATCGGCATCCTGTACAATACGAACCTTGTCGCCTGTTACTTCGCCGATAATTCTTATTCCAAGTCCTGGACCTGGGAATGGCTGACGGAACACAAGATGTTCCGGTATGCCAAGTTCAAGACCAGCCTTACGTACTTCATCCTTGAATAAGTCGCGGAGTGGCTCAATAATCTCCTTGAAATCAACGAAATCTGGAAGACCACCTACATTGTGATGTGACTTGATTACCGCTGATTCACCGCCAAGTCCACTCTCTACAACGTCTGGATATATAGTTCCCTGTGCAAGGAAGTCAACTGCACCAATCTTCTTGGCTTCTTCCTCAAACACACGGATGAACTCTTCACCGATTATCTTTCTCTTAGCTTCTGGTTCAGTAACACCTGCAAGTTTAGAGTAATATCTTTCCTGTGCATTTACCCTTATAAAGTTAAGGTCAAACTGTCCTTCTGGACCGAATACACTTTCAACCTCATCGCCCTCGTTCTTACGAAGAAGACCATGGTCTACGAATACGCATGTAAGCTGCTTTCCAATAGCTCTTGAAAGAAGACCTGCAGCCACTGATGAATCAACTCCACCAGAAAGTGCAAGTAATACCTTACCATCGCCAACCTTTTCACGTATTTCCTTAATAGTATTCTCTACAAATGCATCCATTTTCCAGGTTCCAGCACATCCGCATACTCCACGCACAAAGTTGTGAAGCATCTTTGTACCTTCCTGTGTATGAAGAACTTCTGGATGGAACTGGATTGCATAGAGGTTCTTTTCTGAACACTCTGCTGCTGCCACTGGACAGTCTGCTGTATGTGCAATTATCTTAAATCCTGGAGCAACCTGTGAAATGTAGTCAAAATGGCTCATCCACACGATAGTCTTTTCTGAAACATCTCCAAATAAAGCACTGCTCTTATCAACAAATGTCTCTGTCTTTCCATACTCTCTTACTGGAGCTTTCTCAACCTTGCCGCCAAGAACGTGCTGCATAAGCTGAGCACCATAACATAATCCAAGCACTGGAACACCAAGTTCAAAAAGCTCTTTAGTACAAGTAGGTGAACCTTCTTCATAGCAGCTATTCGGACCACCTGTAAGGATAATTCCTTTAGGGTTCATCGCCTTAATCTGCTCAAGAGGTGTTTTGTAAGAATATATCTCACAATATACGTTACATTCACGGACACGACGTGCAACTAACTGGTTGTACTGTCCGCCAAAGTCAATAACTATAACCTTTTCCTGATTCATATTGTCCCTTTCCTAATCATAAGTTTGCGTTGAAGATATATTTTATATGCATTTCTATACTTTAATCAGCCAATCATAAAAAATATACAGACACAATATGCATATATAAATAATATTATGTAGGGGTCAAAAGCCCCGACTTTGATACCTACGGATTGTTTCGTGCTATGCACTCCCACAATCCTACCCAATATTCACACATCGTGAGATTATCATCCCACTTTTATGCTCATATCGGGGGGCGTGTCACAAGGTCTAAACCCACCTATGAGCGAGCCCATGTGGGTTTAGACCTTGTGCCCCTGGTATCATAATATACATATATATAACATATACATATATAATATATACATATAACACACACATATATTAATTAGATATTTTACATAACAATTTTTTATATCAATTTACAGCTTTTATTGTTTTATATTTCTTTCCATTGCTTTTAAAGTATATATCAGTATATATAACACATCTACAACTCATATATACATTTATTATAGTAAACAAGCGGTATAATGACAAGCATATTCTTCAATCTTTATTACAATCCCATACAACACAACCTCCTATTATTAATCTGTTGTATGCTTATACCGCTTAATTTCAGATTTATACAGCTTTATATTTCCATAAGGAACTCGTCTACATATTTCCTCATATCGTCAAATTCTGCATTAACCTCAGGTACATCAGACTTAAAGTCCAGCAGTTTATATACATAACCTTGTTCCTTGGCCTGTCTATAACTTTCTTTATACACAAGTTCAAAAAGCAGTGATATATGCCCTACTATATGGTCAACTGCACTCCTTCTTACACTTTTAAGTACTGTTTCCTTCTTATAAAAGCTCTCAAGTACCTCTTTGGTTATAACTCCATTCTTAAGCTCCTCTGTTGTTACATCATATATAATCTCCATAGGAATATCTGCATTTACCTTAAATATGTCAACCTTATCTGCATCACGCAGTATATCACAAAACATACGCTGTCTTTCGGTTAGGTCTTCTTTTACACGATACTTATTATGCTGTCTTATTGCCATTTCAAGAAGTCCTGTATCTTTATTGTGGTGCTCATTATTTTTTATTATCTGCTCATCATCGACAGTCGTTGCATCATTATTAACTAAGAATTCTTTAATTTTCCGTTCTTCCTGACAATAATCAGACTGATTATACGATTGTGCAAGCTCACATTCTTCATAATACCCTTCTGCAAACTTCCTTATAAGACCTTCCTTAAACAGCAGATCTGCCCCGAATTCTGCATGGTCTACTGACTGGACATCATTAAATGTACCAAAACGCCTTATCTGCTCAAATCTTCCTATATCGTGTAACATTCCAAGAAGCCATGCAATATCTACATCCGGTTCACTTAAGCCTAATGATTCTGCAATTCTTTGACACAGTCCTGCTACTCTGTAGGTATGATCTATCTTAAGCTTTATCTTTTCATCTGATGGGTCGTAATTTCTTACATACTCTGCAAATGCATTGATAACATTTTTCCTGTTAATAACTGGTTTGTTAATACTTTCCACAACATCAATAAGTCCATTAAGGTCATCACATACCATATATGTAAGCTTCCTGATATCATCATCTATTGCTATTGTATCAGGAATATGGACAACTCTCATACCTGCCGCATATCCAGCCTTAATTCCATTGATACTATCCTCAACTACTACTGCCTCTGACGGATTTACGCCTATTGCCTTAGCAGCACGAAGAAATATATCCGGTTCTGGCTTTCCACGTTCGACTTCATCTCCATATACAACCGCATCAAGATAATCCCACACTCCTATTTCGTGAAGTGTTTTCTCAGCACTTTCACGCCTTGTTGATGTAGCAACTGCACACTTTAATCCATTATTTCTTATATATTCAAATATGTCCTTTACTCCCTTTTTAACAGGAATACCTTCTGTTTCCCTTATCTTGTATACATGCTGTGTTCTAAGCTCCTTCGCTTCCCAATAATCTATCACACCCTTGTAATAATCATCAAAGAACTTGCAGCAAAGCTCTGCCGGAGCACCCTTAAAGCTGTCTATAAGCCACATTGGCATATCCACTCCAAGCTGCCCTGCCGCCCATAGCCAGCCCTCATTAGACTGTCTTTCTGAATCTATAAGAACGCCATCCATATCAAATATAATGCCTGATACCATTTTTCTTCTCCTAGCAATCAAATATCGTATTTTTACACTTTATATTATTTAAAGTAACTATAAAAGATATGTTTTTATAATTTATAACGCTGACCAGCACCTGCAATTTTCAAATTTGCCAATTTAGAGACTTTAAACATCTTCTATCATTGAACTTTCATCCACAATGCCGTCATCTGCACCATCCTTATAAATACTTCTTAACATACTGTCCCGTATAAGACTTCTTAACCTTGGCAACCTCTTCTGGTGTACCCTTTGCAATAACTGTACCACCTCTGTCGCCGCCTTCTGGTCCCATATCTATAATATAATCGGCTGTTTTGATAACATCAAGATTATGCTCGATAACAACAACAGTGTTACCGCCCTCCGCAAGCTTATGAAGTATATCAACAAGCTTGTGGACGTCTGCAAAATGAAGTCCTGTTGTAGGCTCATCAAGAATGTATATAGTCTTTCCTGTACTTCTTTTTGAAAGCTCTGTAGCAAGCTTTATTCTCTGTGCCTCTCCACCTGAAAGCTCTGTAGATGGCTGTCCTAACTTAATGTATGAAAGTCCAACGTCATTAAGAGTTTCTATTTTTCTTCTGACTGATGGCACATTTTCAAAGAAATCAACTGCATCCTCAACTGTCATATCAAGTACATCATATATGCTCTTTCCCTTATACTTAACTTCAAGTGTTTCCCTGTTATAACGCTTTCCGTCACACACTTCACAAGGAACATATACATCAGGCAGGAAATGCATTTCTATCTTGATAATACCATCTCCGGAACAAGCCTCACAACGTCCTCCCTTTACATTAAAGCTGAAACGTCCTTTGTTATAACCTCTTTCCTTAGCATCTGTTGTTGAAGCAAAAAGATCCCTTATCATATCAAATACACCCGTATATGTCGCAGGATTAGAACGTGGAGTTCTTCCTATTGGCGACTGGTCAATATCTATAACCTTATCAAGCTGCTCGATTCCTATAATATCATCATGGTCACCAGCGATACATCTTGCACGGTTTAAAGACTTAGCAAGGTGCTTATACAGAATTTCATTCACTAGGGAACTCTTTCCTGAACCCGATACACCTGTTACACATGTAAATACTCCAAGTGGTATATCAACATCAATATTTTTAAGATTATTCTCCCTTGCACCCTTAACAGTTATCCAGCCTGTCGGCTTTCTTCTCTTAACCGGCACTGGAATCTTGATTCTTCCGCTAAGATATGCACCTGTAAGCGAATCCTTGCATGCCATAATATCAGCTGCTGTTCCTGTCGCAACAACTTCTCCACCATTACGTCCGGCACCCGGTCCTATATCAACAATATAATCTGCGGCACGCATAGTATCTTCATCGTGTTCAACCACAATAACTGAGTTACCAAGGTCACGCAAATGTATAAGTGTCCCAAGCAGCTTGTCATTATCTCTCTGATGAAGTCCGATACTTGGCTCATCAAGTATATAAGCCACACCAACAAGTCCTGAACCTATCTGTGTCGCAAGTCTTATTCTCTGTGCCTCTCCTCCTGAAAGCGTACCTGTAGCTCTTGATAATGAAAGATAATCAAGTCCTACATCCATAAGAAACTGTATTCTTGCCTTAATCTCCTTAAGTATATCTGCACCGATAAACTTCTGTCTGTCTGTAAGCTCAAGCTCATCTAAGAACTTCTTTAACTTAACAATAGACATATCCGTAATCTGATATATATTCTTATCTGCTATCGTAACAGCAAGAGATGATGGCTTTAATCTCTGTCCGTGGCAGGACTTACAAGGTCTTATGCGCATGAATTCCTCATACTGCTGCTTTGCACTGTCTGAGTAAGTTTCCCTGTATCTTTTCTCCATATTATGGATAAGGCCTTCAAATGCTATATCGTATTCTCCAACGCCTCTCTGGCCTTTGTAATGCACTTTAACACTCCTGCCATTAGTACCATTTATAATCATATCCTTAATATCATCCGGATAATCCTTAAATGGTGTTGATAAACTGAAGTTATATTCCTTTGCAAGTGCACTCATAATAGCCCTTGAAAAGCTACCCTCATCCTTTACAGACTGCCATCCCATACCAACTATAGCTCCCTCATCGATGCTTAATGAATCATCTGGTATAAGAAGCTCTGCATCAAAATTCATTGTATAACCAAGTCCGTAACAATCAGGACACGCACCAAATGGATTGTTGAACGAAAAGCTTCTTGGCTCTATCTCATCTATGCTTATGCCACAATCCGGACACGAAAAGCTCTGTGAAAAGTTAATCGGCTCACCATCTATAACATCAACTGTCATAAGTCCCTCTGCAAGCTTAAGTGCTGTTTCTATTGAGTCTGTAAGTCTTTTGTTAATTCCATCTTTAACTACAAGACGGTCAACAACAATTTCTATATTATGCTTCTTGTTCTTATCAAGATTTATCTCATCTGTAAGCTCATACATATTGCCATCAGCAATAACTCTTACATAACCACTCTTTTTAGCCTGTTCAAAAAGCTTCTTATGTTCACCTTTTCTTCCTCTTACAACTGGAGCTAATATCTGTATCTTTGTTCTTTCTGGAAGCTCCATAATAGTATCAACCATCTGGTCTACAGTCTGCTTGTTGATTACTTTGCCACACTTTGGACAATGTGGTGTACCTATTCTTGCATATAATAATCTGAAATAATCATATATCTCTGTAACAGTTCCAACTGTTGAACGTGGATTTCTGTTAGTTGACTTCTGGTCTATGGAAATAGCTGGTGAAAGTCCTTCTATGCTCTCTACCGCCGGCTTTTCCATCTGTCCTAAGAATTGCCTTGCATATGAAGATAATGACTCCATATATCTTCTCTGGCCTTCTGCATATATAGTGTCAAAGGCAAGACTTGACTTACCAGAACCAGACAGACCTGTAAGTACTACAAGACTGTCCCTTGGTATATCTACATCAATATTTTTAAGATTATGCTCACTTGCACCTCTTATTCTTATATAATTCCTGTAATCACCTTTTTCCATATTCTATTTTCTCCGTTATTTCTTCTTTCTTAATCCTTAATCATCTCAGGTACATAAAGCTTTTTCCGTAATCAGCAACTGCTTTTTATAATTCTGACTGCGTAATATTGCTTTTGAACTTATAGCCTCACCTGGTATAATAGCTATTAATTCTATCTGCCTGACTTCTTATCCTCATAAATATACTTATTAATCTCGATCATCTTATCACGAAGCATAGCCGCCTGTTCAAAGTCAAGCTCTGCTGCAGCCTTACGCATATTTTTCTCAATCTGCTTCTTAACCTTTTCAAGATCTTTAATGCTCATAGATTCATAATCTACATCAAGCCTTCCATTTGAATTATCTGCTTCTGCTGCCTTAGATATACTTATAAGATCTCTTACTGCCTTCTTTATAGTCTGAGGAGTTATTCCGTGTACCTCATTGTACTCCTGCTGTATCTTTCTACGTCTTTCCGTCTCAGATATAGCCTTTTCCATAGACTCTGTTATAGTATCTGCATACATAATAACGTGTCCATCTGCATTTCTGGCAGCTCGTCCTATCGTCTGGATAAGTGAAGTCTCTGTTCTTAAGAAGCCCTCTTTATCAGCATCAAGAATAGCCACAAGACTTATCTCTGGAATATCAAGTCCCTCTCTAAGCAGATTGATACCAACAAGCACATCGAATCCGTCAAGTCGCATATCCCTTATAATCTTCTGTCGCTCTAGTGTATCAATATCCGCATGAAGATACTTGACTCTTATGCCGACTTCCTTAAGATAATCTGTGAGATCCTCTGCCATACGCTTGGTAAGTGTAGTTACAAGTATCTTATTCTTTTTCTCAACTTCCTTATTAATCTCACTTATAAGATCATCTATCTGACCCTCTATTGGTCTGACTGTTATCTCTGGATCAAGAAGTCCTGTAGGCCTTATAATCTGCTCTGCCCTCATAAGTTCATGTTCTTCCTCATACCTGCTAGGCGTAGCAGATACAAAAAGCATCTGTGATATCTTGCTCTCAAACTCCTGAAAATTAAGCGGTCTGTTATCCTTCGCTGATGGAAGCCTGAAGCCATAATCAACAAGTGTCGTCTTTCTTGCCTGATCGCCTGCATACATTCCCCTTATCTGTGGAATAGTTATATGTGATTCATCAACAATTATCATAAAATCATCTGGAAAATAATCCATAAGCGTATATGGCGGACACCCTGCCGGAAGCCCTGCTAAATGTCTTGAATAATTCTCAATACCTGAACAGAAGCCTGTTTCCTGCATCATCTCTATATCAAAGTTCGTTCGTTCTTCTATTCTCTGTGCCTCAAGAAGTTTATCCTCACTCTTGAAATACTCTATTCTCTCTGCAAGCTCTTTCTTAATATTCTCAATCGCCTTTTCCATCTTCTCTTTTTCAACAACATAATGTGAATTAGGAAATATAGCAACATGGTCAAGGTTACATTTAACCTCACCGGTAAGAGAATCAATCTCGCTTATCCTGTCTATCTCATCACCAAAAAACTCTACTCTCACAGCATCTCCACTGGAAGCTGACGGATATATCTCTACAACATCTCCCCTTACCCTGAATGTTCCTCTTTTAAAATCCTGGTCATTGCGCATATACTGTATATCTATAAGCTTTCTTATCATTTCATCCCTGTCTTTTTCCATACCTGGACGAAGTGAGATAACCATATTCTTATAATCAATAGGTGCACCAAGACCATATATACACGAAACTGATGCTACTATAATAACATCATCTCTCTCTGACAATGCCGCTGTTGCTGAATGTCTTAACTTATCTATCTCGTCATTAATCGAAGAATCCTTGGCTATATAAGTATCGCTCTGTGGCACATAAGCCTCTGGCTGATAATAATCATAATAGGATACAAAATACTCTACTGCATTCTCAGGAAAGAACTCTTTCATCTCAGAGTACAGCTGAGCTGCTAATGTTTTATTATGACTGATTATAAGAGTAGGCTTCTGTACATGCTGTATTATGTTCGCCATAGTAAATGTCTTACCAGAGCCTGTAACACCGACAAGTGTCTCGAACTGATTACCCTCTTCAAATCCCTGCACAAGCTTCTCTATTGCACGGGGCTGATCTCCTGTCGGTTTATAAGGAGCGTGTAACTTGAATTCCATAACAATTCTCCCTTCGTTAATCTATAGTAAAATAGTCAACAACAATATTATTTAATAGTATTTACCTTATATATTGATTTTACTACAAATAAATGCCTTTGTCTATCAAAAATAGAACATTTGTTTTATTTTGTGATAAAAATTACCTGACTGCTGATACACAACAGATTTCAACAAACTGCCAATCTGCATATCAGCCATCAGGCTTACTGTAATTTATATATTTTCCATTTGCATATATTTAATTAATCTGTGCTTCCACATTCTTAATTGCCGCATCAAGCTGGGTATCAACATCTGCATCAGTATCATATTCCACTACCATATCTGGAGTAACACCTTTTCCGTGTATATCCTGACCCTTTGGTGTAAAATACTTGGCAATTGTGAACTTTATTGCACTTCCATCTGTAAGTGGTTTAACTGTCTGCACAATTCCTTTGCCATATGTCTGGGTTCCAATTATCGTTCCTTTGCCATAATCCTGTATAGCACCTGCAAATATCTCTGAGGCACTGGCACTATTGCCATTTACAATGACTGCCAGTGGCAGATTGAACTCATCATTATCCTGACCTTTATACTCTTTTCTATTGCCCTGCTTATCCTCTGTATACACAATAAGTCCGTCAGGAAGCATATATTTAAGCATACCTACAACCGTATCAAGCAATCCACCTGGATTGTTTCTTATATCAATTACAAGTCCTTTCATACCCTGTGACTGCAAATCTTCAACAGCCGCCTTGAACTGCTTTGTTGTTACCTCCTCAAACTGTGATATCGAAAGATAACCTATATTATTATCAAGAAGTGTATATGACACTGTCTTTGCTTCAACAGCATCTCTTACCGCAGAAAATGTCAGTCGCTCAGTTCCACGAATGACCTCCAGCGTGACAGATGTACCCTTGTCGCCTTTAATAAGTGCAACGGCTGATGAAAGCTCCATATCTGTTATGTCCCTGCCATCAACATTTACAACCCTGTCGCCACTCCTGAGTCCAGCCTGATAACCTGCCCCATTATCATATACATCTACAAGAAGAACACCACCTTCACCGCTAAGCTGGCAGACTGCTCCTATGCCATAGAACTTGCCATTTGTTGACTCCTTTAAGGCTTTATATTCATCCGCTGTATAATACATGGTATACTTGTCACCATATGAACTAAGATACGCCTTGTAAATGTTATCTTTGGCGGTTTCATCATCTACATCACCAAAATAAAAGGATTCAAGCACAGAATCAATTGCATTAAGCTTGCCTTCTACCTCACTTCCAATTCCGTCTGAATCTGTGACTGCATCAGATTGTATATATACATCTCCATTAACACCTATATGAATGTAGCCTTTAGCTATACACACTGCTGCCACACTTAATATTAGAAGTATAACAGCCATAAATGCTGATACAGCACCGATAATCATTCCACTTGCAAAGCCTTGTGATTTCTTCTTTCTTGGCGGCTGTGCATTTCTTCTTAAATCATTCATTCCATACAAATCACCAATATTTCCACGATTATCCGAAGCACTATTATTAATTCTGTTACCGGCATTGTTGTCATTATCTGCATTAACATTATTACTTGCATTGATATTATCACCAGCATTAAAATCGTCACTATTGACATTATCATTTGAATAAATGTTGTTATTTTGATTGTCCATACCTATATGCCTCTGCATTTATTAATATTTATTTGCTTAAGTAGTTCCAAGGTGAAACATAACTTCCGTTATATCTTACATCAAAATGTAGATGAACTCCGTCAGAATCACCAGTTGTTCCCATAAGTGCTATCTTCTGTCCCTTAGTTACATGTGTTCCTGCACTGACAAGAAGCTTTGAAGCATGCAGATATCTTGTATACAATCCACCACCGTGATTAATCATAATATAATTCCCCGCTGATGAACTAAATGTCGCAATTACCACGTCACCATCATACGCCGCATATATAGCATCACCCGCAACGCCTCTGTTAAGTGCACCGATATCAATTCCCTTATGCGGAGAACTTCTGCCCTCTGTATCACCATAAGGTGAGGTTATCCTTGTTGACTCTGTAGGCCACTTGAACTTTCCACCATCATATTTTACAACATTGGCACTTCCACTATTCTCCTTGGCCTTAATCTCTGCCTCTATCTTAGCAATATATTCGTCCTGAGCCTTTATATCAGCTTCTATCTTAGCTTTATAATCCTCCTGCTGCTGCTTATTCTTCTGCAATGAAGCCATTTCACTTTTCTTGGTTGACTCAAGCAGTGAAAGTGAAGCTCTCTTATCTTCAAGCTCCTCCTGCTTGGTTACAAGTGTCTCCCTGTCTGTTTCTAACTGTGCTTTGGCGACAGTTATATAAGTAACAGTAGCATTATATTTTTCAAGCATTTCCCTGTCATACTGTGAGATTTTTGTAATATATTCCGCCTTATTAAGCATATCACCCATACTCTGGGAATTCATAAGCAATGCAAAATATGTTTCATCATTATGTTCATACATAAACTGAATTCTAAGCTTCATTGAACTATACTGTTCTTCTGCCTCTATCTCTGCCTGTGCAAGCTTTTCTTCCGTATCCGCTATCTCAGCCTCTATCTGCTCAACCTGCTCATTAACCTCATTAAGCTCGCCATCAACACTGGACATCTGTGCATCAAGCTTGGCAATATAAGCTATCATATCATCGTTCTGTGCCTTTAAGTCTTCAATTATTTTCTCTGTCTGTTCATACTGGCTCTGCAAATCTTTTTTCTTGCTGTTAGCATCATTGAGATTCTGCTTATCATCTCCATATACATCATAATATGACACTGCAAAATATGGTATTACAAGCACAAGTACCATCAACAATGGAATAAGCCTTTTTGCTAATGCTCTCCTCATACAACTCCTCCATTCAGCCAAACCATTTATAAAATGCATACAAACAGCCGCTTAACAATAGCATAACAATCTATACTGTAGGATACCATTTTTATTTTTAAATAGGACTTCCACATATCATATACAATCACATAATATAATCTTCATATATAATACATAATCATATAATTCAATGCAGCAGTCCTATGTCTGGCTAATATTATCTGCTATACATTAGCATGCTTTCTTACGGCAAAGAAGCTTCCTAATGCACCTATTCCGATACCAAGAAGAATTCCTACTGGAACCAGTATTCTGAATACATCATTAACCGGCATAAATGCAAGAATATTCTGAAGTATCGAGAACTTATTCATAACAAAATTAATAATATTCTCATATACAAATCTAAGAATAACTATTGGAATAATTGAACCAACAAGTCCAATTACAATACCTTCTACGAAGAATGGTGCATTAACAAATGCATCTGTAGCACCTATATACTTCATAATAGAAATCTCTTCTTTACGGACAGTAATACCTATTACAATTGTGTTAGTAATAAGGAATATAGATACTGCAAGAAGAATAACTATAATTGCTATTGTTATGTAACTAACAAGTCTTGCGGCACTGGCAAGTCCACTTGCTGTTGCCTCTGAACGGTTAACCTGTCTTATACCATCAAGATTTTCAAGGTATGTTACAAGTGTAGCCTGACTTGAAGCTTCATTAAGATATATCTCATATGATGAAGAATTAGCAAGAGGATTATCATCCTTGAAACCTTCTGCAAGTTCTGGGTAATCTTTAAAATACTCAGCCTTGTAATTCTCCCACGCTTCATCAGCTGATGTATAATGAATTCTTGACACTTCATTACGCTGGCTTATCGTATCGCCAAGCTTCTTAATATCTGCGTCTGTAAGTCCTTCATCGAAAAATACTGTTACGCATACTTCATTCTCAGCCTTATGAATCATATACTGAAAATTGGATACAAGTGCATAGAATACACCAAAAAGGAATATACACGCTGTAATTGTTGCTATAGACGCAAGAGAGAACAATCTATTACGATAGATGTTCTTTAATCCGTCTTTAATATGATAAAATAACGATCTAATCTTCATAGAAATAACCACCTTTTTCCAAATCACTGATAATCTTGCCTTCGCTCATAGTAATAGTTCTCTTCTTCATCTGCTGAACTATCTCCATATTATGAGTAACAACAAGTACTGTTGTTCCCTGCTTGTTAACCTGATCTAATATCTTCATAATCTCATTAGAATTAGCTGGGTCAAGGTTACCTGTAGGCTCATCGCACAATAATATAGCTGGCTTATTAACCAGTGCTCTGGCTATGGCAACTCTCTGCTGTTCACCACCTGATAACTCATTAGGAAATGACTTATACTTATCAAGAAGTCCTACCATTGAAAGCATAGCAAGAACCCTGCTCTTAATCTTCTTATTAGGAGCTTCGACAACTTTCTGTGCAAATGCAATATTATCGTATATATTACGATCTGGTAAAAGTCTGAAATCCTGAAATACAACACCGATATCTCTTCTAAGATATGGTAACTTCTTTCTTGTAAGTTTATTAAGGTACTTTTTATTAACGTATATCTTACCCGATGTTGGGTCAAGTTCCTTAAGAAGAAGCTTTATAAGAGTTGACTTACCTGAACCACTCTTACCTACTATAAACACGAATTCTCCTTTCTGAACGTGAAGATTAATTCCGTTCAAAGCAGGAACTCCAGATGTATACGTTTTGGTAACATCTTCCATTATAATCATTATTAATATTCCTCCAAATTAGTATGTATCTTTACTTTCCATATATTTCATATATTTAACTACCATAAGTGCAATCTTAAATGTTATGGCATCATCAAACACTCTCAAATCAAGGCCTGTAGTCTTCTGAAGCTTATCTAGTCTGTATACAAGAGTATTTCTGTGGATATATAACTGTCTTGATGTCTCTGATACATTAAGGCTGTTATCAAAGAACTTGTTAATTGTTGATAATGTCTCCTCATCTAAATCATCAGGTGACTTTCCGTCAAATATCTCTCTTATGAACATCTGACAAAGTGGAAGTGGAAGCTGATATATTAAACGTCCAATACCAAGTCTGTTATATGCAACAACATTCTTGTCACTATAGAATATCTTGCCTACATCAAGAGCCATATTAGCTTCCTTGTAAGAACGTGATACTTCTCTTATATCATTAACAATAGTACCATAAGCAATATGTGCAGAACTCATAGCCTCTGTATTTAACATATCTATAATAACTTCTGCTGTCTTATCAAGGTCTTCGTAAGTTTCATTACTCTTAACCTCTCTGACAAGTATTATACTCTTCTCGTCAACTGCTGTGATAAAATCCCTTGTTCTTGAAGCAAATAAAGTTCTTATTGTCTCTAATGCATTAATATCTTTCTCGTGCTTAGTCTCAATAATATATACAACTCTCTTTACATCCGTATCAATATGAAGCTTCTCAGCTCTTGTATACATATCAACCCTTAGAAGATTATCAAGAAGAAGATTCTTTATAAAGTTATCCTTATCAAATCTTTCCTTATAAGCAACTAAAAGATTCTGTATCTGAAATGCTGCAAGCTTTCCTAACATAAATACATCATCAGTTGTTCCCTTAGCCAATATTATATACTCAAGATTGCCATCTTCAACAACCTTAAAGAACTGATATCCATTAACCACCTGACTATCTGCTGGTGAATCTATAAATACAAGTGCATCTGCTGTACATTCAGCAACATTATCAAATGTCTTAGCTACAACCTTGCCCTCTGCATCAATAACACATAAATCAACTCGTGATATTTCTTTTAACCCATCAACGGTTGTCTGTAAAATCTGATTTGAAATCATATTATACTCCATTCCTTCGCATCTTTTTGACATTTACTATATCATTGTAAAGCAAAATGACAAAAAAAAAAAGAGGAAATGTATAGAAATTATACACTTCCTCTAAATTTTATAAAATAATTATATTTGAATAATACAAATATCTAATTATGTATAGTAATTAGTGAGTAATTACCATTTCTGTTTCCTTATCAAATACATGAAGTCTTGCAACATCCATAGCGAATTCAACTTCATCACCTGGACGAGCTGTTGTTCTAGGATTAACCTTAGCTGTACATGTAACATCACCGATTTCATAGTGAAGGTTAACTTCAGCACCAAGTAATTCATATACTCTGATTGTTGACTTAAACTTAGTATCCTGATGAGCAGCGATAAATTCTGGATCATCTTTAACGTCTTCTGGACGGATACCAACTACAACTGTCTTTCCAACATAACCTTCATCGATAAGCTTCTTGCTCTTTTCAGCTGGAAGTTTGATAGTAACTTCTTCGCTCATCTTAAGAACTGCCTGTGAACCTTCCTGAGATACTGTAGCATCAATAAGGTTCATCTGAGGTGAACCAATGAAACCAGCAACGAAGATGTTGTTAGGTGTATTGTAAAGGTTCTGAGGTGTATCTACCT
>OLNQ01002452.1_pt1 | contig 16064 bp, 16 predicted proteins | sample 1672821 | NCBI WGS metagenome assembly OLNQ01 (sample SAMEA3136727, study PRJEB25190) | human gut metagenome | biome: human gut; feature: human-associated habitat; material: faeces | place: Austria | collected 2013 | reverse complement strand
TAGAGAAACGAGTTGAGAAACCGGTTCTCTATTTTTTTATTGACCAGAACGAAAGGCAGGGCACGGATCAGATATGTGACAACCGCCATTGCGATAATATATGTATATACACTCATCTCTATTCTTCTCCTTTTTTCTTAACCGGTGCAACGATCGCACCGATTGCTGCTGCCGCTACTGTACATATAACGATCGATATTCCGGTCGAGATAAAGTGGAATATCGGAACATAATATAAAAGGATACTGAACAAAGCTGCAACGCATACCACAAATAACACAGATTTTGACTTCTTGGCAACCGGAACAACGATTGCCACGAACATGCCATAAAGTGCAAGACTGAGTGCGCTGCACACAGACTTTGGAAGCAGCCCGCTGGCTACTGCTCCGGCAAATGTACCACCGCCCCAGCCAAGGATCGGAAGGATCTGAAGTCCTAACATATACGGAAAGGTCACTTCTTTGAAATATCCCATTGCAACTGCAAAGATCTCATCTGTATTTGCAAATGCGATGATCAGACGCTTCCAGATGCCTACATCGTCAGCTAACTTCTGCGTAAGTGAAAGACTCATCAGACCATATCTCAGATTGATAATAAGCTGGGTAAGGATCACCTCAAGGATCGTTCCCCCGGCAATGATGATCTGAAGTCCGGCAAACTGACCGGCATCGGCGTGGCCGTCGTCAACGATCCGTCCTCCGGCTACGGCCGCATTACCCGCGAGTCCGCCTTTGATCGCAAGAATACCAAAACTAAAACTAACTGCAAAATACCCCAGGGCGATCGGGATTCCATCCTTCAGCCCATTTTTAAATTCATTCATTTGTACTACTTACTCCATATTACTTTTTTTCATAATCAACCTGCATCAGGCACAAGCCCTGCGGTGGTGCGGTCGGCCCTGCGAGCTGTCTGCACCGGCCTGTAAGCACCTCTTCCATGTATGCCGGTTCCATTCTGCCTGCCCCAACCTCTACCAGAGTACCGGTCAGGATACGAACCATATTCTGTAAGAATCCGGCTCCGTGGAAATCAAGAATCACATAATCGCCATCTTCCTTAATATCAATCGCAAATAACTTCCGAACCGTCGATTTCTTCATCTGCTTATTGCCACAGAAGCTCTTGAAATCATGTTCACCGACCAGATAAGCTGCTGCCTTTCGCATCCGTTCACAGTCGATCGTCTCACCCTCATCCAGAGTCCAGACGTATTTCCGGTCAAATACCGGCTTCAGCCTGCCACGATAGATCGTGTAACGGTAATGCTTGCCCTTTGCATTAAATCTTGCATGAAACCGTTCTGCTGCCGGAGTAACCTCCAAAATGCAGATATCATCCGGCAGATAATGATTCAGATAGGACAGGATCTTTCCCTCCGTAAAATGCTCCTCAATATGAAAATTTGCCACCTGGCCTTTGGCATGCACGCCCGCATCCGTTCTCCCCGAACCGATGACTTCCACCGCGTGTCCTGCCATCTGTCCCAGCACTGCTTCTATTTTTCCCTGAATGGTCAGCCCGGTGCTGTTCTGCCCCTGCCAGCCCTTGTATCTTGTCCCATCATACTGGATTGTGATTTTATAGTTGTTCATACTTTTTATCCCTGCTTTACTGCAATCTAAACTAACTTTTAGTTTAACACATTTTCTACTCAAATCCTAGTCTGCGATCTGTTCCTGAAACGTTTTTGTGCCGGGGAACTGAAAAATACCAATCCCCCGGCACATTTACTCCACATTTTATACCAGTTCTGCAATCCTTGTCACCGCAACATAGATCTCCGATATTTTATACCAGGTGCGGTAATCTACCACTCCCGTCACAGGCAAGCCAAAAATAGACTGGAATTTTTCTACTGCTGCCTTCGTTGCTTCTCCGTAAATCCCATCCGGTGTGATCGTCGGGATTGCCGGATAAGCCTGCGAGATTCTCGCTAACTGTTCCTGGATCTGCCGGACCTTATCTCCGGCAGCGCCCACTTCCAGATTATACCGCGGCCAGGATGCAGGGATACCGGAAATCTCCTCCGCTGTATTGATAAACATATTATCACCATAATAATAACGGAGAATTTCTATCGTTTCGTAGTTCTGATCCCCAAGATATTTGCTTCCCCACTGGCTCAGCCAGTTGCTGCACGTCACGCGCTGTCCGTCACAATACTGCGTCAGGATTGGCTGTCTCACATTCGGTCTGGAAAGATAATTCTGGAACATTTCCTCTACCACATCCGAGATACTCTGGAAAATATTTCTTCCATATACAAATTTCTGGTCATAAGCAGTGGATGTTGTGATGGTGAAGTTATAGCCTTTGTTCCGGTACCATTCCGTGTAAACCCTGTTTAACGTAAAGGACATGATCGCAAGGATATTGGCACGCAGCGTGCTGTCCGGCCACGTGCTGTATATCTCGCTGGATGCCACATTTTTGATGTAATCCCGGTAACGGACATAATAATTTGCCGCATTGGGATCCGATGGCGGTCCGTCATGAACAACGACAAATTCCGGGATCACCACTTTACTCAGCACGATCTCCCCTGAGTCGGAGACAGGCTTGATCTCGGACTCTGCTATTTTTGCCGGGAAATTGCCAAACAACGTATTGACCGGAATCACAATGGAATCTATTTGATTTTCTTCCTCATTTTCTTCCGCCATTCGCACCTGTTGCAATGCGAGCTGCTCTGAAAAAACCTGAACACCCGAAATACTGACGGGACGATATCCCGGTGCGGTAACTTTGACCGTATATTGGGCAAATGGCTGATTTTCGGAGGGTTCCATCGAGTATTCAAGCGGAGGCGCATCAAGCGTAAGTTTCTCCGACATTCCTGAATCATCTGCGCTTACCTCCTCCACCGTGGAATCCGGCTTGCCCGAATAGGAAATCGTGATTTTCGCTCCCTCGATCGGTCGTCTGGTCCGGTTCGCAAGTACTTCTACCTTGAGGCTTCCTTTATCTACAGCCTCTGTCTGGGCATATTTGATATCTGGCATGAACAACCTCTTCATACATTTCCTTATATTATATGCTCAGACATGCGATCCTGTTCTGCTTCCTGTGCAAAACATTCGATTTCCCAACTTCTCAATTTTTATTTCCGTTCTTTATCCAAATCCCCCAAAACTTAATTCTTACTCTACCGTAACTACCTTCGCCAGATTTCTTGGCTTATCAACATCAAATCCCTTATCGGATGACACGTAATATGCTAAAAGCTGTAATGCAACCGATGCAGGTAAAACCATAAATTCATCCTGCATATCCGGAAGCTTGATCACCTGATATTCGGTATCAAGATCACCGGAAAGTGCCTCTTTGATAAATAATACAATATCTGCACCTCTGGATTTTACTTCCTTAATATTGGAAAGCTCTTTTGACATGAGTTTTTCCTGTGTTACCGTTGCAACAACCGGTGTGTTAGTCGTGATCAGTGCAATTGGTCCGTGTTTTAATTCGCCGGAGGCATAAGCCTCAGAGTGAATATAAGAAACCTCTTTCAGTTTCAATGATCCTTCCAGTAAAATAGAGTAATCCAGTCCACGTCCGATCATAAACAGATCCTTTGCTTCCAGAATCTTCTTTGCGATCACATGGATGTCACGTCTTTTCTCCAATACTTTCTGCATCACTTCCGGAACACGCTCTAATTCTGCGATAAAGCTCTTTGTCTGCTCCTCTGTGTAGACACCTCGCAATAATGCCATTTTTGCAACCACAAGATAAAATACGGAAAGCTGTGTTGTGTAAGCTTTTGTACTTGCCACTGCAATTTCAGGTCCTGCTGCGGTGTATAACACATAATCACTTTCTCTTGCAATGGAAGAACCTTTTACGTTGATAACGGATAAACATTTTGCGCCCTGTCTCTTCGCATATTTTAATGCTTCCAAGGTATCAATTGTCTCACCGGACTGTGATACTGCGATCACCAATGTTTTCTCATCAATGACCGGATCGGAATACATAAACTCTGATGCAAGTTCTACGTCCATCTGCACATGAACGATAGATTTTACCAGAGCCTGTGCCACAAGTCCCGCATGCATGGCTGTTCCGCATGCTACCACACAAATTCTGTCACAGTCTGTAAAAAGAGAATCCGGCACACCATCCGCGGTAAAATCAGGCAGACCGTTCACGATACGGTCTTTGATCGTGTTCCTGATGGCTTCCGGCTGCTCCATAATCTCTTTTTCCATATAAAATGGATAACCATTCTTTCCCGCGCTGTTCAACTCCCAGTCAACGGACAAAAATTCCGGTTCTACCACATTGTCATTTAAATCCGTAAGTACCACATGATCTTTGTGCAACTCTAAAATGTGATATTCCGGTACAACAAAGTATTCATTTGTAAAACGGCAGAGTGCAGTCAGATCTGATGCAAGCATTGCTCCCTCTTTGCATATGGTTGCAACGATCGGGCTGACATTCCGGATCGAGTAGATCACATCCGGCTGATCTTCAAACAGGATCACAAGCGCAAAGGTACCCTTTAATTTGCTCACTGTTTTTTTGATCGCTTCCTTTGGATCTCCCTTGTAATAATGATTTAATAATGCAGCCGCAACTTCACTATCTGTTTCAGAATGAAGGATTTCCTGCAAATCGTAATCGGCAATCAGCTCACGATAGTTTTCGATGATCCCGTTATGAACCAGAGTCACTTTCCCCTGCTGATGCGGATGTGCATTCTGGTCTGTAACTCCACCGTGAGTTGCCCATCTTGTATGTCCGATACCGCAGGCAGACAAAATCTTCTTCGAATCACAAATTGCTCTTAAATCACTTACTCTTCCGGCACATTTATAAACATTTGTCACATGGGAAGTTTCGTCTTTCACTGCAATACCCGCACTGTCATATCCACGATACTCTAATAATTCCAACGCATCTAATAAAACATCTTTTACGTTTTCACTGCCTGTATAACCTATAATTCCACACATATTAAATTTCCTCTTCTTTTCTATTTAAAATTTAAATCATATTCAAATCCAATTGTCCCATTATACCGTATTTGTTTTGCAGTCACCTGCATATTTGCCGGCATATCTCGCACTGGGAGGTACGAAAGGGCGTCCGCCGAATTTTCGATAACCCTTTTCCTCGTTAACCTGTGTATGGTCGTCCTCACAGGTACATGGCGCTAGAAGAGAAACCTAAATGTCTGCAATCAGTCACAGACAGGATTGCATATCTGAAAATATAAACCTTATTCGATTATCAATGTGCTATATATATTGTAAATGCCTTCATAAATGCTGCTACATCTATGAAGGCATCTATAACATGATTACTATACTATGATATGCGAAAAATGTCCAGAAGTTATTTTACTTCTACTGTCCAGCCATATTTATCCGGGATTCTTCCCCACTGGATGCCGGTTAAGGTATCATATAATTTCTGTGTCAGTTCTCCAATCTCAAAGTTGTTGACTGTCACAACATCATCTTTGTAACGAAGTTCTCCAACTGGTGAGATAACGGCTGCTGTACCTGTACCAAATACCTCTTCCAATGTACCGTCATGTCCGGCTTTCATCAGATCATCTACGGAAAGTCTTGTCTCATTTACTTTGTAACCCCAGTCACGAAGCAGATGGATCATGGAATCTCTTGTAACACCCGGAAGAACGGTTCCTTCGATTGGTGCTGTGTAGATTTCACCGGCAATTTTGAACATGATGTTCATGGTTCCAACTTCCTCTACATATTTACGATGCTCACCATCTAACCAGAGAACCTGTGCATAACCAAGTTTTTCTGCTTTCACCTGTCCTAAAATAGAACCTGCGTAGTTACCACCACATTTTGTAAAGCCTGTACCACCTTTTACAGCACGGACAAGTTCATCCTCAACCAGAATCTTAACCGGATTAAGACCTGCTGCATAGTAAGCACCTACCGGACAGCAGATAATCATAAACTTGTATGCGTTTGCCATATGTACGCCGAGTGCTGCTTCTGTTGCAAACATAAATGGTCTGATATAAAGGGAAGTGTTTGGTTCAGATGGAACCCAGTCAGCTTCCACTTTTACAAGTGCTTCCACTGCTTCGACAAACATATCAACCGGGAATTCCGGCATGCAAAGTCTTGCGTTGGAATTGATCATTCTCTTTGCGTTCATCTCTGGACGGAACAGCTGGATTTTTCCTTCTGCTGTACGGTATGCTTTCATACCTTCAAATGTTTCCTGTGCATAGTGAAGTGTCACACATGCCGGATCCATTGTGATAGGTCCTTCCGGAACGATTCTTGCATCTTTCCATCCGTCTTCTTTTGTCCAATCCATGACAAACATGTAATCTGTCATATACTTGCCAAAACCAAGATTCTTCTGGTCTGGTTTCTCCTTTAATACTGGTCTTTTCTCAAATCTGATATCCATAATATCCTCCTTGTTTGCGAAGCAAATGCGACTGTCCTTACAGGAGCAGAGGATTTGGCCTCCTTTTCCCATTACACTTTTGGGAAATTAACTTTGACAACCATTATGATACTTTCTTTTTTTCATGTCAAGATTATTCCGAAGCCTTATATTATATATAACTATTAGTTATTGTCTGTTTTATTTTCTATAACCTGATTTTATTTTCTTTTTCAAGTGACTTTTCCACTCTCCTGTAATATAATAAAACTACCTAGAAAATTTTGAGAGGTGATCCCTATGCATACATTTCAGCCAATTCCAGTTGACATGCTGGACATGAATCCATTTACAAAAATCGGCAAAGAATGGGCGCTGCTCACAGCCGGAAATAAACAGGAATCCAATACAATGACCATTAGCTGGGGCGGTGTTGGTGTTTTATGGGGCAAAAATGTGGTCTATGTTTTTGTCCGTGATTCCAGATATACCAAGGAACTGATTGATGCAGGAGACTTTTTCTCCCTTACATTTGTAAGTGACCAGTACCGCGATGCCTTGAATTACTGTGGCTCCCATTCCGGCCGGAACGAGGATAAGATTGCAAATGCAGGGCTTTCCGTGGACTACCGGCATGGAATCCCATACATTGATGAGGGAAATCTCGTCTTGGTATGTGAAAAAATGTCTGCTACCAGAATCACGGATGATTCCTTCCTCGATTCCGAGATTGCTGACAAATGGTACAAAGACGGTGACATGCACACCATGTACGTTGGTCAGATCATTGATGTGCTCGCAAGATAATCATTTCTGATAAACTCTGATTTTTTGCAAAACACTACATTCATAATTCACAAAAAGCCTCCCGGCAAAAATGATCCAGATTGCCTTTCATTGCAATTCCCACATTTTTATCGGGAGGCTTTTTTTACTCATGAAGCAGATAACCACTTCTTATTCGACAAAAAAATTTATTTTATTTCAATGGATATTTCTCTGTCAAAGATTTCACGATCGCCTTTGCCTTGTCAGCTGCCGGCTCACCCTCTTTGATCATCATTGCGATTGCCTCTGCGATCTGATCCATATCATCCGTGTCTAATCCGCGGGAAGTTACCGCCGGAGTTCCAAGACGTACACCACTTGTCACAAATGGAGATTTCGGGTCGTTTGGAATGGTATTCTTATTGCAGGTAATGTTGACGGAATCCAGAAGTTTCTCAACTGCTTTTCCGGTAAGATCATAATTGGTCAGATCTACGAGCATGAGGTGATTGTCTGTTCCACCGGATACGATCTTAATTCCACGATCCATCAGTCCCTTGCAGAGTGCCTGTGCGTTGTCAATAATATTCTGCTGGTAAACCTTAAATTCCGGCTGCAATGCCTCTTTGAAGCAGACTGCCTTGGCTGCGATCACATGCATCAGTGGTCCGCCCTGAATACCCGGGAAGATTGCTTTGTTAAAGTTATACTTGTCCGCAACTTCCTGACTGCTCAAAATCATTCCGCCTCTCGGTCCGCGCAGTGTCTTGTGTGTTGTGGTCGTCACAACGTGTGCATATGGAATTGGGCTTGGATGAAGTCCTGCTGCCACAAGTCCTGCAATATGCGCCATATCAACCATGAGCACTGCACCACACGTGTCTGCGATCTCACGGAATCTCTTGAAATCAATGGTTCTCGCATAAGCGGATGCCCCTGCAATGATCATTTTTGGTTTACATTCCATTGCAAGTTCTTCCACTTTATCATAATCAATGTATCCCTCGTCATTGACACCATATGGTACTACATGAAAATAACTTCCTGAAAAATTGACCGGAGAACCATGTGTCAGATGTCCACCATGGTCTAAGTTCATTCCCATGATCGTATCACCCGGTTTTAAAATTGCAAACTGTACCGCCATATTTGCCTGCGCACCGGAATGTGGCTGCACATTGACATACTCACACCCAAATAATTCTTTTGCGCGCTCTCTTGCCAGTTCTTCCACAACGTCCACGCACTCGCAGCCACCGTAATATCTCTTTCCCGGATAACCTTCCGCATATTTATTCGTCAGGACACTTCCCATTGCTGACATAACCGCCGGGCTTACCCAGTTTTCGGATGCGATCAGCTCAATATGACTGTTCTGTCTGTCAAGTTCATCGGTAATTGCCTGTGCGACTTCCATATCCACTGCCTGAATATCTTCTAATGTGTACATAAACTCCTCCTTGTCTTCCGCCAGATTTTAAAGTTCATTATAAAGGACTTTCTGTAAATATTCAATTATAAATTTATTTAAAAAATGTATACGCTGTCGCAAACCATGCCTTTATCACATCCCAAACCCATGCGTTTTCCAGATCAATACCGCAATGCATATCTGCAAGATCAGGATAAGCGGCATTCCCACCACAAAATACCAGTGCTTTGTCTTATGATGAAACAGATACATGCCGGCCCACGTTCCGACACTGCCGCCTAAAATACTCACAAGGAAAAGTGTTTTCTCCGGTATCCGCCATACATGATGCCGCGCCTTGCTTTTGTCCATTGCCATCACTGCAAGTCCAATGAGATTCATAACGATCAGATAGATCAAAAGTCCTTTTTGCATTCTCCTGTCTCCCTTCGTTTTTTCTGTAAATGTGAAATGCAAAAACGGCCGCCAGAAGGCAGCCGTTTTCCTATTTCACAACTATTTTGTTGCTTTATTTTTTCCTAAATGTACTTTCATGACATACCATAACTCTGTTGCGATGCAGATAGAAGAATAAGCACCACATACAAGACCTGCCATAAGTGGAAGTGAGAAATCACGGATACTTGCCACACCTAAAATGTAGAGCATCACAACCATGATAAAGGTTGTGATAGAAGTATTAATACTTCTGGACAATGTCTGTGTCAGACTCTTATTCGCAACTTCACGCAATTCCTCCGCAGTCTGTTTTCCGGTCTTTAATGCAAGATTCTCACGGATACGGTCAAAAATAACGATCGTATCATTGATAGAGTAACCTACGATGGTAAGAACACATGCAATAAAGGTACTTCCTACAGAAATACGCACAAGTGCATATACTGTGATCACAACAAGAACGTCATGAACCAATGCAAGGATCGCACTTGCTGCAAATCTGATATCTTTAAAACGGAACCAGATGTAAAGTAACATAAAGATACAGGACACGATAACCGCTTTCAATGCATCGAAACGCATCTCACCACTGATGGTAGAACTGATACTCTGGGAAGTGATGGTGGATGCATCCACATCACAATTTTCTGCCAGTGTATCTTCCAATTTCTGACGCTCATCAAGACTTAAGGTACGTGTCTTAATTGTAACCTGTGTTGTTCCTTCTACTTTTGTTGCCTGCACATCGGAATCCCCGGTTACTTCTTCCACATAAGGAACGATGTCATTCTCGATATCCTCGATGGTCATATCTTTGCCAAAATCAGCCGTTGTGGAAGTTCCACCCATAAAGTCAAGACCATAGTTCAATGCCTTGCCCTCTGTTGCGGAATGTACACCCATACTGATCAGTCCGGCAGCGATAATGATACCGGAAATTGTAAAGAATACTGCTTTTTTTCCAATGAAATCAATGCTCTTTCTCTCTTTTGCACGACCGTAAAGTTTTTCACTCTTAAGTCCCAATGCATACAGAGAATACAGAATGTATCTGGTCACAACCATTGCTGTAAAAAGGGAAAGGATGATACCGATCATTAAAGTATAGGCAAAACCTTTTACGGTACCGGAACCTAACGCCATAAGCACAACAGATGCAATCAAAGTTGTAATGTTACCATCTAAGATAGCTGACATCGCTTTCTGGAAACCGATCTTCATAGATGTCTGAACCGATTTTCCGGTTGCGATTTCCTCACGGACACGTGCAAATACAATAACGTTTGCATCCACCGCCATACCGATACCAAGGATAATACCTGCGATACCCGGAAGTGTCAGTGTGATCTCGAATAAATATAAGGTTGCAATCACTAAAGTTGTATAAATTGCAAGTGCTAAGGATGCTGCAATACCCGGTACTGCGTACATAATGATCATAAATACCATAACGATTGCAAGACCGATCGCACCGGCTTTTAAACTGGTAGAGATTGCCTGGCTTCCCAACTGTGCTCCTACAACAGAGGACTCTAACTCGGAAAGCTGTAAAGAAAGAGAACCGATACGGATCTGCGTTGCAAGTGTCTCAGCCTCTTCGAAGTCTGCCATACCTGTGATCTGTGCCTCACCGCCTGTGATAGCTGTCTGTACACGTGGATAACTGATGGTCTCTCCATCGTATACGATAGGAAGGTTTTTACCAATGTTTTCAGAAGTTACTTCTCCGAAAATCTTTGCACCCTCATCGGTCAGTTTTAAGGCAACCACATACTCTTTGTTGCCATACGTGTCTGTCTGGGTTGCAGCCTGTGCGTCTGCGACCATATCACCGGTCATAAATACCGTTCCATCCGGCATCTGGAACTCTAAAGATCCCGGATTTCCAAGATCCTCTAAAATCTCATTTGCGTCCTGTACACCTGGGATCTCAACTGTGATCCTGTCGTCTCCAACCTGATATACGGAAGCTTCTGTACTGTAACTGTCTACACGTTTCTGAAGTTTATAAATGGTATCACTCATATCTTCAGCACTTGGATTCTCGTCCACTACCTGATAAGTAATGGAAACACCACCGGAGAGATCCAGTCCCAGAGGAATTGACATATCTTCGCCGATTCCGGTGGATGAAAGAATAATTGATGCATAATAAGCAAGTCCCACAAACGCTGCAAGGATCACTGCCAATATGACTGCTGCTTTACTCTTTTTCATTGTTTTACCCTTCCTTTATTCTTCGTCTGCCTCGGCAGCCTTAATCATGATTGCGCATTCAATACGCTTTTTCTGAAGTGCACATCCGATGTCGTATGCATTGTGGATATCTCCATGGAAATTGTAGGAGTTTGCTGCACATCCGCCACTGCAATAGAATTTTGCAAAACAGTTACGGCATTTTTCTTTCGCATAAACATTGCAGCACTTAAATTCATCACAGATATCCTGACGTTTGATACCCTCGTCCACATTTCCAAGCAGGAAATCCTCATTTCCAACAAACTGATGACAAGGATAAAGGTCACCCCAAGGTGTCACTGCCAGATACTCTGTTCCTGAACCACAGCCGGAAAGACGTTTTGCCACGCACGGTCCACCCTCCAGATCTATCATAAAATGGAAGAAGTTGAAATCATTTCCATTTTTATGTCTCTTTACCATCTCAGCAGCCAGCTTGTCATATTCCTCATAAAGCTGTGGAAGGTCTTCCTCACGGATCGCATAATCCTCGGTTGGCTGTGCCACTACAGGCTCTACTGAGATCTGTTTGAATCCAAGATCTGCCAGATGCAGCACATCATTGGAGAAATCGAGGTTATTGTGTGTGAAAGTACCTCTCACATAATACTTGTCCTGATTGCGGCTCTCTGCAAATTTCTGGAACTTCGGCACGATCAGGTCATAGCTTCCTGCTCCCTTGCGGAATGGTCTCATATGATCATGGACTTCTTTTCTTCCGTCAATGCTTAAAACCACATTGCCCATTTCTTTGTTGGCAAATTCCATGATCTCATCGTTTAATAAAACGCCGTTTGTAGTAAGTGTAAAACGGAAGTTCTTGTTGTGGATCTTCTCCTGCTCTCTTCCGTAGGCTACGAGGTCTTTTACAACCTGCCAGTTCATAAGAGGTTCTCCACCAAAGAAATCCACCTCTAAGTTTCTTCTGTTACCGGAATTTGCGATCAGGAAATCCAATGCTTTTTTACCGGTCTCAAAGGACATCAATGCCCTTCTTCCATGATACTCGCCCTCTTCTGCAAAGCAGTAACGACAGGCAAGATTGCAGTCATGTGCGATATGTAAACAAAGGGCTTTTACAACGGTCGGACGCTTTTTGAAATCCATCATATAGTTTTCATAGGTGTCCTTTGTGAAAAGTTCCTCATTTTTGATCAATGTCTGAACTTCGTCAATCGCTTCTTCTACTTCTTCTTTTCCATATTTGCCGGATAATGCAGTTACAATCTCTTCCGCAGAGGTATCTGCTACGTTCTCACGTGCAGCATACATCTCAATGACATCATATGTCACATCGTCAACTACGTGGATTGCACCGCTGTTTACATCCAGAACAATATCATAGCCATTGTTCTTATACTGATGAACCACTATAATATTTCCTCACTTTCTATCATCTTTTCCTCATAATATGTGCAATCATTACACATATCTATAACGTACAAATGACCGCACGCTGCGCGAACGGTCGTTTGTGAGTGTCATTATTCACTTTTGAGTTAAAACTTATTTGTTCTCGCAAGTCTGGTTTCCTACTGTGCAGGATGTCTTACAAGCAGACTGGCAGGATGTCTGACATTCGCCGCATCCACCTTTTTTTACTGTGTTCTGTAATTTTCTAGTATTTAATGTTTTAACGTGTTTCATGATTATTTCTCCTTTAAAAATCTTTTTCACTGCTTTATAGTATAACACATAGTTTTTCATAAGAAAAGCATTTTTTTAACTGATCATGCCGCCGGCAGTTCCCGCACACGCACAGAGCACCCAGGTTGTGATCATTTTCACCGGTTCAATGCCTGCTCCCCCCTTTATGATCAGTGAGACGGCAAACAAAATTCCAAAATAAACCGTTCCTGCCACAAATCCCCAGAGGAACTTTTTATCCCTGATCTTTTTTCCCATCAGAATGCCTCCAGTCAGCCCCGTTATGATATAAATAACGATCACTGCCACTTTGACAACTGCCTCCGAGAGCTCCAGCCGGTATAAAAGCAATGCCAGAAGCAATAACAATAACGCACTTATGATAAACATGATAAAAAGAACCATTGCCAGCACTTTTGCCGGGTTTTCCTTTGCATCTCTCGCCCTTAATCTCAATCCTGTTCCCAATCCGCCACCGCCAGACTTTCACTTCTGTCTATATATATGAAGCAATCCGGCTGCTTATGCGGATTTTTTTAAATGAGCGCTTATGTCCTGCCGTGGCAGATGAAAGTTTTCTTCTTTTTTACAGGTAACGGATGCTGTAAGAAGCCTCAAATGTCTGCTCCGGCTCCACTGCGTTCTCGTATGCCCGTTCCTCTAATGTACCATCAAAATCATCTGCATCACATCTTCCATACCACGGTTCAATGCAGACAAACGGTGCGTCTTTTCCTTCCGGTGACCAGATCGCAAATAAAGGTGCATCAAAATCCATAGTCACATAAGGCTTTCCATCCGGTGTGACCAGTGAAACTTCCCCGGTCTGTTTTCCTTCCACCATATAAGTGCAGCGGTCAAAAAATCCCGGTGTAAAGTATACTTTCTCATTCTCCAGCGGGATTACAATATCTTCACTCATTACTGCCAGTCCGGTATCCGGTGTATTTCCATGATGATGCAGTTCTTTTAATCCTGCAAATTGCAGACCATATCCAAGCTTGCTTTCTTCGTCATGAAACGGACATAAGAAAGCCGGATGTGCGCCAATGGAAAAATATAAGGTCTTTGTATCCGGGTTTTCCACTTTCCACATGACTTTTAATTCATTGCCTGTCAAATTGTATCCAATTTTCAAAACAAACGCGAATGGATATTTTTTCATGGTTTCTTCGTCGGAATGTAAAGAAAACCAGATGGTATCCTCTGTCTGGGATTCCATGGTATGTTCCATATCCCTTGCAAAGCCGTGCTGCCCTATTGCATACGTTTTTCCGCCATAGCGGTACTCTTTATTTCTGCAGTTCCCCACAAACGGAAACAACACAGGGGAGGTTCTTCCCCAGTATTTTTTGTCCGCATACCACATGTACTCTTTATCGTCGGATTTTCTCTTTACGGATTTTGTAAGTGGTGAGGCCTTGAGTGTCCAACATATTTAATAGTTTGGTGTAAACAATTTTTCCCATAATTTCCTTTCTGAACCAATAGACATGATTCTCCTTTATTTTATCATAATTATATATTAATCATACACGGCTTGCAATGTATAAAATTACTAAAAATATGCTCTTTAAAAGATGTATATTTGTAAAGCGTGTCAATTGAACATACACGGCATAAAGAGTATAATGAAATCAAGTTAAAGGAAAGTAAACGAACATCCAGAAAAGATGTGAAATCAAAGTCCATATACCTGTGAGCGACCCGGGTGTTTAGCAATAGTCAGGAAGATGACTTGATCGGAAGCTTTCTAAGACTTATAAGAAAGGAGTTGCCGGAAAGATGAAATACAATCTTAGCAAGATTATGTTGAAAGCATGGGAGATTTACCGAAAATACAATATCAAATTTAGTGAAGCACTTCACAGGGCATGGCTGTCAGCAAAAGCGGAAGAAGTCAACGCTAAACGCATTGAGGTGAGCAAAAAGGCATTAGGAATCACCGAGGATACAAATACATGGTCTGGGTGGAAAAAGCTTGGATATGAAGTAATACACGGCTCAAGAGCATTGTTTGGATGTTCGCTCATCTGGGGTTCTAAAGGTGATGGAGTAGTATATAACGCCCGGTTCTTTGGAAAATCACAGGTACAGGCAATTGTATGAGAAAAGGTGGTAAGAAGATGGAAGAGAATAAAAAAACGGAATGGTACAAGGATGCCATCGTTAAAAAGGTGCAAGAAAGCAATAATCTGCAGTGGTTGAAGCTGATACATATATACGTGACACATTTGAAAGAAAAATAAAGGGCGGTGAGAGCATGAAGCAGAATAAAGAAGTGACGGAGTATAAAGAAGAATTGCGACAAATGATTGAAAACATAGAAGATACAGACACGATCAAGTATTTGCGTACATTCATAAAAACTTTTTTGAAGGAGTGGGAATAAAAATGATGAATAAATTAACAGCAACAGCACTATTTGATAAAAATTCATGTCTTATCGGTAATAAGGATGTGATTCCAAAAAGCGAAGCGATAAGACTACTGGGAAGTGGGGCTGTTGAATTTGCAGACAGAGCAGATTCCAGATATCAGAATGCTTATGGAATCGGAGATTTTACAATGGAATATTTAACCAAAGAGGGATTTTTTATTGCAGTAACATACAAAAATGTAGAAGAACAGAAGCAAGCAACAAAGGTGAAAGAGACTAATAAGTAAAGCATTTACAGGAAGATAAGGAGAATACAGATATGAGTAAAAAAGAAAACACAACAGGAACAACAATGGCAACCGAAATCATCAGAGATATGAAGCGAAGAGAGACAGAAGCAATCGGAGAGCTTTCTGGAATATTAATGGATCTTGATAAGGTTCTCTATACGTTGGAAGTAGTACAGGAGAATTCCGATATTGTAGGAAAATCAGTAAATGACGGGGCATTGTTTATGATGAACCGTAATCGGATTTATCAGAACTCTTCAATTGCTCATGATTACGTGAGAGGATTCGAACAGAAGCTGGCCAAGACCATAGATACATTGGATACTGATGATATTACGGAAGAGGAGCCGGCCGGAGATAGTAACACAGATTCAGCCGGAGAAACTCATACACAGGAGATGGAGAGCAAGAAGAAATTCATTGTTAAGACGGTAGAGGGTATCGAGGCAGAGAAAGCAATTAATATGATCTATGC